>Ga0316213_1000036_pt1 | contig 17274 bp, 8 predicted proteins | sample NRE2metagenome_FD_207798 | JGI IMG/M metagenome (GOLD analysis project Ga0316213, IMG submission 207798) | Spruce roots microbial communities from Maridalen valley, Oslo, Norway - NRE2 | ecosystem: Host-associated > Plants > Roots > Unclassified | place: Norway: Oslo | collected 2017-09-14
GCAACTACCTCTCTATAGAAGGGAAAGGAAAGGTAACTTCTACTGTAAATATTCCATCTTCTGAGCGAGAATACCCCTCCCTACACTCGGTAGCTAAAAGCTTGTGAATGCGCCTGCCCTCGTAGGATGAGGACTTGCCTGATTCTTTTGGAGGTGATGAGATATTTCCTTTTGTTGCTGTGTGCTCAGTTAGCTATTTTAGAGGTTGTAATTGATGGCGATGTTGCCGTTGCATCTGCTGTATTGTTCTTTGCTCGTTAAGCAGTCCTTTCGCTTATTTTTGAATAAACAAACAGCACTTTCTTTATTTTAGGCGCTGCTTCTGACTCTCCGCCTTCAGCCGGGCGATCGGTCCTATGTTCAAAGGGTGATGCACCACGTAACCAACCCAACCCCTTTATTTTATGGTTCGAATCAAGCGAAAGCAAAGGCATTACTTTTGGACTAAACCAGCAACCAAGACTTAGCAATGGCGTCCTCTGCAAGCGTAGCAGTTGGTGGAAGGTGGTAGAGGCGGGGTACTTTGCCTAAGAAAAGGCTTAGGATCAGGCCTGGTGGATGTCATTCAGGTGTGGAAGTACTGGGGCTGTTGTTTTCGTGGATTGTAATTTGTGCTAGTGTATTATTTGTCCCTGGTTGTCTGTCTTGCTAGGTTCTGTCTCTAGGGATCGTTCTAGTGGTCGAGGCTTAGTGATAGTTTCTATGTTTCGGGATTGAAGTGGATTGAGAGTTCTAGTTCCTAAGGATTACTAAGTGAGTTATAGGAGTAAAGTCTAAACCCATATAACCTAAGAGGAAGGAGCATATCCAATAGCAGGACCAGTGACAGGAGAAGTAGAGGTAGCAGCAGCATAATCCGTAGATACAGCAGCAGCATCTTAACCAGGTCTCGACCAGGCTTTGGTTCTTTAGATCGATATTCTGACCTTCGTGATCATGATCCACGCCCAACATAAGCAGTTGAAACACCAGTAGTAGCACAAGTAGTAGAGACATAGGTAACTGGAACAACTAGAAAGACAGAAGCAAAGCAAGCAGTGGTTCCATGTAGGTATAGTCGGAATTTTAATAGGTTCAAGGTAGGTCCTAAGCTTTATATTATTAAGTTGAGTTCTAGTTCTAGTGAAGATAAGAAGAGTATAAGTATAGTATTCAGGAGTCTTAGTGTTTGCCTAAGTAAGAGTCTATATGTTGAGTAATTGATTCCTTATCGTTAGTAGTTTCCTAAGAATGATAGAGGAGTAATTCCTGTTTCTAGTGTTGTTAAGGTTCTTAAGAGTGTTTGTGCTTAGTTCTATATTCCTGATGCAGAGTTAGGAGTTGACTAAGAATAGAAGTAATATTCCTAATCCTAAGATTGTGAAGAGGGTCTAATAGAATATAAGTAAAGTATTAGTTGAGTCTCATTGCATTTTATTAAACAAAAAGTAATAAGATGAAAGAATAGAGTTGTAGTTGTAGTTAGTAAGGTAATGAGAGTTCATAGAAGATCCTTATCCTTTGCTGTCTCTTCCTTTGCCTAACGTAGCTTGGGTAAGTATTCCTGATTGCTTACCCTTATAACCTAAGAAGCATAGCTAAGAGAAGCTAATACCTAAGGTTATAAGTTCCTAAGACCTTCTAATCTGTATCTAATCTAAGCTTTCTAATTCCTTGAAAATAGCAAGATTCCTTGACAATAGCAATAATGTATAGTAATTTCTTTCTACTCTAAGGTGACCTAATTCCTTTAGAAGAAGCTAAGGTTTCCTGAGTAAGAGTTCCTTAGTAATTTCTTTAGGTTATAATAATTCTAATTGAGTCATTATTCAACTTATATAGGATTCCTTAATGAGGGGTGTGTGTAAAGTTTCCAAGTAAGAGGGTGTGGGGTGGCTTTCCTAGGTTAAGGTGGTGTGTGGGGCCTGTGGTAACTTCCCCTGGTCTTTTAGTATAGCACTTATACTTTCCCAATCAATATATATTCCTTTCTCTATGAGTTCAGTCTAATAGGATTTAATGAAGTAAGAAGTAATGAAATGATTTTATTGATTGATTCAATGATTTCAACAATTTCTTTGATTAACCAATATAGTGAGTAGAGTTTAGTTTTAGTGATTAAGTATAGTTCGAGGAAGAAAGTATAGTTCTAGTGATAGTTCCTAAGCTAGTTATAGTTTTAGTGAAGATAAGATCCTTCCTATTGTTCCTTATAGAGTTCTAGTTCAGTATAAGATCCGCTAGTTAGAGTATGAGTTAAGTCTAAGGAGAGTTATAGATAGTGAAGTAGCGCAGTAAAAATAATTAATACGCACCCTCAAGAGAGAAATACGTATAAATGTGACATACTATGCACCCTAACTCATGATGATGCATACTAAGGATATATTGTATATTAATGTTCCTAATAGAATCAATGTTGCCCTATGATGCTAATACCAATGATGCTATGTCATAATGAAGCTAACTCACCTCCTAAGGCAGTACTAATTCAACTTATATATGTCCTAATGTTGTTAATATATGTCCTAATGTTGCTAACCTAATTAGAGAACCCATGTGGCTAATCCCAGCGTTAATAATAGCATGTTGTTACTAACCCCATGAAGCTAAGAGTTGTTTGACGCTAAGAGTTGTTACTAACCGCATGATGCTAATCCCAATGCTAACCAAGCTAAGAAAGAACTAATGAAGCTAACCTGTCTGTCCGGGCCCCGCAGGGCTTACAAGACGCTAACCGAGGAGTAAAGCTCACCAACTCAGTATCAATGCGATGATGCGTTTAAGGCAGTCTAAAAGAAGTAGTTGTCCTAAGGCAGTCCAAAGAATGAATCTAATGTCTGTCAAGCACAAAACTCAACAAGAGTACTACCTAAAGCTCACCAAGGCAGTCCTAATAACTCTAATAGATGTCCTAATGAGCCTAACCTCATTATAGAAACAACCCATGGGCTAACTCCTCCTAATAAAACCTAATAACCTTCTTACCTAACCCTTCTTACCTAACCCTTCTTAAAAGATAAAAACCAAGGATGTGAGATGATGTTATAAAATGTGTTGTTGATGCTACAATGATGTTATGGAGCCCTTGTTGCCTCTGACTTTCTCCTAATGATCTCCTAATGAGAAAATGATTGAATTCTCCTCTCCGGTCTCCTCCCCGGTCTAAGGCTTTCAAAGAGCAAAATAGAAGGGTTTGTAAAGTGCCCCCCTGTCGGGTTTGTCTTATAGAAATAGAAGGTTTTTTACGCCATAAGGGTTTTCTGAAGATAACCTGAAACATGCCTTAGACTTAGGGTTTCATTAGGCAAAGTACCCTGAACCTACTTTGATTCCAACAACCTTGACTTCTCCAACGAATATACTCTTCTCTCATTATTAGGAACTACTTGGAATAGAGAACTCGATAAGCAACATATAACTCTCAAGGGAAGACAGCAATAACTTAGGAACAATAGGGGTGAGGTACGAACCTCCCCAACACAAAGCAAAGCATAACAAGGATCTTCAACTAGAACGAAAAGCAATCTACTAAACTATCTAGAACTCGACTTAGATTCATTCTCTAATACAACCTCCACCAAGGGAACTAGGAAACTTGCAACGAGACCTAGCTCACTTGCACCCTAAAAAAAGCTAACTTTTATAACCTTCCCCTATATAAATTGAAGCCCTATCTACCCAACTTTGAAACCTTACCCTAGGGAACAACCTCAAACCTTTTATTTCTCTTATATTTCAATGGCAACAACCGAAGGAGGGAGACTAGGAAACTTCCACCTTTGCGTCACCGAAGTTAGATTCTTTTACTGCCTTAGAACACCGGAGAGCAGGGGAAGGATGAAATCATTTTATTACTTGTTGTTTCAGACAATCGTATCATTGTTGAATAAAATCATGAGAGGTGTGAAATAGTCTTGTTAGCATGCATCGCAGTAGAACCAGTAGCTTATCCAGTAGCAGTTGATGTTGAAGATCGAGGTTTAGACTAAAGAGCCTTCGATTAATAGGTCGTTTCTCTCGCATGTCGAATGGTATTAAACACTGTGTCCAGGGTAGGGTGCCGCGGGCGTTCTCTTTATCCGAGCATAATCTCTTCGAGACAGGGAAGGACCCTTCTCTCCAACGTAATACTGGGTTCAGCAACCCGAATTCAATCTATTCCTTCGCGCAAGAGGATGCAACAGACAGTGTGGATAGATAAAACGTTCCCCATAAGCCTAGAACTAAACCTCGGCGATGGGCTAGAAGAGAGAGCCATTCAGGGAGGTGGTAGCACCTATTCCCCTAAGTCCTCCCACTCATTCCAATAAGTTCCACCAGACGAGGGAGAGCCATGCTATTCCCAGGCAAGCATATCGATTAAGACAGGGTGGATGCACGCTTCACGGGATGTCGTGCTTTTATTTAGACAGCGATGCTTATATACGCTACACCCAGAACTTCTATGTGCTTTTTTTGATTGATCGATTTGATTGATTTGATCCCACTCGATTAGGAGGTGGAGCAGGATGAGTCCACAGATCAGAAACAGTCTTCTGCGAGGGGTGGGTGAGGATAACCTTCCTTCCTTTAGCCAGTCACCTGTAACCTTCTGCCTTCAACAGAGGCCTAACCAAATCCAACAGCCAGTTTTGATTCTTACTCTCTTGGCTCTTTGCATCCCATGCGCGTGCTCTTTAGCCACTGTATTTTCTACGCTAATTATGTATATCTGTATCTATCTGTATATCTCATTCAGTTTGTGTGTATGTCACTATGACTGTCTCCAGCCGAGCAATGACTGGATCGACTACCGGCTATCGGCTATTGGCAATGACCCTATGTCTGTGCCTCACTCACTCACTTGGCCCCGTACCGTTCCGTACCGTGTAGGGTGTAGTTCTCTGTAGGGTATAGGGTTTAGTTCTTAGAGTTCGTAGGGTCGAGGGGCGAAGCCGTAGAGGTAGAGGGTATAGGTTCAAGTTCTCTGTATGTCTGCTGCTTCTATGTGGGCCGTGGGGATATGTGTTGCTATGGGGATGACTGGTGCTATCGGCAATGCCCTATTGGCTGCTGTAATTGACCTCCAGGCTCTGACCACTGGCTATGACCCCCTGCCAATGACTGGCTGGCAACGACCCTCTGGTAATGACTGGCTTTATCGCTGTCTAAGCGAGGTGCTCTATGCGCGGCTACGCCAGGTGCTTCAATGTGCAGGTGCTGAAGGAACCGTTCCGTAGGGGTAAGCTCCGTCCCGGAGAACATGGGGGGCCTTCTCCTCTTGGCCATGGATGGGTTCTCTCATATCTGTTGTCAACTTGGCTCAACCTCATCACTTCAGGTGGTAACATGGGGAACTTCTCTCTTTCGGGTATGGCATGTTGTTGAACGGGGTATGTTTGAACGGGTATCCTGTGATGTGGGACCACCCATCTTGAATACATACCAACCCCGGCTGCCTTACTCCCGGCAAGTGAAAAAAGCAAGCTATCGCCTTATTTCCATTTGCTTGCCTCACGTGCTAGGCACACTCTTCTCTAACGTATGGCGCACTCACATATATATATATTTTATTTTGCTAGTGAAGCATTCAGCATGTTGGAGTGCAACGAAGAGAATAAGGTGGATGCTCCCGCCTATTATTATTTCACTATTATCTTCCCTCAATCCTTGGCCTTATTGATTGCGCGAACTAAGGTAGGCAGTCGTTAGTGGGTGAGTTAGCGTGTTACGGCACTAAGACAGACAGGTAGATCCAGGGAATTAAAAAACTCGCACTGAATATTCGGGGCATTGACTTCATTTCGTTTTACAGTTCTTCCAGTCATTCATTATATATGTAATTACGCTTTAGCAAAGACAGACACAACTCCATAGATGTTTCTTACCGTACTTAGATTTCTTCCCCTCTCCCAAAATAAGGAATCGAGCGACTACGTTCCTCTCCCTCCTGCGTCGGAAGAGCGACTACGTTCCTCAAATATGTTAGCAAATCAGTCCTACTTATGTCAGGCGAGCCATCCTTCCTCGCCCTCCTTTGTCAGGCGAGCCATCCTTCCTCGCCCTCCTTTGTCAGGCGAGCCATCCTTCCTTACTCGATCTTCCCTTTCCTTACGCGATATTCTCTTTCCTCGATATTCTCTTTCCTTTTATTATATATCACTATAGCCCCATGAGACAATATGGGAAATAAATACTTCATTTCGAGTATTATCTACTCTTTATTCTATCTCTAGTTACCGAAATGATACGAGTCATTCCTTAAAATATAGGGTCTAAAAAGAGCTTTCTAAGGTATTGTGTTCATTCTTTAGCTAAAAGATAAGTAAACCCTCGTAGAGGCTCTGGAAAGTATTTATTCTCCTCAAACGTCACTTATCTCCCTGGCTCATATGACGTCGGTAACTAGCCACCCACCAGAGGAGTAACCAAAATAAGAACCGCCTCTTTAGACACTCGCTTCCATATGGACGCCCTTTTCATCAAAATTGACTTTGAAAAGGAGTATGATCTAGTGGAATGGTCGTTTATCCTTGCAATGCTTAAAGCCCTCAGCTTTGGTCCTTCTTTCCTTTGCGCTATAGAAATGCTTTTTGGCGCAGCTTAGGCCTATCTTTCCATCAACAGGTTAAAATCTGAGGAAGTCATCCTGCATAGATCCATCCGGCAAGGTTGTCCGCTCGCCTCAGCCCTTTATGTTTTGGCCGTGGAGGCGTTGGGCTACCTACAGAAACAGAGGGTTAACCTGGGGTTAATAAAAGGGATACCCCTCCTAGAGCCTTACTCAGGTCAGTTGATCAATGGGCATTTTGCTGACGACTCTTTTCTTACTATCCTTGAAGACCGCCCATCCTGGGACAACACTATGGAATGTCTCGACATCTTTTTCTCAGCCTCTAGCTCTAATATTCAATGGCACAAAACATCATGTTTCAGACAGAGCCAGCTTCCGACCTTGGACTGGTTGGCCAACCAAAACTGGACTTAGATCCATCCCAACCAAGTTTTTCAATTCCTGGGCATTCCCTTTGCCTTCCAGGCCTCGCTCAAAGCCCTTTGGGAAGTTGTCTTGCAGAGGGTGGAAAAGAAAATCGATAAATGGATTACCAAACTCCCGGCCCTGGAAGCCAAGTTCTAGATCTGTACCAAGATTCTAACGGCCACGCATGTGTATTATTCATCTTGATGGGTCTCTTCACGGCTGGCATATCAGTGCCTGGAGAAAGCCCTCCGGAACTTCCTCTGGGCAAATGCTAGCCGGGGTAAAGGCTTCCACTAAGTAAACTGGGAGTTGTGTTGCACACCGCGGGACCAAGGAGTCCTGGGTATCATCAAAACACGAATACAGGTGCAGGCTCTCTGTGCCAAGTGGGTAGTACGGGCTATCTCGGGAAAGGAGGCCTGGAAGGTGCTTCTACAACATAGAATAAGCCTAGGGATACTGCTAGGAAAACAAGGGTGCAAGGAGCTTTCATTCCAGACTATAATGACTACCCCAGCCAGGGTGAAAATTCCTGGGACTTTCATTCTGCAAAGCATCTGGACAGCTTGAGAGGCGGTAAAACCCTTCTTGTTGTGGAAGGAACCCTCCCTCAGAATAGGCCTCTCGTTCAATGACCACAGCCTCTATCCTCTGCTACTGTTTGAAGGTAAACTGTTGGCCGAGACGGCCTGGATCTCGTCCTGCAGGCTCTTTCGTCAGGGCCTATGGACGGACAATGACCTTTTTAATGGATAGACTCGCTCCTGGCTGTCTTGGCTAGAGATTCACCAGAAATTGAGTTTGGGGTGCTTAGAAAAGTTTGTGGCGGATAGAATCCACAGGTTTATACCAGATGAGATGTGGCTAAAATTGGGCCTCCAAGGCCTTAAATCTTGGTGGAGAGACTAGAAGTGGGGGTGTGCCACCGCCTTCACAAAATAGAAGCCTAAGATGGGTTACAAATGGTTATGCACAATGCTAGCTTTCGAAGGCAGGATGAATAAGTTATAGAGGGTTAAAATAAAACAGAAGACCTGTCTCTTTCAGCTACACAGCCTGTGGAAGCTTATATTAGAACCTAACACAAAAATGTTGAACTAGTTCTTTATAATGTGAGGCTTACCAGTCGAGCGAAGAGTTTCATATCTGGGAGTTCCAAACCCGCGATGCCCACACTATGGGCATGCTGAGACCCTGAAGCACATTTTATAGTTCTTCCCCCTAGCCACCTCTATTTGGGCCTGGGCGGAGGCCCTGTGCCAGTCATACCTTCCAGCCTCCCTCTCCTAGAGAGCATCTCTCTTAAGGGATAAACTCCCTTGGGCTAAAGAATTTACATCTTCCAGGATGATTTGCGAACTGAAGTTCTTTACTTTCTTTGGAAACAGTGCAATGATGTGATATTTTGCAAGCATAAACCTACCCGTTCTTTAACATGGTATGATGGGGCATTAATTCATGCCAATCTGTCCATGCATATTATTGTACAATCGTACAAAGTGAGGATGAAGATGGACCACCTGCAGAATTTGCTGGACTACTGGAGGGATATGCCATGCATGATGAGTCGGAAGCTACCCCCTATGAAATGAAGAAAGAAGATGAAAAGGTCTAGTTCTTCCCCGCCAATTCGATCAATATTCGAATATATTGGATTCAGCAGTTTTCAATCCGCAATCTGATCTATGTGAGTCTAAAATCTGATCTATGTGAGTCTAACAGTCAGGCAGGCTTAGACCATTACGCTTGCTTATTGAAAGCGCCTACCTTCGCACACCTCCATTACTCTTTAGGAGGCATCCGTGGATAACCTTCTCTTTCCTCCCCTCAAATCCATTTCTTCCCCTCGGGGAGCTAAGAAGGGAGGGTTGGTTATCCCATTATTTATTCCCCTCAATGACAAATTAGAGGGTTTATCAGGACTTGACCTTTTATTCAGGACCTGATAATACCTTTCAACCCCTACGGAGCAATGAAGAGAAGCGAGTTGGTAACAAGACGAAATCCAAACGAAGGTAGGTGAACCCGGATGCTGCACGCTATTATGTATATAAGACTCATATCTACAGCTCCGGTCGAAGATAAAGTGATGGGAAGAGCGCTTTGAATGATCTCTGTGATGATCCGGTTGACCTTGAAAGCAGAATCCATCCAGTTTATAGAATTGTTTTGAACTGCAACGGGGCGTGTGGACTTTCGAAAGTTTGGGTGAGCAGAGTGGGCGTAAGTGGTCACCTAAAAACCTGAAGCACGCTGTACACCTTGCTCGTCCAGCAACACCAAATTGAAAATCACTGGGTCTTTGAACCATTCCTATTGGTTCGTGGCCAATCCTCCTTTCCCATCAGCTTACATGTATTTCACTATTTGCACTCGGGTGACCACCGGGGATCGAACTGGTCTGCAGCTCAAACGGAAGGGTTGAACTATTTAGCTTAGCCGTTCTAATCGTTTCGTTTAGCCATTCTAATCCATGAAAGGTCGAATCATGAGGAATCCAAACAGCAAACCAGAATGAATGAATTCGGCATTCTCGTATTACTTGATCGAGACATCAGTAATGGGTTCAGTCAGGGTTTCAGAGGAAGCCAAGCGAGGTGTTTACAGCCACTCAGAATAGATTCACAAAATGAATCGCACATATTATATTGATCTCTGCCGGTAAGAGATTTGTAACGAGGTGATTCCCCACCATGAAGCATCGACCTATTCGCGCACCTGTAATCTCGATTCACTACTCCGGTTTGGGATTCGTGGTCTGTTTGCCTCTCCGAGATCCGCCTTTCCGATTTGAGATCCCTAGTTCCCCGACGCTTCGTTATGTGCCGCTAGTGAATCTCAATAGTTGCAAGTGCTCTAAGAATAACCGAATATTGAGGGTCCGACAGGTCCAACTATAATGGAGTTCAACACATCTCGATCGGGATGGGCCTGGTGGCATGATCAGCAAGTGCTAGGGCTGATGGATACCACCTAAGAGATATTAGATTGAGCACGCTGGACTTGTTTATTCAGGTTAGGTCAAGTCGGGAGAGAGTCCTTTATCTAAGTGGGTAGTCGATGATGGATTCCCCGATGTCTCTAGCGCCGAAGCTTGTGAAGTACGCACAATTATAATATACCATGCATTTGACTCTCGTAGCTACTGGCATTAATGAATGTTTGTTCGTGTCCATATGTCCTAATGGACGAGATGGATAGGATTTGACTCCTCAATTCCATCATCAATTCGAATGAAGTCAATCTAGAGAAGACACAACTCTCTAGTTACTTTATTATACGTAATTACATATATAATTCATGAACGCATAATTACATATATAATTCATGAAGCATAATTACATATATAATAGCAGCCACTTCTTTTTATTTCCTCGGCGAAGGATTGACCTTCCCATAAAGGCCAACCATTAGATCCATTAGATAAGGGGGTTTATCAGAACCTCACTGGCTGGGTTGATCGGCCAGGATCCTATATCTATTATTCTTACTTCATTGTCGAAGCACTGCATTACCTTCGGCAGGCCTTCTTTTCCAGCCAGGCCGAGCTTGCTCATGAACAATCCATACCAGTTTTACCCGGTTCCACTATCGGGCCATGTTCCATAGATTACTTTGTATACTGAGTGTATTCACAGCTACTAACCCCACAGTTACACTAAATGCCTACGCACATCCCATTCTCATTGCCAAGTATAGATCTTTCTTGGCAGGCAGCCTCATTACCTTTCTTTAGCTGTTTGTTGGCTCGCTTTCTTGTTATTCCAGAAAAAAAGGTATTTCCATCCAATGCCGCATTCATGCCCACCCAATAACAACAAACTGCCCAACATTATACTGCTAATAAAGTCTCCATCATCAGTCTCCTTACTGCCTACTCCCCAACAGCCCTGCACTACTATACTCTATTTAATTTACTGCCAGTAGGATTTATACTGCCTAACAGATAAGAATGGATCTTCTATCTACTCCCTAGTTACTTTCCAGTTCAACTATTCCATATCACTAGGTTGCAATAACAGAAGGATTTACCCACTAAAGACGATATTAGATAACAAACTCCTTTCACTATGGAAAAAGTAGTCATTTTGATGGAGGTTCCTCTATTTAGCCCACCCAACCCATATTCTTTCCACCGGACCTACCTCCATCTCCCCGAATCTCCTTCTATCTATATCCATTTCTTCCTTGCCCTCTATTTCATTCGCGTACACTTATTGATCTCAGGGGGCTATTCTCAGGATTGGTTTCTGGCCCGATCCAACCCTGGGACTATTCACTGCAATAAAGAAACTAGTGACTACAAGAGAATAACAGGGGTTAGGTTCGGTGGGTGGGAGTAGCTAAGCTCGATCGATTCATCAACCAACCCTATCTTCTCTATTTGGGGTAGGATATAAGAGTTAGTTGGATCACTCGCGGGGCCAACCTTCCCTTGTTAATAACAGGAGTGCTGGCCGGGCATAACCACTTTTCCCCACCCGGCCTTGCTTTTTAACCGGCTAGGGTTCAAGTTCCATGTTTTCATTTGCAGGCTTGTAGCAGGTGTTTTTATAAATAGGAGATCATCATATTGAAAAGGAACTAATTAGGTAAGCAACTTCCCTCCCACCATTGTATTTTTTCTGCTGGCGGCCAAATCCAAGCATTCGGACTTCCCATCCCGCTCCTGCTCTTCGGAGTTCGAGGGAGCGGGTGACACCTCCTTATCCCTTGCTCTACGCATGGGTTCATGTGGGATAAGTGGATGTAGGTCGAGTTTGTTCCAGTTGGCGGTTCAAGCCTATCGATGTATAGCCTAGTGAAGGGTTCTATCATGTCCCCATGTGGTGGCATGGTTCGCCAATTGGGAGGCTAGTGCTCTTAATCGGCGGGATAGGATAGGCGAAAACACATTATAGAAGCGGGAACCCACCGAAGAATCTATACCTGCCGGCCACCACAAATACCACATTGCCGGCGCTCGTAGCCTTACCAATCAAAATAGACTATCCAGTAGTTTAACCTTATCGTACTCAATAGACAATCCCGAATCCAGACCTGTAGACTGCTCTCGGTTTCCTCGTGAAACCGTTTTTCGCGTTAGGAAGAAACCTAATTAGAGAGATAACCTTTCATAGATGGAGTAACTCTTCATAGATAGTAGAGTAACCTTTAATAAATAGAGTAATTGGACTGATTGGATAGAGTTACTTACTGGATAAGATATATTAATTGATAAAGCCAGGAGCGTTAACGAAGCCCGTAGCTGGATATTGATGGGGTAAGGGCAAGCATCCTCGGTAAGGGCCAAGCACCTTCGGTATAGATAGTTAGGGATATTTCTTTTTTACTGGGAAGGGCACCCACACGAAGCACCACACCCACCACACTTACTATAGGGATATTTTATTTGGTCTGGGCGGGGACTAGCAACTTCCTGAAGATCAACCCACCGGGGCCCGTGCTACTTGGATAGGATATTTTGATTGGTCAGGCTACGAGCGCCGGCGAGGAGACTAGCACCCACGTATGTAACTATAAGGATTTCTTTCTTGGGGGCTTGTCGAGGTACAACTTGAACTAGCCAACTTTCTCTCACTAGCTTCCAACCTAGCCTAGCTTCCAACGTTTTTTCCTTGGGCTAGCTTCCAACTTTCACGATTCCAACTTTCTTTACCGTTGCTTTCCTTACTATTACGACTTTAACTAGCCCACCTTATTTAACTATCTAAAATACGGATTTATGGATTGACAAGACTGTCCATTACGCCTACTTCTCTTCCTTTACACCTACACCCACTTCTCCGCTTCTCCTTACTGTAAAGTAACCCGTCATAGACCATAGTAACCTTATATAAGGGTTCGGGAAGAGATTCAAGGTCAACCCTGTAAGGTCCTGATCAACCCGGATCTTCGCATAATTACATATATAATAATAGCATTGTCGTAGGTCAGGTACCCGATGGCATTAATCCCTCCTCACCTTCCGATGTCAGGTAAGCCATCCCTCCTCACCTACAATCCCTGCTTCCTTCAGTTACGAATCTACTTTGAGATCCAGGGTAAAGATCCAGGGTTACGGAGACACTGAACAGACACAGGAAGGAATTACTAAGCAGAGAGACAGAACTTCCGCACTTACCCACTTCCGCAATGCGGATAAGATATGCGGAAGAAAGCATAAGATGCGGATAAGAAGATGCCCATTATACTCTTTTTTTCATGATATTTTCATTTGCATTTTCCCTAATAATAGCTCCGAGAGAATCTAATTTTCCCTAGTAATAGCAGTAATAGCTCCGAGGACTATTTGCCGTCATAGCATCGTAAAGGCTCGCTTGCTGGCATTTAAAGATAAATAACATTAACACACTTCCCCATCACTTACCCACTTCCGCGCTTACCCACTTACCCAATGCGGATCAGAGATGCGGAGATGCGGAGATGCGGGCCTTCTCCCTCTACAAATGAACTGAATCCGATATGCGGAACAGCGATTTGCCGCATCGGAAAAGGGGAAGATGCGAATAATATTAGGCTATGGGTTGGTTACCGTATGTATCCATGTCCAGTAAAGCACGAAAGAGCTGGATAGGTTTGGGACGAAAGAGCTGCCATAGTCAAGTTTCCCAATACTCTTCGGGCGGGACAAAACTCTACATAAGGCTTGCCTCATGAACTGCCTTACTCTACAATAGGAATGGATTCTGGTAAAGACAGAACAGAACTCTACATAAGGCTTGCCTCATGAACTGACACCATGATGATAGGCAACATCGTTATTCATCAAGTCAACAGAGCAGTTCAGAAGATATAAATCTAAATTAGAAGTAGCTATAATCAACCAGGTTTGAACCAAGATGGATAAGAAGCAAGGTCGCATTCAAGACCTTCGGCAGACATACGTGCTTCTCATAAGGTCTCTATTCATTATTAAGGAAGGAACCCACCCTTGCTTGATATACTTTACCACTGACGAAGGTCTCTATTCATTAGTATTTTTCCCCGGTAAGCACATTCATATCATGAACTAAGGTAACGGGATTTAACTGTGCCTCGACCTCGATCTGAAGATATAAATAGAAGTGAGAAGTAGCTATCATGATTCATTACTGGGAGAAGTAGCTATCATGTTTATTTCCTCAACATTCTCTTCCCTCAAGTGGCAAGGAAGGAGATTCACTAAGGTAGATAATAATGGGACAAGGTAGATAATCCTTCCGTCAGGGGCAAGTGGCCATGCTCATTCCGTCAGGGGCTTTGCCATTACGTCAGGGGCTTTGCCATTCCGGGAAGGAAGGAGATTCACTGTAGTTCTCCCCGGTAAGGACATAGCGGTGGGCAGCTACTAATGATACATGAACTGGGGATTGAACTGTGCCTCGATCTAAGGTTCGTGTGCGCAAGGAACGGAACTCGGTAAAGGGGTTCGTGTTGTGGGGTGTGCCGTGCAGTGAAGAAGCTTGATTCGCCTTTCTCTTTCCTTTCGAGTAACTTGGCTACTGCCTTACTCTACATTACGGCTTGCCTCATGACAGGTTATTCCCGGTTACTTGAGCATCTATAACGGCTTGCCTAATGAACTGCCTTACTCTATCCATCATAGCCGCTTGTCTTCTCCTTACTAGTCGAGTCTTCGTTGAGGAAGATCGAGTTCTAAAGAAGAGTCTGCCCAGTCTTATCAATAGGCAAGCTTGGCTTCTCGTTACTAGTCGAGTCTTCCTTACTGCCTGATCTTTGCTTCGGGTCGTACATTCAATCGCTTCTATTAATCTATCTCACTTTGTGGGACACTGCCTAACTTTGTGGGACAAGCATCTTACTATGTTGGACAAGTGCGACAAGGATCTTACTATACAATAGGCTAACTTTGTGGGACACTGCCTATCCTTGGGTACAGGCCTTATGCACGAGCCCCACCAAGCACTACCTTTCTTCTGGAGTTACCGGTTTAGCATCAGGCAGGCCTTTATATATTATGTTCTTTACTGCTGCGCTCCTTACTTGGATTGTTTCAGAAGAAAAGGGAAGGGAAGTCGGATCACAACCTTCCGCACGTTGGATCGAATGTAAGGTGCAACCTGAAATGCGGAAAATAAGCTATTTCACTAAAGAGAAATGCCAATTCGAGACCCGGTTGGTGAATATGTATCAAACCCATGCCAACAACGGGTTAGATATAGGAAAAACAGCACCTTATAAGGACCGGAGGCGCTCTCCTGAGGTACGAGGGTGAGGTTTATTCACTTGCCGGACAGACAATACGAACCGACATAGCTTCTGATATATATTGCTTTAGGTCATTTCCTGGCTAGGAGTTTTATTATTGCTGCTGGATCGATCGGACCTGGGTCAATTGGACCTACAGCAACAGTTGTGGAATCGTTGTTAGAACTGACAGATTTAGGAACTCAAGCCAGAACTGATGAGACACGGCTGGTTGGTTGAGTAGCCAAGCACTTGTAGTAGCATGCTCCTGCGATATGATGGGCTATTAGCTTATAGGGTTTACCTTTAGCAGAGAGATCTTGTGTGGAACTCCCCCGGATAGATTATAAAAAGCCAGAACTTATGAGACATGGACATGGCTAGATGGATGGTAGAGTTGCCGAGGACTCATAGTATAGTTGCATGCTCCTGCGGGGATGGATGGATGATGGAATGGATGGAGAGTCGAGTAGCCGAGGGAGGACTTGTCCATGCTACTGCGGGATAGTTCAGTAGTCGAGAGGCTGGGTTGACTTTTAGCAGAGATCGTGGGAACTGCCCTGTTGGATGGAATACTGCCTTATGATGATATGTTAGTCTTGGGTCGGCACTTTGAACTGGACTATTTACCTTTTACTCAGCTGCCTGCCTACTTACCCTTATCTTTACTCTTACCACTAACCCTGTTCACCTATAGATACTGCCTTACTTAGACTTAATGCATTTGATCAGATGGAATGGAAGGATGGATGAGCCTCACATAGAGCAGGACCTGCTTCAACAGAGCATTCACAGGCGTTCGAGAACACTTACTAATTACATATTCTTACTTCGGGGGTACCACTATGACTTATACTCTCCCTACTTGCTTTAGACCGCTCAGTTGTGTGTGGGATCGTCGGATAGGAACTGCCCTATTCATTACTGCCAGAACTGATGAGACATAGACATGGCTGGATGGTCAATTCGCCGAGGACTTTTCGTAGCTCCCTTTGCTCCCCCGATTCTGGATGGCACAGCACAGAAGATTCTCTCATTCCCCCATCCCCTTTGCGCAGTTGGACAGCTCAGTTGTTGTGATGGTGTGGGATTGTCGGAACTTCCGGATGGATGGATTCTCTACAGCCTAGATCAGATCAGATTATGGAGTGGGGGGAGGCACTTAACCCAACAAGACTTCCCTTCAGCCAGGAAGAGGAGGGTAGGCATGGCATGATGCTATGAACCCCCTACCTTACCTTTAGTGTTACCATACAACCTACCCACCTTAAGGGAAGGAAGACCTAGACCTGCCTTCTACCTAGTACCACTTACTGAATTAATCGCTTAGTGCCTACTCACTATACCTTTTTGGGGTACCACTATTTAGCTTTTCGGAACGGGCCGACAAATACTTACTTGTTAGGAATTAAAACTACATTGCTAGCAGGAACTTTAGTTTAGATGCTTGCCTTAACTTTGAGAGTGAACGGGCTTGCTTGGGTGGGGTGATTCATCGGGAAACACGCAAACTCCCTCAATACTGGATGGTCATCCAAGGAAGGTTAATCCCCGTCCCCAATAGTGGTAACCGCATACATTTGGCATCCATGCTTCATACAGTGCTTAAGCTGCATTGCGGATATTTTTCGGGATATCGGTCCCCCAATTCCTTGGACTACTACAGGCTCACCCTTGCGGTGGGGCATTTAGGCACTTAACAGTATTCTCAAAGCTTGTAATTCATGACTGCTCTATGACTTTCTAACCGGTCCATCCATATTCTATATAAAAGGGGATACAACACTATATGTGAGTCAAATTCTATATAAAAGGGGGGCAGTACAATAGAAGTCTGCATGTAGGTTAGTAGGGGTGGTAGATTCGCCTGAGGTAAGGGAACATCCCTTCACTATAGAAGTAATGGCTTGCTTTGCAATCATAACAAAAGATTTATACTGAACCTAATCCCATTTGCTTTTCACTTGCCAGCCCACATCTATCTGAGCCCTTTATTTCTTATTAACGGGGGGAAATGAAACAACTAGTAGCCCGCCCTTGATTAATTTATTTATCTGAAATCAAGAAACGAATGGAAGAGGTTATCCCTTTCATTTCCAAAGTGTCTTAGTAACTTATGAGATTTAAGTTCCTTAGAAGTA
>Ga0316213_1000039_pt1 | contig 16903 bp, 17 predicted proteins | sample NRE2metagenome_FD_207798 | JGI IMG/M metagenome (GOLD analysis project Ga0316213, IMG submission 207798) | Spruce roots microbial communities from Maridalen valley, Oslo, Norway - NRE2 | ecosystem: Host-associated > Plants > Roots > Unclassified | place: Norway: Oslo | collected 2017-09-14
CATTTCTATATACTTTTAAAAATAGAGAGGGAGAGCTAGGAGCTCAATATTGGAAGAGCGCCCTCTCTTTTCTTTGGGAAATCGAGTTAGCTGGGCTGGTTCCCCGATATGTAACGAAAAGATTGATTGGTTTACCGCATTCATTCATGAAAGCACCTGCCTCTCTCTGGTGGGCCTTTACCTTTAAAATAGAGGAGAGGTAGTCGCAGCAGGAGAAGCGGAGAAGCACCCCTAAACCCCTGAGGTGTTGATCACTCGACCCCGACCGGTGTAGGTAGTTCCTAAGGATGCAACCGATAGATAGGAGCTCTTTGACACCCGATGCTACCATCCGCTGTAGTTTTATCCGCTGTTGTGGGAATACCTGAGGCAAGTAGCTAAGCGAATAGGGCACCTAGTGAAGTGAAGAGGAAAGAGAGGTCTTCAATCTGACCTGTGGGATGGTAGCTTTACTGTCTCTATTCTAGTTGAGTAAGGAAGTCCTCATAGCTTATTCTATTCCCTAGTTCCTAGTTGCTACTGTATTTTAATAGCTTCCCAGGATTCCTAAGGTAATAAAAGATAAGGACAAAATAGATTAGATGGAGCTAGGCGAATGGTGAAAGGCTAAATTAAATGCTCTAGGCAATCCATCTCAGAGTGCATCTTACAACCGATATTTCTGGCCTAAATAGGCATTGCAGCTCCAGCTCCTAGGGCTTCTTTCTTGGCAGTAGGTCTCTCGAGCCTAGAAAGCGAAGGAGAGGCGCCATACCCTTATTAAGATAAAAGAGATCAAAGTAGATGGGCAGCCAGGCACAAATGGGAGCCAGGCTCCGTAGCATCGAGTCTCGAGAAATTCACCCTGCTCCGTGGAATGAATGTTCAAATCAGTTCAGTCGAATGAATGTGAAAAGAATCAGATTCTATAGCGATCCCCTAGATCCCATAGAAAGGGCTGCTCTGGGACCATTCCTGCCGCAAGTCAGTAATGGAGGGGTTAATCACTCCTTATCGAGCTAGAAGCACACTTACGGGAGACCTCTTATTCCCACCCAAAAACAAGCCCCATCGGGGGGACTTGGTTCGCTACAGGACAAAGGCGGAACTGGGACCAGTCTCGAGGGCAGAATAGCTTCTTCCATGTAGAATGAATAAAATAATCATTTGCATAATCGGCTGATGAAGAGTTCCCTGGGTAGACGATTTTCCACGTGGCAAATCAACAACAAAGGAAATCAACAACAAAGGCAGCCCCGGAAGGTTAAGGAAGTTGGTGACCTGATGACAGGCCCCGGTGAACGGCGTCACTATAATCTAAGGTAGCAAAATTCCTTGTCGGGTAAGTTCCGACCCGCACGAAAGAAAGGGGCGAACGATCTGGTGTCTCGGAGAGAGACGAAATACACATGCATGCCAGCATGTCTGTGAAGAGACTACCTGCACCTGGACAGACCACCCTATGAAGGAAGCTTTACTGTTCCCTGGGGGTTATTCGCAGCAGCTTAGGTGGAGGGCTAGGTTTACGGGTATGTTATTTTCATAGTTATATTAAGGTCCTGTATTAGTGCCTCTCCCTAACGTACCTCTCCCTTCGGTCGCAAGGGGACGGGGAAATAAGAGAATGGAGGTACAGCTTCGCGCTTTCCTTCCATCAATAGAGATGACCTTTTAGTAGACGAAAGGAATAATTAGTAGATTCCCATCCTTCTGACCTTCCTTCTAAACCCGATTAGGAATTAAGTTTCGATGGATATGAGTAGATTAGGAGTAAACCCTTACCTCTCTTAGTAAACCCTTATCTCTCTTTCTTATTTGCCTAGCTTTTGGAGGCCCGTGGACTTTCTTGCTCCTCTAGCCTACTTTCTCTTTGGATGCCATTTAGAGGTCTTTTGAATGGAGGTTTCTTTTGGATAGGATGATTCTGAGCCCTGGGAGTAGGTCCTAAGGAGGAATGGGAAAAATGCCCTTGCTTTACTTTGGTAACGTAATTTTCCATAGTTCTCAATAGCTCGGTAACTTCTTCCATAGATAGAGTTCCATGGGTGGGGTGGAATATGAAGTTTTGGGCTCTTTTCCTCTAGGACTGATTTGCTCACATATAGCGATGGTGAGATTGCTTGCTTGGATGTATGGTTCAGTTAATCAATTAGTAGAGGTAGGTAAGGTTGCTTTCCCTATTGTTTTATTGCTTTAGGTGCGATACGAGGTACAGTTCACACAGCATGGTTCGTGGGGTTAGGGTTATTCAGTCACAGTTAATAAGTATCGGTATTCGGGTTAGACCGATTGATAACACACCATGGGGTAGGCGAGGGATAGATAGCTTGGCGGGTGAGATTGCTTGGGGGAAGGCAGCTAGGTGTGTGCTTTCAATGGTGTGCTGTGCGTAGGGAAGATAGATCATTTGAAAGTGGAAGTGCCATTGATGGTGTGTAAGACCGATTTATGTTTATCACACAGCATGCGGAAGGACGAAGAAAATATAGGTGCTGCTGGTATAGGCGCCAGGGCCAAGCTCATTCTTTACGTTATGCCTTTTAAGTACTTGAGCGATCCGGATGCCAGCAAGACGGATGCCAGCGAGACGAATGCCTGCGAGACGAATTTAGTTAGATTGCCTCCGCACACTAAAAGTGCATTCATTCCTTACCTGCCAGCTAAGGACCAGGACCCTCTATTTTATTCCCCTCAAAGCCTGAGCAGAGCGAAAAAGAAGGGTTTTAACGCTCGACCATAGGGGAGAGGAGCGAAAGCCGCTTGTCCAAGTTACTTATTGATGAGGGGGGGCAAGGTATTCTTTCAGCCTTCTAGCTAGCATAAAAGAAGTCTTGCCTTAGGTAATACCACCTTTAAAGGCCCGAATTCACCCGCCTGAAAGTACTTTATAAAAACCATATATATGTTTGGAGACTTGGCCTTTCAGGCTTTAATCATATCTAATATAAATGATAAGGGTGAATCTCATATCTGTCTGTTATCTAAAGGTTGGTTAGGATCATATCTGTAGGTAGGGAGAGTTGATTCGCCCGAGCTTATACCTTACCTGAGCTATATATAAGGTAAGGTGCATGATTGAAATTGAATGAAAGAACCCCTTTTACGTCACTTCGAATGGAATCCATATGAAATGAAAAACACTTTAAGAAAGAAGCAAGCCCCTGCCTGTGGCGTGCATCGGATTGAAGGTCTGTTTGACCGGATTGGAAACATCGCCGAACATCCAACCCAATCGGCGATATTTAATGCTTACGAATAGCTCCCAACTGGCTGTAACTCCCAACTGACTGACTGCTGACCGACTGACCTGGCTGACTGACTAGCTGACTGACTAGCTGACTGACTGCTTTGACTGGCGCTACCAGGCAAATGTGTGTGATTTCTTTTTCCTAACTCGCTAACAATGTGTGTGAATTGCCTAAATGGTATCTAAATAAGTACCAGTTTATTTCTGTCAACCCAACCTTATAAAATAAGGCCTTTGAAAGTCCCGGTAGAGATGTGATTTATTGGTATAGATGTGATTTCAGTGATTCCTTCCCCTCAAGGCAAATAAAAGGGTCCTGCAACATACTTGATTTCTGAGCACAACGAGAATGCCCCCTCTCAACGAAGCTGGGATAAGTCCAACCCGGCAGAGCTCTTGTAGGGATAAGTCAAATGTAGGGATAAGTCGTGCCAGCCACATCCTAGCCAGTGACTGATAGCCTTGGAAAGCTTGGCAAGCAAATAGGCGGCTAAATTAAATAAAGTGCCTCACCGCTGACTACTTAACGGGTAGGACACATAAAGGGTAGGGCACGGGTGAGATGGGACTCGATAGGGAGGACAGATTGATAAGGGACAGGGAGGGCTCCGGTCAGACTCCTGTATGCCTTCTGCAAACTCACTTGCATCAGCACTCCTTCTATCCTCCAGATTCGGCAACTTAACCAAATCCACAACTCCCCTTGGTGATCTGCCATAAACAACCTGAAACGGACTCTTGCCCACAGACCTATTCACTGAATCGTTGTAAGCGAATTCAGCCTGGGCCACAACCAAATCCCACTGGCCTGGCCTTTCTTCACTCAAGCTTCTAAACAAATTCCCAAGACTCCTGTTAACCACCTCAGTCTGTCCGTCTGTGGATGATACGCTGAACTGTACAGCAACTTGGAACCCATCTTTTTCCAAAGTATTATCCAAAAATGTCCAAGGAACCTTGTATCTCTGTCGGAAGTGATACTCTTCGGCAGTCCATGTAACCTCACAATCTCTTGGAAAAAGAACGCAGCCACTTTAGTAGCATCATTGGTCTTCTTGCACGGTATTAAATGTGCAATCTTCGAGAACCTGTCTACCACAACCATCACGGAATCGTGACCTCTCTGTGTCCTAGGCAGTCCCAAAACGAAGTCCATACTTACATCTTCCCATGGCCTCTCGGGTACCGGCAATGGAGTATATAGCCCGGTGTTTTGACTCCTTCCCTTCGCCAGCTGACAAACTCTACAGCTCTCAACAAATTTCCTGACATCCTTGTTTATGCTAGGCCAAAAATATCTTTCATTTACCAACGCTGCTTATCAACGCCAAAATGTCCACCCAAACCTCCGCCATGCAGCTCTCTCACGAGGTTCAGCCTCAATGAGCTCCGTGGAATGCACAATTGCTGATTCTTAAACAAGAATCCCTCTTGGATGTGGAAATCCAAATACGGTGTTCTGTCCATACTCCAGGGTGCTTTGCATGCCTTCCAAGCCTCTGCAAAATCTGCGTCCTCTGCATATAACTCCTTCATACATTCCAAACTAACAACTTCGACTGAAAGGTATTCAGCAACATTGTCCTCCGGCTTAATGCATCTGCAACTCTATTTGATTTCCCAGACCTGTGTTTTAAGACAAACGAGTAACCTTGCAAAAAGTCTACCCATTTCGAATGCTTTTTATTTAGCTTACCTTGACTGTTGATGTACTGCAGCGCCTTGTGGTCAGTCAACAATAAAAAATCCTTCGGCAGCAAGTAATGCCTCCACTTCCCTTAATTAGCTTGTTGAGGAACGTGCTTTACTATATAGGGCAGCCCCAGTTCCAGTATTGGAGGAAGCACATGGCATGGAAAGCATGGTAAGTAGGACAGCCAATCCTTAAGAAAGCTATCTCGCCGGGGTCCGGTTAGTCGACCTAAGCTAAGCACTGTTAAAAATGAGTAGAAATGGCTTTTTAAACGAAAAATGCTAAAGCGGCAGATCGGGAAGAAGTTCCTTATTCCGGGGAAGCTTTAAAAAATAGAGATATAGATATTCAATTTTATTCGTAGTTAATAAAAAAAGGGCTTGCTTTGCTCGGATGTTATTGCCAAAGCCCCCACGCCAGCTTGCTCTCTCATCCCTCCCACCTTTGCCTATACCTATGCTTCTATTCTCTTTACTGGTTGATCGACGAGTCCACTGGCATCTGGAGCAGTATATGTAACTGAAAGGTATGCCACTAGACCAGGTGCTCGTTATAAAGGCTACGAACCTTACAACGGGCTATAGCTTTGTTGGAATTGATTCTGATCGAGGTAGTGTATGGGATGCATCTAAATCCGCGTATGGAACCACAATCTCTGCTGCTAGCTTTGCACTCGGAGGAGATGAAATCTGCTCGACTAAAAGGTATTATTCTCGCTTAGCGCTTGTGCTAAGGAGAGGAGATGAAAGAATAAACATAATCTTCATAATCCACTGCGGCTGCCGTACTTGCCTCTGTTGCGGCTGCCCTCCTTGCTTCTGATGAAACTAGCTCCACGGATGAAACAAGCAAGCTCAGATGCGTACTTCGTGCCTTAACATTCGGCACATGGCTACACGTTCAACTAGAGAGAAGCTACTTTCCTGGCTTGAACTTGAGCATAGGACCTGGTCAAGATCAGTCAATAGAGGATGTGTAACAGAATCCACAGCAGCTGATTATTCAACGAGATCCACGGATTCAACTTCACCTCCTGAACTTACCGTCTAGCCGGAGTAAACTACCTATGCTCCTACTGCACGTAGGCTTTGAAGCTAAACTTGCGCAACAAGAGCTGATATTCAAGTTGATTATAAAATGTGGTATAGATATCGAATCGATATTAGCTTTTATTATATTATATAAGAGATAGAAGTAGGCTTAGTAAAAAGTGTAAAGCCAAACTCTATCTCTAAAAGCGTACTCGAGCTTCGATTGTTGTGTTTAGTCGCTCTTGTGAGAGATAGGGCTAGTACGGACCCACCGCCCCAATGGTGCTTTTACGAAAGTACGGGCAACGGTGGCTACGGAACGACTATTTCGCACAAGATGTCAATAGAATCTCATCATGATCGAAATGGATAACATAGAAAAGGAACCACCGCCCAGGTCCCTTCGGGTAGGGCATAGGTGGCTACGTCGGTCAACCATTTCCTGAACGATGAGCTTCTATTCGACTGACTGAACGCTCTCTAGAAGCTCACTGCAGAGGAGATGAAATCCGCTCGACTAAAAGGTATTATTCTCGCTTAGCGCTTGTGCTAAGGAGAGGAGATGAAAGAGAAGATTCACTTTCCGGAATTCCAAGTGACATGATTCCTTCAGAAGCTAAAGTTGAATGATCGAAGTCTCCTTCAGGTTCAGTCGAAGAGATCGAAGCGAAGTCATCAATTCAACCATTCGCAAGGTCTCCCCTAAGCCCTAGGATAAAGGGCCTCTTTTCCAAATGAACCGAACCTCGATACCACATTCATCAAAGAGATACGGCCATCTCTCTAGGTTGCACACCCCCTTTAGATCGTTCTATTCGTGCTTGAAAAACGACCCCATCGGTCCGCTCCTTTTAATGGACATTCTTAGCCGTCCTCCGAGGGTTAAGACCCCATAGATCAGATCGTGAACTCTTTCAGACCCTTAGTTTCACTTGGTTGGGGCAGACTTTCGGCCCGCCTTCCACCGAATAAAAAAAACCTTACAGCTGCCTAACCTGCTGACATCCCGGCGAAGAGAGTCATTATTTGTGTCACATCCTCGAATTCGAGAGAAGGCTTTCCTGTTATCTCTCAAATTATAGGCATTGAAGCGATCGAGCGAGAGAAAGAAATAAAACTATTGCACACGCCCCTCATTCGCCCTTTACTAATATAATAGAAGGTAAGGCAAAAGCAGCTTAAGCCCTTCCGATCACCCGAGAAGCCCTCGATGAACCGCCTATAGTATTATATATACTTATATATATATAAATATTTTTAAGTATGACTAATCTGAGGAAGAATCGTAGTTCCTGCACCTTGCCTGTCTGGTGATCCAAAGAATAGATTTATTAAATAGAAATATAGTTAATTAGGGTTTTTATGATAATTTGGCCTACACGAACTTATTCTTTCCTTTCTCGATCCGGTCCATTAATAAATCTATAGCATCCAGCGATCCTGCCATGCAAGAATATGCCCATATCGCATTCGAAGTACCCCGGCATTGTTAATATGTGTAAGTGGGCTGTACGACTATGTCAGGTGCTTATTGTGTCAGTCAGCTATGTGAGGTGCTCTAAATATGCAGTTGCTGTAGGAACTATTCCATATACATAAGTGAGGTAGGGGTCGAGGTAGAGGTACCAGTATCTGTTGGCAATAGAATCAATTGAATAAATATATCTCCGGCCCAAACCATCCAAGCAGCCCGGATTCAAGTGGAGTAGCAAAGCGGAGTATCCTAGTTGATTAGCCAAGCCAATTATATCGGCAAGCTATGGGCTTACAATGGATCCTCTGGAACGACCGGTTGGTACAATGATTGGCGGGCTATGAGTGGAAATGACCTAAAGGCAATGACTACTATAATATAAGGGGCTATCTCTTTTTTGCCTCATCTTGACGAATATTAACGTGTTAAACCTGGATATGATGGATTACAAAATTCGACCCGATGGACCTAGGTGTGATGCGTTTGATGCTGGTACTGAGAGTTCTTCTTATTATAATTTGGATGTTTCCCTTTATTCGCGATGGTATAATACTAAGTGGGGTGACGCTCGATCGGGAGCAATCCCCCATCAACTTTACTGGATCAAATTGGAGACAATTAATTTGAAGGCGGGCTTGCCGCTGGCGGCTAATTTGATGGCGAGCGAAAGTAAAGGAAAAGAAAGGAAAGGGCGGCTGCTGGTTGAATTACCCCTGGCTAGTCCAATAAAGAGACGGCGGGCGGCTCTGCGCCAGAGAATGAAGCAATCAAGGCAAGCTAAAAAGAAAGTAAAAGGTCTAGAGGGTGAAGCGGGGCATAGAGCTTATATGAATTGGTTAGTTCTTAAACTTGACCATATTGAATAATATATTTTTTTATTATATTGCTAATTAGGTTCCACTACTGCATAGGGGGGCACTACTGCATAGAGGTCCCGATAGGGCCTTATTGAGTGAGGCATTATTAGGCATGCTCTTGAACTTAAGGCCTGACATTGAGGCTTGGACATAATAGCTGGAACCCATGTTGAATGGTGCTCCGTTCAGTGGTATATATATATTATTGAGGCAATTGTTCCGTGATGAGGAAAGACAGTTCTATTGAGGAATCAACCGTGTTCCATTAAGTGGAAAAGGAACCAAGATAAAGTTCCAGATTAGCACAATTTATCCTTCCCTCTACTTAAGAGGGCAGGTCCCGGCAACAATCAATTTTATCATATGGGAATGCTGCTTTTGTTTATGATGCAAACGCTGATGGAACTGCGGTTCAACTGATTCTGCTAGAAATTTTGTTGGTTCAATTGGTGCTGTTGCTGGTTTAAACGCTTATGGAAATAATTATGATGATACCCAGTTCAATTGGTGATGCTCTCACTGATTATGTTGCTGATAGGGCGGAAATAATGATCCTGGTTTGCTTGTCCTGGTCCTTCTTATTTTCCCTAGGAATCCATGTGCTCCTCCTTGTTGTGCTGCTGGTTCTACTTATGCTTCTGCTTATGGGAATGATCCTGAGAATGCTGGTTGTAATGCTTGGTCCTTATAGTCCTACCCCTTTATTAAGTTTAGTAAGGGAAGTCCGCTCGCCGCTACGCTGCTCCAGATTCAATTGATGTTTGTTAAACTTATGCTATAAATCTCTTGGAACTGCTACGATAACTGGTGGGAATGCAGGTCGTAGTGCTGCTCCAACTGCTGATGGAAATGCTCTTTGTTCAACTGATCCGGGAAATCCTCCAATTTATGTTGGTTATACTGGTTTAATTGAGTCTGTTGGGAATAACTCCTTCAAATGATCCAAATCCTTCTTTTGCTGAACATGATTTTGCTTTTCCTGGTTCTAATAATGAAGCTGCTGGGAATTCTTTTGATCCTAGGGCTCATGGGATCCTTCAACTGATCCTGGAAATTAGACTTTCACTGTTACGGGAACTGAGGAAGCTGGGAATAATCATACTAATATTGGTGGTTCAGCTGATTCTGGTGGGGATGCTTGTCCTGGGAAGACTTTTGCTGTTTAAATAATGATGAGGCTGGGAATGCTCTTGGAACTGCTGCCAGTAATTATATAATATGTGAATCCTTGTTAATGCTCCTTCAACTGGTGATACTGGTTGTGCTGTTGGTTCAACTTATGATTGAAATGCTAGTGAAACCGGTGCTTTTTCTTTGAATGATTTTGGAAATGCTCTTTAAACCGCTTCTAGGGATGCAGATGGAACTGCTACGGTAGCTGAGGCTGGGAATCCAGTTTATACTGGTACGTATGGGAAGCCTGGTCGTTCTGATGTTTCGACTGCTTTATGTTGGTTCAAATGGTGATGCTACTTCAACCGCTTATGCTGCTGGAAATGATCTGAAATGCCGCTCTGGGAATGATCCTGGAAATGAAGCTAGGACGAATGCTCTTTCTACTGCTTATGAAAGCTATGGCAAGTGAGGCTGGGAAGAAAGGTTCAACTGGTGCTTCTGAAAATGCTTCTGGAAATGATACTGGGAATAAAGCTTATTATCCCCCATTTTGATGGGGATGCTGCTTTTATGGGGCGGTCGTAATGCCCCTTCTACTGATGATTGAAATAATACTGTAAATTCCCCTAGAACTGGTAATGCTTATGGTTCGGCTTATTCTAATGATCCTGGAACTGAGGAAGCTGGGAATCCCGTTTAAACAACTTATGCTGATTTGAATGATCTTGAGAATTATGATGCTTCTTAAACTGCTACTGGAACTACTTATGGTTAACTGCTGATGATTGGATTGCTGCTTAGCCAACTCCCGGTTAAACTGATGCTACTGGTTGTTGCTATTGAATAATCTGCTTGGCCTATCCTACCTTGATGAAGATGGGGAAATGGTTAAGTGTCAAAGTAAGATACACGGTCCTAGTTCAATGGAATGGACAGCACTAAGCTTGTCTCTTAAGGTAAGCCCAGGGACCTAAGAATCAGAGGGGCTAATAGAGTCTCAGCTTGGGGAACTAAGGGCTCTTACAATATAGCTAGTAGGGTAATCATACAATTTTGGGACGGGTCCCAGATATAGTTATGAAAATGTAAATATAATATTTTATTGCGTAACTAACTGTGTTTGTCTTCCCTATTATAATTCCCCAAATGAAGTAAGTAATGTGGCCTATCGGGTTCGAATGCTGGTAATAGACCATCCTCCCACTAGTAAATTGACCTTCTCTATAAGTGGTGCCTAGCTAGATTCATAATGAAATCTTCATCTTTTCCCATCCCGGCTGGCTTTATATTATATTTATCCCTTGCCCTGTGATGGGGCTCTTCCTTCTCCTTATTTTTATTTATATTCTACAGCGGCTTATCTCTCAGGGGGAGGAATGAGTACCCTGGTTATTTACCATTAGGCAAGTGGGACAAATAACTGACTTACTTCTGTTCCATCATGGGTGCGTCATCTGCCCTATCTTCCTTCGCTCGCTGCTCTCCCTCTCTCCCTTACATACGAGGGGGGGAACCTCAGCCTCGGCTTCATCTTCTGATGGTATTCAGCTTCGGGGGTTATCTTTATCCTAGTTCGAACTCCATCGGTGTTATACCGGAGGGAGCTACCTCACATGTGGATTGGATCAAAAGAAGGACGGGGTATCAATTTTTTTTTTAGTTTCATTTTATTTGATCTGGTCCGGGCAGAGTCCCAATGGGATGGGAGAATAAATATATGGGCTAGATCGGATAGTTGAAGAACCGGGCTGGTTGAATAAAGAAGAATTTTAACTTAATCATTACTTACAATATAATACACTTGAAATAATGCAAGTTGGATCCAATCAATTTCCATTTATGGTGCTCATTCCCAAATCTATGCACCATAATCACATATATATGAGCTTTTTCAAAGGGATGAAGGAAAGCCCAAGGATAAGATAAGCCCCATTAAAACATATTTTAGAAACAGAGTTGCCTAGTGATTTTCCTCTATAACTCCGTGATGTCTATGGGGGTAGTTATGCAAATTAGATATGATGGATTCTTAAACCCTTTTTTAGGACCGGTCCCCAGTTGATAACCCTTAGTATGTGGAAAAGGTGTGGGATCACAATTGTTTATCTAAAAAGGGGTAGCCTATTAAGGGCAAGACCTATAAGAAGCGAGGTACGAAGTAGTTCTCCAAGTAGGAAATAACTAATAGAATGATAGACGGATGGGTTTTCGCGTTCACCCCTCGCCCCTCGATCTCGCCCCTATCTATATGCCCTTTCGGGGGTTCCTTAGGGACCGATTCACTCTGCGTAGGTAGATTGACTGAACGCAGAAACCCTGGAACGTATCCCTTGCTTTCCGAGGGGATGCCTTGGACTTATGTCACGAAGACCTAACGACTCAATTGAATTCGGTAGCTAAGTGAGATAGGTTTACGGAGTTGTTTCTTTTCTTTCTTGTCTCTCTCGCTACCGGGTAGGAGCCTCTATTCTATTTGAGGGTCTTTAGACGCCAACGCCCCACACCCATATAGTTATTGGGAATAAATATAGTAGTTTTTAGGGGAAGATAAGTTTCATAAAATATAATGATATCTATAGTGAGATCTCTATTTCTATATGAGATACTAGAAATAGTATGAGATCCCATACGAAAAAAAGTGTAATTACATATATAAGCCAAGGAAATAAGTCTAGATTCAAGGGACAGCATTGCCCTTTATATGTTGGGACCTTCCCATAAATCTTAGGGGGTTTATCAGGAGCATATCTGTGAGATAAGGAAGGGGTTTGATCAGGCAGGACTTGACCGGGTTGACCAGGACCAACTTACTGCCTGGGGGCTGGGTTGACCCCAAAAAGCCTGAGACCGCGAAGCGTTCGAAGCGACGGATATAGATATTGGAATATTGGAGCAACACTACCCCTGCGTAGGCCCACCATCATCCTTATTTTATTCCTTTCCGTTGGAATCTGGCTTTGGCGCTAGCTTTTACTCCATCCTTTTATGGATCCTAACTTGGACGCTTGACTGGTCCCTTCCCTCCCTGTATTCGGCCATTTTGTTCCAGAGCCCTAAGCCGCCCTATGTGATCGATAGCCCTAAGCCGTCCATGTGATCGATAGCCCTAAGCCGCCCTATGTGATCGATACTACTATGATGGTGTAGAGTGTAGTATCTGATGGCAGGCATTATTTCCGGTTTGACCGTCGTATCAGGAATTACGTTAGAAGAGGGATTGTGATGCAGGAGCATCTTTGGTCTCGGGCGATCAGCATCAACCAAAAACATTTCAATTTCTGAGTTAGTTGTTTTGTAGGATGAATAAGAGTGCTGCAGATCCTTGATTGTGTAGTTTGCTGCAGATCCATTTGCTGCCGAACCATTCTATGAGTTGGTTGCTGCAGAACCGTTCTATGAGGTGTTGCTGCAGAATCCATGCTGCGGAACAAACCTACCCACGTGTCATGAAATGGCTCGTAACCCATGGTTGGTCATATGCGTAGGGCAGGGGATTCGATGGTGGAACCTGTTGGAGAAAGGAACGGTCGCAACTGTCCATCTCCCAAACTGAAAACGAAGGGACTGAAGAGGGGTTTTAAGGAAATCGATTGGGAGAAAGAAGGGGTTCGTTCACCAGTTCGAAGGCAGCTCCAGACGCTGAAGGAAGAAGCAGCGACGCTGATTGCTAAGGAGAGTTAGCACGCAGACATAGAGAGCCTTGGAGTGGGACGGCCACGAACTGTTCTGAAGTGATTGCATTGTAACAAAAGGGGAGACAAAGACCCCCCTGAATACAAATTCAATTGAACAAGTTCAGATTTCAAATTGAATCAAAGTCTGGTTCTTCATTTCTGTTCACAATTCTATCCTGTGTTAAATTGCCATTCTGTCCACACCGTTTTGCAAACTGTGTTTTACATGTACACTATTGGTAGAGTAGTGTAGCTGTGCACTTTGATAGGCAGCACATTACTTATAGTGGGAAAACGCTGCAAGCCCCTTTGTGTCTGCATTAAGTGGTATCAGAGCAAGTTTGCTCCTGAGGATTGGTTTCCTAAATTGCTCCTGTAAAACGTGGTAACAGAAAGCCCTGACTGGTGGTGGTTCAGCACGGTTGCTGAGATACAAGTTGTGGGGAAACAGAGCCCAGATTAAGGCCTGTGGATGGTAGTTAGATTGAAAACTACAAGACAGCTTGGGAGAATGCCGCCAAGGAGAGGAGCAGCCCGAGGAGGTGCGAGGAACCAAGAATTAGAGGAATTTAGAAGAAGGATAGAATAATTGGAGAACAGAAGAACTGGGGATGCTGAAGCAGACTCAGAATCCGAAGATTAGATCGGAGAAGAACGAAATAATGATGAAACAGACCCAGCAGTGCGTCTGATATCGTTTCTGAGAGATAGAGGTAGCGCAAAGGTGGAAGTGTTATGCTATGATGGTAGTTTGAAGGCCGAGACCCTCATTGACTGGATAGGGGAGCTCGAAAGGTACTTCGAGTACGAGAATGTTAAAGACCCCAATCGGGTTCGGTTTGCAATAACGAAGTTGAAGGGACATGCTGCACTTTGGTGGGATATGCTACAGAAGTATAGGGTAGACACCCGGCAGGAGAAGATTCAAACCTGGAGGAAGATGGTGAGCAAAATCAAGGAGAAATTCCTACCTGTCGATTACCAGCAGAATTTATGTAAGCAAGTACAGAACTTGAGGCAGAAAGATACATCTGTCCGGGAGTACACTGAGGAATTCTTCAAACTGTCACTCAGATCAGGGATAAAAGAACCGGAGTATCAAAGAGTGGCGAGATACGTGAATGGGTTTCAATACCAGATTCAATATGAGATGAGCACGCATTACTTCCGTAATGTAGATGAAGCCTATCAAGTTGCTTTGAAGGTCGAAGAAAAGATTGACAGAAAATTGCAGCAGAAATTCCGAGGAAGAGGTCCTAGAGGCAGGGGCAGAGCAAGTGCTGCCAGAGGCAATGAAAAGGAGGATGAATCCACCAGTAGCCAAAATAGCAGAGGAGGAAATGGCACTGGAAGGGGCAGAGGATTCGGAAGAGAAAAAGATAAGTATATTATTACTTGCTACAGATGTGGAGTCGAGGGACACAAAGCATCTGAATGTCCAGAAAAGCATAATTCCGGAAAAAGAAGTGAAGCCAGAACGCAAAAGAAATACATCGATATAAGATACTCGCATCTCTACGTGATACTCGCATCTCTATCAATACATCGAGATACATATGATATCGCCATATCTACGGTTCAATTTGCCTTTTTTTACTAACAAAACCCAGGTCCTGTACTGAAATAGTTGGAATAAATTGAAATATCTCAATAAATATGATACTTCCCAGTCCTTATATTCTTGATGTTCAAAGATCTATATAGGAGATATCAATTCCTTTTTAATCAAACAACACATAGAAACTGTCTTTGTTCTTGCCTTTCAATCTCCGTCAAACTCTCTTTCTTAGGTTGTGTCCCACGCCGCCTTTCAGCCTTCGACCTGATCAATCTCGATTGATACCTGCCTGCCCCCGGAGACTAACGACCTACGTGTCATACTTACTGCTTAGATATACCTGCCTGACTGATCGATCTCTTGACGCTTGCCTGAGATCTTCTATCCACCTGACTAACCCACCATCACCCGACATAGATGTCATTTTATTCCATTCCATTCCATATTTCCAATAGAGATAGAATAGATATTGATTCCTTATAAGCACCCACCGGGTTGATATATGAAATGGATTCAATGTGGTGGATAATGAACCCATATAGTGCATAACACTTCGTGCCCAATAGTTGTATCCAATAGTTCACATATTGCCTACATCATACCCTCATAGCTGATTATTACACATATGTTTCTTATTACTGCTTATTATTTAACGTAAAATAAAATAGCTTAACTACATGCGCGCTACGCGTTAGAAGTTCCACTGTAGTCATCTCTTCATAGAGCTAGTTCCATATGGCTTGAACTCTCTATGGCTATGGGTGCACTGACCGGTTGGCAATGACTGACTCCTGCAATGACAACTGGCTAAGACTAGGTACTAAGACTGGGTACTAAGACTGGGTACTAAGACTAGTTATCTCGGCAATGAGAGCTGGCAATTACTGGCGATATGACCTACTATTGGCAATGACCTTATGGCTCTGACTAGAGCTTGTGTAGCAATGACCTTTCTAGCAATGACTAGAGCTTGTAGCAAAGATTCTTGTAGCAAAGAGACTATCTATGACCTTCTGGCTATGAATGGCGTATGATCCTCAACAGGTGCTTCGTATGTAACGCATCATATATCAAGTCGAGGTAGGCACTTCTTTCTGTTCCGTAGGGGAAAGTGCGTGTAGGAACATTCCGTTGTTCCGTAGCGGTAAGTGTGTGTATCTTTCGTGAGGGGTATGGCCTCTAAGTTGGGTCTGTATTGAAAGGGGAATTTTCATCTGTCGGTAAGGACTTCTCTTCCTGCGGTAAGGACTTCTCCCGCTCGCATATGTTGATAACTTGGCTCAACCTCATCTCTCACTTCCAACCCCGGCTGCCTTACTCCCGGCAAGTCAAAAAGAAGCAAGCCATCCATTTCTTTGCCCCCGCCCGCCCGTGCTAGCCTCTCGATTGTCTGGTGGGAAAATGAATTATTGTTTCTCGCGTATGGCGACTTGGCTAAATCTATTCTCTGTTGGGGAACATGGGTGACTTCTCCAAAGGAAATACCCGAGAGAAGGAGGTCATCGATCCAACGAACGATATTTATTATGTTCCCATGTTACCAACAGATGAGAGAGATGTTCACCACAGGAAGGATATCGGTTCAATCCAGAAATGAGAGATAAGTAGCAGTACCCCATACGCAGGTCACTCATCAGTAACCTCGGTTTTACCTTCTTTTCCCTCGTCTGTCAGAATGAAACAGCGGGGCCCTCGAACTGGTCATCCTCTGTGAATGGTGGTTTCTTTGTTTGAACGGATTCGTGCAGTGAAGTGAGTGGTTAACCTTCGTGCAGTTAATGAAACGGAGGGGGCTAGCTAGGTGCATGCAGTGAATGGCGACTAGTGCAGTGAGTGAACGGCTTTCTGTGAATGGATTCTATTTGCTGTGAATTACATGGGGCTAGGTAGGTAGGTAGGTGCATGTTCTGTGAATGGATTCTGTGAGCGGCTTCTGTGTACATGGGAACATGGCGGCTATGTTAGCGATACCTTTGAGCCAAGAGAGATTTACCAAAGCCCACAGATACCGGAATGGCCGGTACTACGGAAGGAAACAGATCCTCAGAGATGGTTTGGGCCAACGGACGGGCAACTGATGATGATGAGAGAGGATCCTGGGTGGGGAGGAAAGGTTATCGATGAATGGATTCTCTAAAATGATGAGTATTATGGGAAGAGGTGTTCCAACTGACACACCCCCAGTCCGCGTAAGGAGGTACCTGCCCTGGTCACTCACCCAATCTCCTTTACGCTTTCAATGCGCATCCACGCATTCCGTTCAATACGCACCAG
>Ga0316213_1000043_pt1 | contig 16185 bp, 11 predicted proteins | sample NRE2metagenome_FD_207798 | JGI IMG/M metagenome (GOLD analysis project Ga0316213, IMG submission 207798) | Spruce roots microbial communities from Maridalen valley, Oslo, Norway - NRE2 | ecosystem: Host-associated > Plants > Roots > Unclassified | place: Norway: Oslo | collected 2017-09-14
CCGCCTTGACTGGAGATCTTGTCTGGTTGTCCTTTCAATCAATCTCCTTGCTTCCATCCACTTCTCGAGCCCGGCTGGATATACTTTTTCGGGTCTATTGTATGGTTCCTCGCTACTATACTATTACTTAGGCGGGCTGGATGCTTTGAGGGGGTTCGGGGTTGGATAACTGCATAATTCAAATAAATATCTTTCCTTCTAGCGGTTACTTACGCGAGGCGAGGAAGTAAGGTAACATCGGCGGATTGTAGGGGAAGGCAGTACGTAGCGAGCCCGCTTATACGTCCCGTTACTCACACTTAGGACGCTGAGCCCTGCTAACTCACACTCCTGGTTACAAAGATCTATTGCGATAAAATAGGAATACAAATATTCTATCTCAATTTGAGACTATAACTGATAAAAATGAAGTCAGGTCCTTATTTAAGTACCTTATTTCCAGTGTATCCATAGATGTAAGGAAGGCAAAGCGGTACATGCATGATGCGCTACCGGGCGGGGTGGGGTAGTTGGTAAACCAATGGATCAGGATGAGGCTGTCTCTTGAAGCATGAGGCTTACTCTCTCTTTCAGGATCTACTTCGCTCACCCGCCTATTTACTATTCCTATGCTTGAAACCGATGATCACTATTATCGCTCCCTTGCAATCAGGTAGGGAGAATCTCTACTCCTGTAACCAGCGCCATCACGCTTCTCACTAGGTTGGAACTATTAATACTCCCAGCAGGCAAGTGCGTATATCGTCTCCGTATTCTGCCATGAGGGAAGGAAGCAGGCTCTCTCCTCCCAAGTGGGTCAACTACTACTATTATACTTATCCTTTGTCTCTCAATGGGGTCAGGAACTACTATACCTTTTACCTTCACCCTTGCACTATGAGGTAAGGAACGATTGAGACTCTCCCAAGAGCGATCGGCACCAGGTCACCTCTGGGGGGTGCACTATATATGTCATTTGTTTCTAAACAGTCGAGCGATAAAGCGATGGTAAAATGATGGTAGCTAAGAGGTCTAAGCCTAAGGATCATGAAGTGCGATAGATTTTCGGAGCTAATAGGTCAAGGGCAGAAGCTAGGCTTGAAGGGCCAATGGACCTAGGCTTGATGGGCCAATGGTTTCCTTGCTTTCCTTGAGGTAAGCAAATCGAATCCTTAGCAAATAGGCAGTGAGCCATAGCAACTGGCTAATAGGCAGTGAACCCATACCTCAATAGGCAGTGAACCATAGGAACTCTCCTTTGAGTGATTAATTGTTTTGATTGAATGTTAGAACTTTGTTTACTTATAAACAGTACTACTTCTGTCTATGCTTCCTGTGTCTATGCTTCGCATTCCTCCCACGCACTACTAATGGTTACTAATGAGGTTGTTGGCTTGGCTCACTCCCAAGTATGGATCCTTGGTTGGTTGGGAGGGTGGCTAACGCTTGGCTAAGGGATGCATATCTCCTAATGGCTAAGGCTTGGCTCACCCGGATGTCTAGGCTAGTGATCCCCTGTAGGTTGGTTCGTTGGCTCACCCTGGAGGATGTAATGAGACTTCCTCTATCTCCCTGTCCCTCCCGGATCTAGCTATGTCTAGAAGATCGCACCTAAGGCCCCACCTAAGGCTCTCCCGGTGGAGAAGGGAGTAAAAACCCCGGTTCAGAAGGGAATTCTTGCTTGTGCTTGCTCTCGTAAGAGCCATCAATCAAAGTCTTCCTGGGGCAAGTAGGGAAGGGAGTACTAGTGAGGTTCCTCTATGGAGTTCTGTGCTTTCGCGTACTAGTGAGCTTCCTCTATTGAGTAAGGCCGGTTCAGAAGGAATCTCTTGCTTTTCCTTCCTGGGTTAAGGACGTAGATATAGCATATCAAGGATGTAGGCATCCCCCGGTTGAGCCTAACGATTTCCTCTTTCTATTCCCCCGGTTCAGCAGGCAAGCCCGGTTCAGCAGTTCATGAGGCAAGTCATAAGGAAGGGAGTCTACCTCACCCAAGAGTCTACCTCACCCAAGAGTCTACCTCTACGCTATTCTATACCCGTTAATTATCCCTATACCCGTTAATTATCCCTACGACTAACAAGTACTTTAAACACTTGTCCTACTGAAAGGCTTGTCCCAGCTTGCCTATAGAAGAGTATCACCCTTGTCCCTGCGTATAGAAGATATCACCTTTGTCCCTGCTTTCCAAAGTCTGTGTTTCGTTGTCCGACTGAAGAGAGAAACGCTTGTCCCAGCTTGGCTATGCTTTCCTTTGATCGCACTATGGCACTATTTCCTTTCCTTATCTGTGCTTTGATCCCATAATTGCACTGATCTGTGCTTTAATCGCACTAGTCCTTAGCTATATGGAGTAAACTTATCTTATCTTAATAAGAAAGGTTAGAGCTATTGGAATGAGGACGGTTGTAATGAGATGGCTACGCTTCTTTGTTATATATAAGCGTTGTATATAGATCCTCATAGGAATGTCACGACGCGACCATTGAAAGGTAGCTATCGAAGGACGAAGGTGGGACGGAAGGTAAGTAAGTAGAGAGTTACCAACGTTCAATAGTATAGTTACACGATTGGCAAAGATTGGCTTCTTATGCGATAGATTCTCGGAGCTCCGAGGTGATATTCTCGTAGCTAATAGGTCTAAGCCTAGCCTAAGGATCTTAAAGTGCGATAGATTCTCGTAGCTCCGAGGTGATATTCTCGGAGCTAAAATGACGGATAGATAGCCCGGTTGATTGATGGGTGTGGATGGTGTCTGTTGATGAGGCAAGCCCCGCGGACACCCCGCTAGCCTGGCTTATTTTGTGGGGGATTGGGAGTAAAGAATCAATCTCTGTCGAGTTAAGGGTGATCGGTCTTCTCTAGAGCGGGATCTTCTCGTACTATTATTTACGATTCACTTCAATTATAGTCTATACCAATTCTCCTAGAAAAGACACTTCTGGAAGTCCGAAAGGAATTGTGAAATTGCATATATAAAGTTAGTCGGTTCATAACTTTATTAGGGGCCTTATCCCTCTTTCATGAAGAGATTTCCCCGAAAGAGGCCAGTCAGACCACCCACACACTTACTCCCTTTCCTACTCCGAGGGGGGTAAGTGAGGACAAAACCATCAATCACCAGGCTTTGAGGGGAAGAAATATAGGTGATGACCTGACTTGCTCCACTTTCCCGTCACCTTCGCTATGCGCAGGCTTTGAGGGGAAGAAATAGAAGTCTTTCACGCACGAAAGGTAAGTCTTTCGATTTTAGGGGAATAAATAAAGAGCCAGGACCTTACCTTCTAGCTAGCGAATTGAGGAACGTAGTCGCTCGACCATAAGGGAGAGGCTATGCGACTTTAACCGTAAGAAGGAAGCCCGAGGTAGCCATTCTCCCCTTACTTTCTTTCTTAAATGATAGGAAATGGACAAGTTGTTGTTGTGTTCTCAGTCGGCGAAGCCTCACAACCGCCGATTGGCCAATGGTTGCTAGCCTCTTACTTTATTTCTTTCTTAAGAGAATAAAAGGAACGAAGTCGCTCATCCATCCGATGGGTGAGGTTGTTTTCCCTTGATTATTATTTCCTTCTTAAATGCGTATTATTCTTATATATGTAATTACGCTTTTATTTACGGTTGGGTTTTCCCAATTTATTAAATACGTAATAATTAAATCCATTCTTTAAAGGGGCATGATGACGTCAAGTCATCCTCACCTTCCTCCGGCTTATCACCGGCAGTCTGTTCAGGGTTCCAAACTCAGGCAACTAAACACAAGGTTATCCCTTCGCGCAAGCGCTTGGCTTCGTTACCTCACCCTTTCTATATGATAGAAGAAATACATCTTTCTATTCCCAGAGAGAAGCTTTCTCTCCTTCCCCTTCCCCTGCGCCTATCGGCTTGGCTTCGTTACCTCACCCTCCGGCACATTCGGGAAAGGTATAACCTGAACTTCTCTATAGGAGCTATTGAGCTCCTCTAAGGGCTAGGAGGTAACTGAGCCTTAGGAGTTATGAGTGACCTTTAGGTCAATATAGGGACCTATTTCATGGACTTTAGGCGCTTTCTCGTTAGGAAAGGGACAACGAATGCCGATAGGGCGTCCTTCGATTAGGCGGGAAAGGGAGACTTTGATTCCGCTTTTCCGTTAGTGAATTCACAAGATCGATCCGGGCCTGCCGTGCCGATAGAACTTGACCTGATTCGGTGGCTGCAATTCGCACTGCTTGCTTGCACCTTCGCTATCCTTTCCAGCTTAAAGAAGAAGAATCCCCGGGAAAGGCCCTTACTATTCCTATAGGGGTGATCCACCGGATTCAATACGTTAGGAAAAGCTTCCGATCCCGGGTATTAGGATTTATTTTATCTGGATTCATTAACCAAGCTTTATCTTGCTTCCCTATCAGTTATTAGATAGGCGGGAGGACTGCTCACTTCTAGGGATGGATGTCACCCTATTATTATTTCAAGCCCACCCGACCTGGCCTATCAAAAGTGCAGTGCCGGGCCTTCTATTTGCTAAGGAAAAGCTAGACGGCCGCTGCCTCAAATCCCTGCGCAGGGTACGGCTATGCCATTACGACACTTTGATCCTAGTTCCGCCAGTGATGAAACAAACCCTATTTCTTATTATTCAAGGGGAAGGTTCTTTCTGAAACACCTTTTACTATCGATCAGGACGGATTGGATCCTCTACAGCGCATTCAGGTTGCAGTGACACATACAAATGTGCCCGCGGGGAACAAGCGGAGACTCGAGTACTTTGTTGGGTCCGCATATAATAAAGGGGCCATTCAATGTTTTGTTGTGAAAGGAGATGACCCTACCTATTATTAAGGTACCTGGGGTTGGTAAAACCTATCAATAGTTAGGATTTGCAACCCCTACCCATTATTTTATTTAGGTGGTCATATATATATCGTTTTGTTGTTTCGTGCCCCCTTAAATAATAATAAGGGCGGTTCCTGCCTTAAATAATAATAAGAGGGGAGGGAGGAATCTCCGTAATTCGTAACTCACCAGATGCATGCCTAAACCCATTCCGCACCCAGAGTACCAGCTGTATTTGCATTGTAAACTGGATGGAGTAGAAGAACCTAACATCAATTTCATTGCTTTTCCCCGCTCCCATTCCTTTCAGAAAACTGCCCTACCCCATATAAAAAAATTATTATATAGAAAGGGGTCTTATACAATACGTCTTAACGAATGTTGGTCAGAAGAGTGCTGAACTAAAGTAGTATCATATACGTATTTATCTTAACGGCTGCGATCATTATTACATACATGATATGGATCAATACGTTTCCCATCGTTAGTGTTCATGGTACTCAACCCATACGATAGGGGGAGATATAGAGATAGCTGAAATGCACTCGCCCTTGATAGGAAGAGGAGTATAGCTTGGGCTTGGGTTCAACCACTCTACTCCAGCTTCAAGGAGATAGCTCTTCACAACTCTGCTCCTATTATTATTATTTAAGGTGGATGAAGCCAATAAGCTAATGACCCTAGCAATGATCCCAGGCCTTGAAATAAGAAGTGGGAGGGAAGGGGAAGCACCATCTCCTCCAAGTTCTGGGTTCCCGCCTTAAATAATAGTAGGGGAGATATATTAAATAATAGTAGGGGGTGGAATATTTCATTGTTTGCTACCGGGGGATTTGCATTTCCTAATGGTGAGTGAAACTAATGATGCGTATGCACGCTACTAGCTTGGCTTAGCTGGTTAGCCGCCAGAAAAAGCAAAATAAGAATGAAGATAAAGGGTCTTTATTGCTCGCTCCGGATGCCCCTGTTCATTAGTAGCACCTCCACCTGGCCAAAGCATTATGAAAAGAGAAAGGGCGTTCAATCCAACCCTTGCTACACCTACCTTGACCTCGGAATGAACACTACCCTTTTTCTTCAATAATTCCCCTTCCCTTTTTCGGAATGAAAGCATAGCCCCGCCCTATTCTTATTGAAGTCTCTTCTTGTGCCGGGGGTTTATTATAAGCGCTTCTCTATCATATACATGAAAACGCTTTCAATCGGTTATATAGAAAAGGGGGGGGGAAGTCGAGTGGAAGCACTCGCGTCTGCACACTAATCAAGAAGGTCCGCCCCCTTATTCAATAATATTAGATCGCCTAATGAGTTAAAGCGATGAAACAAATGTTTGCTGGAGATAAGGTGGAAAGTGGGAACCTACATGTACGAATAGTGATCGAGCAACAAGATGAATCATCCCCTTTTGACTGGCTGGCTATACTACGGTAGGTCGTTGCGCAAATAGTATATCGTTGTGCAATCATCAAGTCTGGCTAATCACCCGAAAATAATCGAGAGTAGGGCTTATAAGTTTAATTTAAGCATCTTAATGTGAACTTATTATATATAAAAGGGATGGTAGTAAAAGTATAGAGAGTATATCCTTCTCAAACTAATAAGTATGATATAAGGCTATTCTTTCAAAAGGGTGAAACGTTAGGCACTGCTTTTACCATCCATGGATAGGGAGGCGGTTAAGGTAGCACCTCATTCCTTTGGATTCCGTGAAGAGCAGTTTGTTTATTCCGCACGGGTTCTGAATGCAGCTCCAGGGCAGTGCAGGAGGAGATTACTTTAGGTGTAAACTAAGCCCCTACTATTCATTAAAAGCGTCGCTTTTAATGAATAGGTCCGGGTGGCGATGCTGCTGATTGGTTAGGCTCTCCATTTGGACTTCTTACTTATATCATGAGAGAGCCGAAATGAAATAGTTACTAAGATGAAGGAAGGGCGCAGGAGGAGAAAGGGGATCCCGAACCAGAGCTGGCATTACTCTTCAAATTGTTTATCCTCCACCAACAGCATTTTAATCCAGGTAGGGAGGGATCTCGTTTACCAGTCGGCCTCGAACCCCTTTCTTTAACTCTTCCTCGGCTTTCGAGTATGACTGATAGCCTTCCACCGCAAACTCCACAACGATCCTTCCACCTTCGACCTACCTTGCTGCTATCGATCTCTTGCCGCCTGCTGATACCGCCTTACTTACCGCTGATCTAGATCTTGCCAACGCCTCGACCTTGCGACCTTCCCCCCTGAGAGAGAACTTCAGCGATCTTACTGCTGCCTTCGACCTGATCGAGACTTCGATTTATGATATCCGGATCTAGATTTATACCCGGATGGATCTCTCTTACCCGGATCTAGCCACCTGAGATTGAAGATCTTTATACCTGGCTGGACGTATCTCGATTTATACCCGTTTCTCTATCTCTCCCTCCTAATCTTAGATTGACCCCCTAAACCTTTTCACTTCACAAAACAGACCACCCATTGCACTCATCGTGAAGCATAGAAACCGTACCACAGTGAACCACAGTTAGTTACACCTGATGCAGTTCCACACCTAACTGCTTGCTGATCAATTGAACTTGCTGCTTGCCGAAGGTGGTATCTCGCCTTATCGATCTTGCTATCCCTGGAGATGAAGATGAGCTTGCCTGTGCTACGGGTTTTCACTGTGGTGTCACGATGGGGGCCTTCTCCTGTAAACCAGTCAGTGGTGAGGCCTTTTCTCCCTATGGGTATTAGATTGAACGGGGTATTATATTGAACGGGGTCTGGATTGAACGGGTCCTTCTCTCTCTCATCTGGTGGGAACACGGGGAACATCATCTCTCGCATATGGTGGGTCGACGAATGGGTGTGCTGGGTGGGCTATTTTGTGTGACCAATCTAGTGATCAAGAAACAATAGCAACTATAATTGATTCGAGCAAGTAAGCAGCATCTATCACTCATAAACACATAGAAGCTCTGGGTGTATCGACGTATGTAACGATCGTCGTCATTGCATCCAGTCTCGATGTAGGAACCTATTGTTCCGTAGGGGTAAGCTCCGTCCCGGGGTATGTGGGAAATATCCTCTCCATTGATGGGTAACATCTTTATTGTCTGGGAGCTTGGGGAACATCTCTTTTCTCGTCCGGTGGAAACTTGACATATCTTCTCTCGTCTGGTGGTGTGGTCCTTGATTCTATTCTCGGCCAGTGATGGGGTCCTTCTCCTCTCCAGTGATGGGGTCCCTCTCTCCTCTGGGGGTAAGTACATCTCTTCTCCCGTCTGGTGGAAACATGGGAACATAATCAATCTCGTTCGGCGTATCAATGGTGAAATGGGTGTATGGTATAGCTCATCGTAATGAGTGTGATGTTCATAGCTAAAAGGGAGGTGTGTTATGCTATAGCTAAAAGGGAGGTGTGTTACTCACTCACAGTGTTGACCCCATACCATGTGGTTTTTTTGTGGCAGGTATCCAGTGATGGGGAACTCCTCTAATAGTCTGGGGTTAAGTACTTCTCTCGCGTATGGTGGGTGGATGACTCATATCCTATCCCCTGGCCGCACCTTCCTTCCGGCCAGCAGCATCAGCAGAATAGTCCGTTATCTATTGAAGGGGAACATTTCTCTAGCTATGATGGGGCTAGCTATGATGGGGGACTTGGAAAGGGTGGAGAAATAGTTTGGGGAATGGGTGCTACCACCACCTAACGCTGTCACTACATCACCTGCATGAATGGCTCTACCTTCCCTCCCTGAATGGCCCTTCCTTTTTGTATGATCTTCAAAATGTATATCACAACGTATGTAACAAGCTGTTCTATATATAGATATCCGTCGCAGCTAACTGAACCGAAATACCCCCGGCAGCTGACCGAGTCGTTGCACATAGTTAACACTGCACGTAGTCATTCACTGTGATAGTCATTTTATTTGTCTAGCACCTTCCTTGCCTCACGTGCTAGGCACACTCTCCTCTCCTCTCTCGTTCGGTGGTTCGACGAATGGGTGTTTATGGTATAGCTCACAAAGCAAGTTTCACTAACACGATCCGCCTCGCCCCGCTCCTTCCCGTCCCGTCCGGTAACAACCGTTCTAATTAGCTGTAGTGAAACTTGTCTCTATATAACGACTACTTCTATTTCGTTCTTCTGTAGTGCTATTAGTGATTTTCTAACAACTAGTTGCATTAGCCTTGGCCTTCGCTGAGCTAAGCATTGCTCTATCTTTAGTGCCTCTAGTGCTCAATAGACTTTCTCTTATTAGTATAGAACTCTTCTTTCTGCCTTATTAACCTAATTAGTAGTTCAATCCGTGGAATCATTTGAAATGAGATTTATCACTATAGTTGTTATTGCTGTAGTTCAACTCTAGTTCTAACCGCTAGGTGGCTGGGGTGGTGCCTTATTACCGCGTAGCAGCGTATATGCGTTATTATAACACGGCACTTCTTGAGACTGATATTGAATGCAATGAAATAAAGGCACAAGTGAAATCACTTTGATCAATGAATAAAAAGTAGTAGAGTCCCTAGTTCCAGGCCACGAAGCTACCATTGCCTGCTTCCCTCCCGCGCTGGACTGATTGATCTAGTAGAGGCTTCGTCATGACAAGCTTTTCATACTTCCAAGTCTTCGGTATATATAAGACATCGCCGTATGGAACCGGATGGCAGATTGGCAGCAAAGAGTCGAAAGTAAACAATGTATATTTTCACTCGCGTTATTTATTTATTTATTTATTTATTTACCGCTGAGACGCCTTCCTTCTTCAGTGATTCACGCACCGATACGCACATCTCTCGACGTAATATATCATCAAGGTGAAACCTGAACCCAGCGCTATCGCGGCAGGCGCTGACCCTATCAATTGACTCTGCAATCAATGGGACGTTCGATCTCGAACCAATGAAAGAACTGCTTCTTTATCTACCTCTGAAAATCAATGCGAGCGGGCAACACTTCCGGATCGGGTAACTCAATATCGGACCTAATAATGGGAGTACATACGAACGACAGGCCCGCCCGAAGCCCTACCTATATAGCTGGGGGTCTTGAGACACTCGACCGATAGGATTCCCTCGACCCAAACTCGCTAGGTAGTTTTCCAATCAACACATTCAGTTCCCCACTATAGAGGATAGGGCGAAGGATCGGACCAGGCAGCAGCAAATCCTCCGCCGGTTAGCATCGCTCCTACAGTTTTATTTCGAAACCAGCATCGGCATCGGAAAAAGTGGTTATCCATTATCCAATTGACGAGAAAGGGAGAAGGGGGCATGAACATCTCTTGGCCAGTTCAGTTAGCATCTGGCCAGTTCTCTCACACCGGGGGCGCAGACATACCGGGCAGGGGGGCACATGCGAATCTCTTTGAACTTGAACACTGTTGAATGACTAAGTGTTTAGTGGTGAAGGCCGATCCCACGCCCCCTTTCTATAGCTATTATAAAGGGGGTGGGGGGCGGAATGGGATAAATCCTGAGAACAATGAACCTGATCTTTGAAATAAGAAATAAAGAAATCCGGTTGTTGTTAGTTAGCGCCCCCACTATAGAATAGAAGGGAATGGGGACCATTCCTTAAAATAAATCTATTATTCTTTATCAATTCAATCTCCTTATGCTTTATGTGGGATTGAATGAGACCCAGTGGCTCCGAGTCAATGAAGTTGGTAGGACAGTAATTAAAAGAAATATCCTTGCTTCCTTAGCGTTAATTAGGTAACTAGAAGGGAAATAGACTATAAGGGTACCAGTCAATCTGGATCCAGGTTGAATGTGGTAGGCGAGTATGCAGGTTGTAGCTTAAGTGCTAAGCCAGGTGGTATTGAATCTGCTTATCCTTTCATTTTCTTCCTTGCTTAAGTGATAAATAATAGTTACTATCTCGAGGCAGGTGGTATCTCTAGCTGCATCCAGAACTCAGATAGACAGGCCCAAGATTATATAGGCAGGAGAACCATCAAACAAAGTATATCTCTTACATCCGAAAGTATAGCCCCAGCAAGCCTTAACCAGCAACTAATTACTCCTTCCTTAGTTCAACACCTTCTAGTTACTGCTTACCCAGTTAAGGAACTTAATATACAGATTAGAACCCACTACCCAGTTCAGGAACTTAATATACAGATTAGAAGCCACTCCTCCACACTAACTCAGATAGACAGGCCCAAGAGAACTTTACATAGGCAGGAGAACCACCCACACTACAAACGCAGCAGAAGTCTCACCCATCCACACACAGACGAAAGATATAGTTAAGAAATACCCCATAAGGAGCCCAAACGAACCAAGGGCATATTATCCTACATTGCTTTATTTCCTCGTGCTCATTACCGCAGTTCAACACCTTATAGTTACTCCTTCCGCAGTTCAGCCCCTTCTTGATTCGATTTCACACTTGCGCAGGTGGACTACTCATATACTAAGTACGATTGCTATAAGGGAACTGGTTTGGGATTCTGAATATGAAACTATCATAGGCTTTCCTGGATCTCTTTGTAAGGCACTTTATTCTCATTTCCTTATTTGGTGGAGGGGCCGCGAGCTGCTCTTTTAAGGATAGAGAGCTCTCCCTATTACTACCGCCAAAGGCCGTTGCTTTCCCTAAGCGCAAGCGAGCGATATTACATATGTAATATGATTGACATAACGAGTCATTCTTGACTTGAAAGCTCTACCTCTCCCTAAAGGTCGAGGGAGCACATTTATTTGGTACCCCATATATACTGCCTACTTGCTAACCTGCAGGTAGGCGGGACACATGGAATAAGGCCCACCCCAGAGACGGAGAAGAGGCTCGCCAAGCTTCGGTTCGATTCCGAACGTCTCTACGCGGTTCGATAGGGCAAGATTCTATCTTTGGTCTTTTTGAGTTAGAAGTGCCCAGCCAACCGGAATCCTTATGCTTACGAAGAAAGACTGTTGCCGTGACTGACCAGAACCCAATACCCCGAAAGAAATAACTCCATAGAAACCATGACTTCCTCTATTTTCACCGTTTTAGATCTCCGTTTCCTCCGTTATTACTTTGAAATTCCCTCGTATTTATTCCGAGAAGAGAAAGGTAGGTAAGGTGTCAAAACCATACAAAAAAATGAATGATGGTTTAGGGGGCTTTATTTTAAACTCCATCGCGCGGAAGAACAACCCTTTATATACTTCTCTATTACCTCCACTTAGAGCTTTGCACGGGCGTTCGAAAGATAGATAATAGCAGGACGGGCTTCGACAACAACAACACTTGCTTGAAGAATCTTAGTTGGTATGGCAGGCACTATTGCTATTTATACTCTGCCTATTCGCCTTAACTGTTACCACTATTAACCCACCTGCTTCACTAACCGCTTATATTTACTACGCCTCACTTAACCAACTTAGAAATGGATGGATGCCCCTCTTGCTTGAATAATGCTTAGTAAGTTAGTGATAGGTAGGGTAGGGTAGCAGCACTATTGATCTTGTCCCTTACTCAGCCTACTTGCCCTTAACTGTTATAACCAACCACCTCTTCTATTTACCCACTTAGATATACTGCCTGCCTCACTTAACACACTTAGGAATCCCCCAACTTACAGCGAGCGGGTAGGCATTTTGGATGGACCATTGGGATCAACTTGAGAAGCAAGCAGCCTACTTGATAAATCAATGTTTGTACAACCTAGCGTGGCAACTAACTGTCCTCTTGAAGAACTACTCCCAGAACTTATTATATGTTACGAGTTTGGGGACTAATAGCGGGCGGGATTACTTTCTTTGGTCAGCCTACTTAATTACTTTCAGTGCCACAGGAACCACCTAGCGTACGTATTAATTAACCCTTTGAAAAAGAAAGAATGGTCTCTATCAACTTGACTTTCAGCATTGCACGGGCGTTCGACAACAAACACTAGCTGAAATAATCCGTATTTGGATACCACTGCTATTTATACCTTATACCCATTTGCTTTTACTTATGTGCATGCTATCAACCTCTTATGTTTACCACCCTTACCGCTTTACCAAACAACTTAGTGGAATGCTGTCCTTACTAACCAATTGCAGAATAAATCCTTAGGGGAGGGGGGGTATGCTTCCCGATCCTACTTTTTCTTTGCCTCCCCGCCTCTGCCTCAGTTCCTGTTCCTGCTCTGTGGACTGTCCCTTCTTCCTTGTAGGCAGGGATGGAGTCCTGCCTTGGTCTTGGGGTCTGTATGCTGCTGCAAATATCCATTTATGGTTCCGCTTCCGCATGTGTTTATGACGATGCGTTTGCTTTTGGTGCCGCCCTTTTTACAATTACCTCTATCTATAGTGAAGAGGCCCCTCTAAGAGTAAGACCATACCTATCGGAGGTACGACCTCTAAGGTATACCACCCTATTGGTTCAGACTCTCGTAACTTCGTTAAGGCTCTCGTAACTTCACCTTATCCGCCATCTTTAAGTGCGATAGATTGACTCCGAGGTCTAATTCTCGGAGCTAATAGCTTCCTGAAAGAGAAAGGATTATCTACAGAGCAGCAGGTTGTCATTTGTTATCGCACATTTTCCCCGACTCAATTCCACTAGCATAATGGTTTGATGGATGGATGGTTAGCCCTTCATAATGGATGGTTAATGGCTGGCCTACCTGCCCTTCTTTCTTCTGTCCAGCGTCCTCCATAATCCGAAAGCCATCAGCCAAAGTCAAAGCATTAGCAGCTATAATAATAAGTACTATGGTAGTATGAAAGAGGCAGATAATAAAGAGAAACGGGTTGGAGAAGTGCTTGCTTTATAGAATCATCAATCCACCAGTTCCGCCGTGTTTCATCAGTTCTGGCTGTCTATAATAATAAAGTTCCCACGACGATCTAAGCTAAAGGTTTCTGGCTGTCGAGAATTAATCCAAGAAGGCAGTTCCAACAATTCTACACTACAACTAAAGAGCTCCTCTATTGGAAGCCCTTAGCAATGTACCCAAGCACTAAGCGCTTCATTCATCAAGTGATATAGGACATATATTTTATTAAGGTGGAAAGGGAGTGAACACATCCATAAGTAAGGGGGATAGGTTGTTTCATGCCTGCCCTGCTAATTCTGCTCGGGTCTCTAGCTGTACCGTACTTGCCTAAGCGCTTCTTAATTCATCCAATTGGTATAGGGCAAGTAGTTCTTAAACACTTAAGTAAGAAGGGGGTAAGGATGAGGCACACTACGTGAACCTGCTCTGATAAGAGCCTGATAAGAGAAGGGTTCCTAGCGATATTTCCAAAGCGCTTAATTCATCCAATTGGAATAGGGCATATAGTTCTTAAGGTGGGCAGGTAGTGAGTAAACACATAAGGGGGTGAAAGTCTAAGAAGGTTGGTTTCATGCGATCCATGCTATGCCGGGTCTCTAGTTGTACCTCTCTCTGAAGCGCCTCATTGATCCAAGTGGTCTAGGGCAACAAGGTCTAGGTCTGAAGGGTGGATACGTAGGATGGTGCACTCGCTGTATGTGAGACTGTCTGTAAGCTGGCTTGGTTCATCCCTCCCGTTCGTAAAGGTCTATATCAGTACCCGCGCACTAAGCAATGAGAAAATGATTATCTTAAACAATGATATCATTTTATTCAGCAATAGCATCTGTTTCTGAAGCAATGGATGTTGAGGCCAAGGTGAATAACAATCTTTAAATGGTTAGGTGGTCGTGTCAATTTGATCTCCACCAAATAATTAGGTCAGGGGCTCATAACCTAAGTAAAGGAACCTTGAAAACAGTAATTCAACGGGTTTGGAGCTTCGGTCAACAGGGTTTGGTGTTTTCCTTGTGTTTTCCATGCCTAGTAAGAGTCTAAGGGAGGGTTTAATTGTTATCTGGGATAGTTTGAATTGCGCATTAATAAAGATAGTATCTATTAAAAGTATTAAGTGAAGTAGAAGATATAATTGATATAGGTAAGGTATTCCAAATAGATCTGAGACTAGTATGGTTCATGTAGTATATGAGATGGTTCCTCTTGGAGTATGAAGAGTCTAAGGTTGCTGATACTTATTAGGTGATTGCTTATTCTGTCAAGGTAAAGTAAGGGTGGTGCTTTGAGTCAGAACAGTAAAGGGAGGGTGCTTTGAGCTTTCGAACCCCTTGGTGGTTGTGGTGCGATTCAGGGTTAAGTACTATAGCTATGTTGGCCTATTGTTGTTATTGGTGGTAGTTTATAGGTTTATTAATCTAGTTGTTCTAGTAAGAGCTTATTGTTCCTTCTCTACCAAGTTCTATCTTGATTCTCTAGTTCTAGTTTGAGTTAGTAAGCTAGAGTTCTAGTTCTATATTCCTTATTGAGTTATAATAGAGTATCATATCCTTTATTCCTACTAGAGTATTATAGAGTCTAAGTTGAGTATAAGTCTAGTATTAGATCCTTTGCTTCTGGTTCTAGCACGGGTGCACCTGGATACGGATCCGCAGGGTGATGAATTGGATTTGCAAGACTGAATATAAGAATTGCACTACCGGGGATATGGATAAAGATCAAATGCTAGTGGTGCTTGCTTTGTAGTCTATGCGGCTTTCTCATATGCTGACTCAAATGCAAGTGCGAGGAAGTGCTGGGTCCATAGTAGGAACAGCAGGTACAAGCGCACTAGCACATGCTAACACCTGATTCTTACATTGATAATAGCTGAATGGAAGATTACTACGGGTAGGCTCTGACAGGCATAGACTGGACTTTGTTCAATCACTCGGCACTACAAAAGTGTATTAAAGATTGGAATAACTGCCTAAAATAAGGATTGATTAGGAAAGGGCATTAGAACCGGGGGTTAACGCATGGGAAATCGGGTGGGTTAGAACCCGCATGAAGTGAAGTTAAACCAAGCGCTATTGAAAGTGAAGCGGATAAGGAAGAGTTTTTATCGTCGTGTGGGTAGTCTCTGTTAGGGTTTCCGTTTCATGTGCACTAAAAAAGAAGACTGGTGCTACTATAGTAATGCCAAGCATACGAGCAAAGGACTCTACCTACCCATACTGACGAATGAAAGAAGCTCAGCGCGGATAATAGGGCAAGCGATAGCGGTTCCATTCTTGCTGTTCCTATTCCATACCATAAAAAGACACCTGTGATTAATCGACATTGGCGCTTGCTACGTTCTAGTTAGCTGAGCAGGTTTCTACGTTACTGAAGCAGTTAAAGTTCTTCCTTCAGGGGTATTGGGCTATCGTGCGTGAGTTGGTAGCATATTTCCGATTCCCGCGGGCCGGGCCCTCCTTCTTCTTTGACAAGGAAGAAGAGCAGTTAGTAGCCGAGGAAATAAGTGGCTGCTATTATATATGTAATTACGCTATTTCAGAATCTCTCGATTTGAATGCTGAAAATGCAGTTCTTCCTCACCTTCATTCTTCAGGTGAGCAATTCTTCCTCTCCCGTTGGTCGAGCAATTCTTCCTCTCCCGTTGGTCGAGCAATTCTTC
>Ga0316213_1000044_pt1 | contig 16171 bp, 16 predicted proteins | sample NRE2metagenome_FD_207798 | JGI IMG/M metagenome (GOLD analysis project Ga0316213, IMG submission 207798) | Spruce roots microbial communities from Maridalen valley, Oslo, Norway - NRE2 | ecosystem: Host-associated > Plants > Roots > Unclassified | place: Norway: Oslo | collected 2017-09-14
CTTCCTAAGAGATGCAAGGAAAGAAGGAGGGGCACTTCTCCCAAGCAGAAGATAAAGTTCAGGAGTAGGCCTAGACTGAGGAGGGAAGGAAGAGGAAGGAAGAGACATGGATGGAGCCATCCACGAGGGAGAGGGCTAGTTAAGGATAGGAGGAGGCAAAGGAGGATGAGAGATACGAAGAGGAAGGCTAGAGAGGGCGTCCCATGAGGAAAAAGGTTCAAAAGCAAGGAAGCTCCATGGAAGAGGGTCACTAGGTGATCAAGGAATGGAAGGAGGAGAAGAAGTCATCGAGGCAATCTTGGCATCCAACCACTCATCATAGTGAAAGTGTACTAGAGAAGGCTCAGTCTCTATGTTTCGGGGATTTATGTTAAAACAACCTATGAAATATGATGGAGTCTTGGGAGAATTGTGAGGCATGTCACCCCAAGCTTGAGTTGGGGAAGTGACCTAAACATCGCCGATTCAGACTCGAGTTCGAGTTGAGAGGGAGAAGTGTCAATTTTAGATGATGTAACTTGTATTAGAGAAGTGTCATGTTGAGAGGTATAAACTTGGATTAGGGTAGTAGATCATGTGCCTTGCTGGGAAGATGAAGGATTCTTCCATTGAAGGATACTACATTCAACAGTAGTATGAGTATTGTGCTAATGAGACTTGCCACACTTGTCTGAACTAGGGCAAGGGCTATCATCTAAGTCTTTGTGATTTGTTGTATGAGAACTTGTCTGATGAGATGAATACTAATGCACATCACATAATTTGGATGGAGGTGCATAAGGATGAAGAAAAGGAGAGGCATGAGGCTCGACTTGGGTTACCTGCTAGGAGAGTTTTAGGTTCCTAACATGGTCTTTAAGTTGTATTAAATAAACTCGCATTTCCTTAATATGTTTCAAGGCTTGTTCTAGGAAAGTTGAAGTCTTTATGTTTTTTCGAGCATATTGCTTCATATTAGCCATGGATTCATCATGGCATCATTGTCAGTCATCATATTGGATGTTTGCTTGGCTAGGAGGATAGGGTAAAGTTGTATTACATTTTTGGCTAGGAGCACCGATATGTGTCATGTTGGGAGGAAGTGGTGTGAATCCTCCATGGTTAACTCGGTTTATGTAGTAGTATGGAGGAAGGTTTCCTATGTTATAAGACTAGGTAGGAATTGTTGTATCAGTACTTGGATAGCTATCAAGAGGCAGATTCATAATACTAATTTGAGTAATATAAGATAGGTTATACATCTTTTGAGGACATGGCTGATTGACCCCAAGAATATGCAAAGAACTTGGGCAAAGAGAACTAGAGGCCAGTCAATCCATCCCTTTTGCTTTCCCGCATCAATAAATTCCTTGCCCCCATGGTTTTACAAAGGTGTTACCATGTTCGTCTAACCTATGTCGAATTTCGGCCATAATCTCGGTCAAATGGCATATGCTAGTGCTGGGGGGGGAAGTGCTGAATTGATTGATGTAGCTCTCCCGCAAAACACGATTAGGGGTTGGTAGTTAGAGTTGGAATATTAGATTGAAAAGAGCGAGAATTCGTACTGGTCCTGTGAGATCAGTTGAATGGATATTAGTGGCCTAGTGGGCCGGGTCGGGGAACCGATGTACACGATATTTTCCGATTTCATCGCTGCGTTTCATCCCCTCTATTCCAACTACCTATAGACCCCTTTTGTTGCTTTTTCTCGGAAGATGTCTAAGCGAAACTAGGGGAGACCGCAGTGGTCTTTGTTCCGAGCCAGGGCATGAGATAGAAATCATCTTCAATTACTCGTCGAGGTAGATCCGGGGAATTATAGCAGGCAAAAGCCTGAGGCAGTCAGATGCATCCCCGACTTTCTGTCTCAGTGATTCTCCGCGGATCGACTCATAAATTCACTTTGTTTCTCGCTGGATCAGCAGGGGAATTAATTAAATTGCTAGTATACAATGCACTATGAATTGATCGAAGAACGACATTTCTAACGGGAAGGCTAGTGTGCCTCCTATTGATAGGTCATCTACGAGAAACCCTAACCTCTTTTACCCTAATTCATATGAACCACAACATAATAACTCACCTGTAATTACTCCCAATAAAAAAGATGATCATAAAGGATACGAATACATGCATAATGAGGAGGAGTACGAGGGAGAAGGACACGTGGTTAATATAAATGCTTACTCTAATCACGTAGATGACTTAACTAATGATGTTATTAATATGGAGGAGGATGATGGTTAATAAGATCTAGCAACAGCTTATAGACAATATGACTCACATCGTTCTAATAGATCTAAAAATGATCCTTCTTCTTCTGATGGGAATCAAAATGAGGATGAAAGACATACAGAAGAACTAATCAGAAGAGGTTCGGTCTCCACAAATATTTTAATAAAGTGTTAACAAGAGAGGTCGTCGTTACGATGGGGAGGCAGAGATTACCCATCTCCACTCCAAGTCAATAGAAGAGTTTATTTTGTGGTCATGAAACTAGGTGGAGTAAATCCCATAGGATCACTCAATATTTTCACACTAATGGAGTCATTGGGAGGAGGTACTACCTAAACCCTCCAACCAAAAGGCGACCTACTCCCGGTATGAGTGATACAACCAAATGTGAGCTCAGGTATGTGAGAAGGAGCTCTAAATGATGTCACACACATGTAGTGTACACTAGGGATGCATACACCAAATAAGTCGCTCTTACGGTTTATGTGACTAATGGCTCAAGGTGAGGTTAAGGTCAAAGTGTGATGTGTGCAACTATATGGAAGTGTGTGTGTGGCTATAAATGCAAGCAAACACATGTATGGAAATCCTAGGATGTCTATCTTGGAGGATAAAATGCAAGTCAAATATAGGCCAAGCGGCCAAGTCCCGTGCTTTCGGAATCCTTTATTTTATATGGAAGATGGTATGTGAATATGGAAAGCCAATTCAATGCATGCTAGAAGCCAATTATCACATCTATAACAATAAATAAGTTCCTAATCCCTAATAGAAGGGGAGGTAAGAGCACGTATAGGGCGGAACAAGACGCCTATCGATGGCGAGATTTCACCTTCTTACCCTTGCCTGAGGTATCGGCCTAGTGCTCTGACCCTTATTACCTTACCACCGATAGGAAAGATGTTACCTATTACCCTCATTACCACTGATACAAAATCCCTTATATATATAATATAAATAAGTCCCTAATCCAAGGGGAAGTCATAATTGTAAACATTGAAACGAGCTGGCTACCGTGTAGGACTAGTTCCAATACTTCGAGTCGAGGTGACCAAAGGCCGGCCGGTAAGGGAAGGGATGTTCTTCCTTTGAATCAGACGTGTAGTTTGAGAAGCAGGAGTAAAGAAAGGGTCAATCCATTTCTCGTGAGGGAGGTCACTTAGCTTAGAGGGTTGTTAGCAAGTGAGGCGATAAGACAAGTTTAGGGTCCGGGAGAAACCTCTGAAATGGCCATTTGATAGTACTCTATTTACACTTTAATAAAAGGTGAGGTGCGTTTCCCGCTACTTCTTTGGCAAATAAATATATTCATTCTAAAGTAATTCACTTGGTATTGTAGAAACTTCTAAAACATCATTCATAATTGTTCAGGATGAAGTCATGCTCCTCAGTCATGGCACCCTGCCACACCTGATCTGAATTTGCCTTCCTTCTTAAAGCTGGAAGAATCTGTATCAATGAGAGAAGACATTAGTGCAACACAACATAAGTAGGAAATTTCTTAGCGAGATGATTCATGCTTGCCTTTCCCTAGGGACTATTTAAACTATGCTCTTGGGATTACCTATTATCACAATGCTCCTCTCCTGGTACGGCCTATTGAGAGTTCCTATGCTCCTCCTTCCTGGGCTTAAGGGATTCCCTTGCCTCAGGGCTTAAGGCTATGGATCTCCCAATGCTCTAACTTCGTTTTTCTTCAGGCTATTTGAACAAAGCTCCTGGGCTTCCGTACCTCTCTCTTAGTTGTCTCCTGACCATTTCTATAAGGGGTTTTCTCAAAAAAGAAGATACTTTTAGCTAAGTAAAAGTGGACTTGATCCCACACCTCTGAGGCGCGGGGGAGCCACCCTATCTGCTATTTATTACCTGCTTAGCAGACATCGATGAATATTATTTATCCTCACTCACCAAACCTGGTGCCAGTTTTATATGGATTTGGGTAGTCTTTATAAAACCTTCTTATGGATATTCTTCAGAACCTACCGAATCAGGAGTCTCTTCTTTAGGAGGATCTTCTTTAGTTTAGCACCCCACCCTTTTTGGATTATATGGGGCTTGTCTTTCTAACAATGACAGTTTGCCGAACGTCGTCGATAAAGGTTTAGACAGAAAGACTTAAGGTTTAAGTGGAGGAAGACATAACCGTATCCTTACTGTATGATCCTAGTCATCAATGTTTTGGGAGGAAAGGCATACACGGACCCTAATGAATGTTTGGGCAGGAGATACATACCCTAGATTTACTTTCTAATCCTAGCCTTCAATGTTCGGAGAGCAGAAACATACATATCCTTCCTGTTGTGGGACAAGCTTTAATGCATACAGACCCTGCTCTTGGTGACATACCCTTTCCCATTTGGTGCGTTCAGGCTTCTTCTTTACGAACCTTTTTATTGCTATTCTTTCTTTTTAACCTACCTACTCACCAAACCGGGTACCACGGGACATCCCCGGATAGGATAACAATATGGTTATGGCCTACAGGAACGCAGTTAGTGGGACCTACAGGAAGGAAGAACCATTTGTGTAAACAACCTGGATGGATTACAGGAAGACTACACATAGAGCACGGGTTTGGGAAACAGCCATCATATGGGACTTATGTTTTGGGGATTTAGGACTCACGAAGGATGGATGGATGGATGGAATTACACAGCCCAAAGCAAGCATTACATCACTTAGATATAGCCTTTTTGTTCCGGGCTTCAGACAAACAATTAATAATAAGGAAGGCCTCTGGGACGCCTGGCGGGGGAAAGACAGGGAGAATGGACATAGATAAAGGAAGCTTTACTCTAGCGTTGGTTGGGGCCCCACATATTAGTCTGGGGTTATAGGGTGCTTGGTTTTTCAGAGGAGGGAGAAATGAGCCCTGTAGAAGCCTACGGGTGAGGTCAGGGTTGTGACTCTCCTTGGTGTTCTAATAGTAGGAAAGGAGAAGGAGCCCGGGTTAGTGTCATAGGGTTAGTTCCGGTCTTGTCTCCTTGTTGTTCCTTCTCTTCTGAGTGAGAAGGAAGAGCCCGACTGATGCCCGTAGGGTCTTATCGGGTTGTTTCTCTCCTTCTTCCAACTTTAAGGGGAGGGAAGGGGAAGGGCAAGGATAGGAACTCCTTAAAGCCTAAAGGAGCTGGGGAGGCACTATCCTTTCCACATCCCTTTCCACATCCTTATCGCCGAATGGCCCATACTTTACTCTTTCAGTTGACCTGAGTTGTCGGTGTGGGGGGCGGGGAGAGGAATATTAAGAAAAGAAAACACGGTTGCACGAAATTGGCATAAGATCCCCCCTCACGTTTTCACCGATTTCCTCAGGTTAGCCAGGAATAAAGCCGGGCAAGGAGATAACAACTGCTCAAAAAACAACCCAAGAAGATAAGTATGCGTAAAAAACCCAACTGTATGGATAGGTGCTTGAATGGCGAGGAGACGACGCTTGATGGTCGCAAGCGTGTGGAAAAGTGCTTCTCCTGCCCTTATCAATCAAAATATCCACAACTGTACCCAACCCTTTCTCCACAACTATATGGAGGAAAGAGCCCTACTGTATGGGTAGCGATATACCTAACTGTAGAGAAGTAGGCGAAACCACCTTCTTTTGGTAAGCAAATTGGATTTTGATAGGCGTAAAGGAAGAGAAGTAGGCGAACTCACAATCGATTTATACCGATTTCCTCAATTCCTGCCGGACTTCTTGCTTGGTCTTAAAGGTTCTTTTCCAGATGTATTTGTATTTAATTCTAACTTGTATATTGAAAGCAAATAATCTATGCCAGGAAATGGATACCTATTCTTAAACATAATCTTGTTCAAGGCACAGTAGTCAATGCACATTCTTTGGGTTCCATCCTTCTTAGGTACCAACACAATAGGTGACCCTGCTGGAGATGCACAAGGTCTGATTAAGCCTTAATCCAACAATTATTGCACTTGTTTCTTCACCCCATCAAACTCCATAACAAATTATCTATACACTTGTTTGGAATAAGTGAATCCAGTAGTAATTGGATCTCATACTCCACTTCTTTTTTTGTGTTTTTTGCTCTGTCAAAAAGAGGATTCCCATTAATTCGAGGGCAAGACGGGATAAGAAATATTATGACTCGTAACAAAACCAAGGAGTTAAGACCAGCTCAGGCAGGATAGTTCGGCAGGGAACTACTAATGGATACGTCACCTCACCCATCGGATGGATGAGCGACTTCGTACCTTTGCTGACTGAAATTCCCAGTTTTTCTCAGGTGAACAAAGGATAACTCGATAGGCTACCATCCGGAGACGACACCTTCTCTTTCTTCAATTCCCATCTGAATGGACCAGGTTCACGCAGGAAGGATAACTCAATCGGTCAGGTTCACACATAGTAGAACTCGATACGTCATCCTTTGACTAGTCAATTTCCCAGTCGTTTGCTCAGAAGGTACTAAGCGCTTTCCTGAGGTAGGAAGGTATTGCACTTTACTTGAGGTAACGCCACCCTATCACTCGTGAATTTCCCATCTCTCTGACCGAGCCCTCAGCGGACAAGCAAGAAATCCCTTCCAATAAAAAAATAACATTAGTAGTACGTAGGGCCACGTCCTCCTTACTATTGCGACTAGTCTAAATGACTATTCCTTTGGGGTACGCACTTATTGCTTCTGTGCGTGGTGAAACTTACTATTGCAAGCGAGTCTCCAAGTATCAACGACTATTGCTCATGGTTGTACGCACCTATTGCTCTAGAACCAGTAGCAAGTCATGAGGCGTGGGCGGATCTAAGAGCCTCTCCTCAAATAAAAAAAGAAATGAGTAAAGGGGCGTAGGCGGATATACTAGCTCTCCTCACTATTTGATAAGCCATTAAGCCATCCAGAAGCCAAGTCCAAAGCCTTTAACCTATAGCAGCCCACCAGGTTCAACAGAAGCCTTTAGACGTCGTAAACCAGTCAATATAAAGAAAGCATGCTGCCGTTACTTACATTGATTCATCATTTGGGGAGCATAGGACAATCAATTAATTTTGAGGAGCTGGATGCATGAGTCTTATGCCGAGAGATCAGGCTAAGTGCATAGACTAAAATAGTGTATCTATGGCTAACGGACATATATATGGACTACGCGGAAAAGGCTAGCACTCGGCTTTCACTACAGCTTAGAGCACTTACACTATAGGACTAAGGCAAGTAGTCTAAACTATTAGTTTTCTGAAACTCACTACAGCTTAAGACAATAGCTTTGGGCTTTCTTTCTCTTTTTCAAAGAATGGAGACTGAAAGAAAGGTATCTTTTTCTGGGTACAACCATTTCTATTTATTCTTTTTAAAATAAATGACCAAACTCAATTTCGAAGAAGTTTCGGAGACTGCGTACCAAAGCAAATCCTAAGTTGCATAGTGATGAGACCAGGATAAAGAGCTTTCAGTAAGTTTTGCATAATATTGTATACAAAGATATATATAATTTCTATCTTACTGATAAGGGGAAAAACCAAACCCCTTAGCTATTCTTATGATTGGATCGTAGCTAACCGAAACACTAATTTCTTCCCGTTCCCTTGAAGTAACGAAGAATCATCCTGATTCCACTTCCCACCCACTCGACCCACAACCCTAATCCCCCTCCTCTTCTCTTCTTATGATCCTAGCATGTGCACCTTACCCCTTCATCCAAGCAGGCTTTTATCCACCTAATGCTCATAGATGTATATTTATTGTTCCACCATACATTCTTCGTCTCCATCGCTAGTCCTTATCGTCCTTGACAGGCAGGCGCTGCTGTTATCTCCCCTCATACCTCCCCCCTTTATTATATTATTGCCCAGGACTTTGTTTCTCTGTATTCCCTTATTCTCTATCCTGCACTCTGGCTTCCTCCTCCCTATACTTACTTATTATTTGCTCTATCCGTCTATTTTATTTATTCTTTTTATTTCTTGTTTCTTCTTCCTGACCAGTGAGCGGGGGCATACCGGGTGACTCTTTTCACTCCTTGCCTTGACCTTTTTGTATTTCGGACGGACCGTGCTTCCGGACCTTGCTTCCTTGCTTGCTTCCTTTAATTAGACTTGATCCGAGCATCCATCCCAGGGGTTGGGTGTGTATTGTTCGTTCGCTGTGTGGAGGTCTGATTCTGATGATTCTTATGGTTCCTTTTCTTCTTGTTGGGTTGATCGTCATGTGGGATCCGCTCGTTCGGGAGAATAGACTGGGAAATGAAGTATGGGGGTTGGGTGGGCCGTATCAAAATCTATAAAAGGACCTTATCCAATTTGGATTGAAAAAGGACCGTTTAAGTAATTCGATCACTGAGGTACGTTAAGTGAAGAACCCTAACTTTACGTTCGTGAAACACAACACTTCGTTTCCAGAATTGATTCTATTTCGAGAAACAGATATGATCAGCGTCCTGCCAATAAGTTACGATAGGGAAAGCACGTACGCTCTTTGCCCTTGTCCACGGTGCCTTCCCACCCCTTTGGGGGGCCTGAGAGGCCACTTTGCTGCCCTGGGACAGGTCGTTATGAGTCCAATTTTCACTTATGGATTTGCTAGGTGGATCCTTTCAGACTTACCTGTTGGGAGGTTATCGGGAAGTATACCGGATTGTTTCTATGAAAAACCGGTATCTCATAGAACCTCTTACACTATCTCATGGTGTTTCTTCCATTCGATGCGCGTTCGCGTAAGATTCGTTACATACGTAATTATGAAATACGCTTTCCATGACGCAATTGGACGTCTTCATATAATTGTCTCAATGCTTTTGGGACTTTTTGAGTGACTCAATTAAGATGGAAAATTGGGCCTTCTACCCACACATTTCTACATATCAAATTATTAGGTAGGTTCCGGGCTCAAAGGAAACAGGTCAGTCAGGTCAGTCAAGTCAGGCGGGTAAGGCAGGTCAGTCAAGTCAGGCAGGGCAGGTCGGACAGGGCACAGACAGGGCAGATAAGGCAGGGCAGGATTTGCAAGTGACAATGGCAGGATTGGCAGATGACAATGGCAGGATTGGCCGGTGACAATGGCAGGACTGGCCGGTGACAATGGCAGGGTTGGCAGGCAGCGTGGTAGGCAGTTAAGTCAAGTCAGTCAGGTGTGATATTACGGGCTCACAGGAAACAATCAGGGACGACTTCAACTAAAAGGAAACAACTAGGAACAGCTTCGACTTGGTGTGACGCCCTTAATCCAAGTGGGTAGGGGGTTTGGGGGTTCAAAAGATCCAGTTAGCCGGACAGCCAGACAATCGCTGTCAGCCAGCCAACTAGACCATCCACCGTTGCCAGCCAGCAGCTATACATTCCTCATCAGCCAGACAGCGAGGCAATCCACCTTTGTAAACCAGCCAGCCATACATTATTAATCAACCAGGCAGCCCCAGGCAACCACCCATTATCAGCCAGCGGCCAGTCAGACATTTGTCATTACTCATTTAACCATGCATTGTCCATGGCGCACTTCAACATTTTATAATCGGCCAATAGGAAAAATATAGTACTGATTAGCCATCCGCAACTGAATAGGAGAATACAAGAACTTCGGACTACCCAAAGCTTCCCAAGACTTATTAGGAAAGATGTTAACATCAGATCCCAGATCCAACATCTAATCTTTGATCTAAAAACCATCTACCAAGGCATCAAGTCTAAATTATATCCCAGTCCTTCTCTTTATTCTCTTGTTATTCTCTTGACTCGGTCTGTCCTCCTTTCAGGCAAATTCACAACTACCTCCTCATTTGAATCTCCACTAGCTCCCATAAGTAACTTAAGGGTATTCCGCAACTTCCCAGTAAGTTGCTCATCCTCTAGAATCTCAGAAAACAATTGTAACCACAAAGCAACTACTCTCTTAGACTTACCTGAGGCACTTGTCTCCGTCGGGTTTCCGCAACTAGGAGCGTGTTTTCCTTGATATGGTCCCCGATTCTGAGTAGGTTCCGCAACTCCTGGAGTCGTAGGTACTGATAGATTCTGAAACATTTCCACAACATCCTTGAAGAATGCTTTCTGTTTCACTGGGTCAAACTTTGGGGCTCCTGGCCCAGCCCTCTGGATCTTGACTGAGTTATGACCTTCCATATCTGCTCCTGTCCTTGTTCCTCCCCTTGTCATAATGTTGATAGTTGAGCTAAGGCTTTCATCCCGTGGCCTAGGCTCTTAATTGATCAGATTTGCTCCTCTCTGACGTGTACGTTCCTCCCATTTGGCTATCCATTCTGGACAATCTTCAATTGCGTGAGTGTTGGTTCTACAATATGGGCACCAAGGTTTCCTAGGGAGAGGACAGTCTCTTGAGAGATGTCCCACTTCATCACAGTTATAGCATTGAACCTGTCCCCTTCCGCCAGTTCGTCCACCTCGGTATCCACCTCCACCTCTTCCTCGTCCTGCTCCAAACCCTTGAGACCCTTCATTGACCCAGAATGCAGAGCGATCCAACCTGTCCGCAAGTGCATCCAAAGCTCGGCATCGGTCTGTACTATGAGTGGAGGACCCACAAAATGAACAATATAAAGTATTTGGTGCAGAAGAATATTTCTGTAAGATAGGGCAAAGTCTAGGAGGATGCCCATGAGTTTGACAGATCTCACAGTATTCATTATTCTGCACTGGTTGATTAGGAGGAAAAGCATGATAAGGCCCATGAAATGGAGCTGCGCCTACTGCTTGCGCAACTCCTCCCGCCGGCCTGATTGGGGGAGTGTCTACAGTAGGGTGAGAAGGTCATGCCCCCCTGTACCTGGGGCACTCTGACACATGGTGACCCTCCGTATGACATCCTGTGCACCACACCTGAGGTCGTCCAACCTTAGGGAGCGTCAACTCTTGGATTTTCTCTGTAAGAATGGCGATCTGGTTTTGGACCTGAGACAGATCCGGTGCTCCTGTGGGTACCGCAACTCTGTGGGTCCCTGGATATCCTACCATAGCTTCAATCTTCATAGCTTGCTTTAATGCATCTGTCAAAAAGTAAATCTTCTGTTGCGTTAAGGGGATGCGGGTTAAGGGCAATAACTCTTGAATAAACCATTCCTTCTGATGTGCGGCATGGATTGGGTTTGTCAATCCATCACAAGTTGTGGGGAAATTGGTTGTCCCTAATAACATAGGAATGAGGGCTTTCCCTCCGTTGTCAGGGGATATAACCCAATAAAATAGGAATATTAATAGGTTAACGCTCACTCATCATATGGGTGAGGAAGATCTCTCATTACTATTATATATGAGATTCTAAGTTGAGGGAAATTTGATTGAATATTGGGGTAAATATAGGTATTGGTTCTACCCTCTTTGCTAAAACGTAATTACGTATAATAAATAAAAGGATAATTACCAACTATCTCTCCGTTCAGCGTCACAGCGTCACAGCGTCACCCTCCCTCCTTGAGTGTGTCAGCATCACAGTGTCACAGCGTCACCTTCACTTTATCCTTTACCTTTTTCACGTACCTCTCCGACTGGCAGGTGAAAGTGACTGGGTCAATTGAAAAGTGATAGGCAACATCGAGATCTCTTTTAGTAATTGATAGGACCGATAAGCTGAGAAGGTAGGACCAGACAGATTCTCTTCAATGTGAGGAAGGAGGGCTCACCCTATATAAGTGGGGTGAGGAAGAGGCTTGGGCTCTAATAGCTTAGGACCGGGACTACCCGAAGAAAGGGACTACCCGAAGAAAGGAAGGGAAGATGAAGAGCATGCAACTATAGATATCCTTCCCTCACCCCGGCCCATAGACTATCTTCTTTCGGATGGGAGGACAAGCCGAGCATGCTTTCATTTTCGAATGGCCGGGTACAATATCATGGCCGGGTACAATATCATCATGGCCGGGAGAAAAAGAGAATGGCCACTTTCTAGAGGGCAAGGATAACTTCACCCTCGGTTGGCCTGGGCTGCTAGCTATTATTTCCAGTTCATGGCTGAGGAGTATAGCCCCCCCGGTGGAAGGAGTAGAGTTGCTATCCCCCCGGTGGAAGGAGTAGACCCGGTTGGTTCCTGCATTAATGAAGGAAGGGTTGGACCCCACTGACCTGCCTAACTAAGATTCCCGGGGGCCCTAGCGATTGCTCGCTTTCATTTTCTCTGGTCCAGGACAGTTGTTCTAAGTGGGGGTCAACTTCACTTCGGGCCACTTCACTCAATTGAACTTCCTTCCTTCCGGTTAGTGATGTTTGGCCTCTCTATCCATCCATCCAACTATCAGCGATTTCGAGCATGCTTTCATTTGGATGTCTTGCTCCGGGGCTGCATAGAGGTTGAGTCGGTTTAAGCTGAGAGAGTGTTGGAATATTCATGGGGCATTCTGTACTCAGATGTGAAATGATGTTTTCATGCAAATCTCAGTGGAATTGGTTCAATTCTCCTAAGTTTTAGATCTGTGAATGTATGCTCTGTTTTATTTATCTCTGTTATCTTTCATGTTCTCATTGTGTAGGTCTCTCTAGAACATGTGGTTGTAATATGATTCTTCTGGTTATTCACTTAGATCAATATGTTCAAATGAAGTGTGGGTATAATGTGGGTATAATTGAATGATTTTCCTTCTCATCTCTTCTGGCTATTCATTTAAATCCTGCCAACAACATTGATTTATCTGCCAACCATTCCCGTCTGCCGGGGCGATCTCCTTCCCGTATCGATGTCGGCCCGCTTGAAAAGGTAAGGTAAGCGTTCTTTTTTCTTTCTTTCTCCCTTTCTTTCTCTCAATCGGTGAGGTGAGCACCTTAAAGTTGTCAATCTAATTTATAGAACTTTTCAAGTGTGAACAAGTCGATCTCCAAACCCTTTATATGAGATCGATTCACATTACAGATGTAATAATGAGATAATGATGCGAGGCTCGACCGCTGTTCCTACCATTCAGAATTCATTTTGGGTCGATCTCTGTCGTTAATACGTAGATAAGAGAGAGACCAGCTCTTTTGAAGGTCTAGCCTATTATTCATGAAAAGGTCGATCTCCTCCCCAACCTCCAACTCTCTCTCTGTTCGATCAGAGTGCGTTGACCCGGGCCAACAGCAGCGCTGTCGACAGTGAAAACAGCTCGATTCTTCAAACCTCTACGGATCTGATACTCAATTTTCCCATTTGTTTTGGCCATTGTTCCTCCAGTAAGTCATTCATTCGATGGCTTAGCTGGTCTTTAGCTCATTATCCCCCTGATTCTTTTCATCTATTACTAATCTATCATTATCGAAGACGATCAACGACCTCGACTTCATCTATCCAGATCCAGTCATGCCGCTCACTAATCAACTGGGACTTTCTTAGCAACCCCTCGCCTGCTTCCTTATAGTAACCGATTTCTTTCTATCGAGATCTTTCGTCCCGAAAAAGCGAATTCTTTTCAGTAAGTTCCACTGCCTTACCAAAAGGTTTACACATGCAAGCTTATCATCATCGTTCCTATTCCCCGATGCTATCCTTGTCTACGTTGACCCGAGCGAAATCGACCTCTATAGAGAGCCATGCCGCTAATTATCCCGGACTTCCTGTTTATAGTTCTATCGCAATCTTGACACGGATCCACATCTCATCTAGATCCATCTCTAGTCATTCCTTTTGTGCGAGCAAACTGATCGCTAGCCTATAATCTTAAGAGGTTCCCGATTTGTCCACTTCGATATCGACCTACCTTTCCAGTTGATTCGCCTATGGCCCGGCTGACATCGGGGCATCTCCCTCGGCCGAGGATGGACGTTGATCACCTTGTATTTGTCGACTTCTCCCTCATTCTGCCTATGTAAGCACTATCTTAAATAGCTACAGACCCTTCGATTTGGATATACTCTATCAATGACAATGCTTGCTTTTAGTGAGACCTAAAAAAACCCACTAAGTTCCTATGCCTTTTCCGTTCCTCCGTATACCGATTTGCTTGTAGACCATGTTCATCCAGTTGATTTGATCGATCGATACTGATCTTATTGATGCTGCCCCAGTCTATCGCTTGACTGATTGATGTCGACTATTCGCGTTTCCTCCCGCTTCTGTCTAGTGCCATTGATCAACCTTGGTATGACCTCGATTTAGTCTATTGCCTGTGATCCTATTCCCACTTGCCAGTATCATCCCAGTATTCATGGATCTAGCTGTGTTACCGCCTATCATTGGTGCTGCCTTACCAGTATATTCCGTGACTTGGGTCTCCATCACCCCCACCAATGCCCGTGATCCGATCCGGTCCGTTCCGATCCGACCTGATCTGATCCTCCGCCGCGACTCCTTAAAGTTTTCAATGGGCATAGCTATGTTTCCAGTTTCCACATATCCGCTCACATCTCCCTATCGCCCTGTCTTCCATAGTTCATGTTTACCCTATTGATGGATTCGAGTACCCAGAGATGGGGAAAGTGGAGGAGTTGAGCAACGCCCTCTCCCGGTCGCTCTCTATCCGGCCAACCTCCCTCTTTCAAACTTTAAGCGAGTCATCATCATTATTTGGTAATCTAAAGAGCTCTAAAGATCCCAATCTCCATCGTTTTTTCCCAATCTTCAACATGAGGAAAGACATTATGAATAGTTTCCACTTAAGGTAGATTAGATCCACGAGTATTCTCATCATGGGGAACATCATCTCTGTCATCATCTCCATAAAGAGTCGTTTACCTACTATCATAATGAGGGTATGCATTTCCCGAGTCGTTTACCTACTATCATCAATCACGAGGAAATACATTCTCATGTTTCCCAATCCTCATCATTCCCATAAAGAAAGTCTGCCCAGCTGCGTTGAGCGGTTGTTTCTCCCTCTTATTAAAAGCTGGAAGTTATTTTAATAGATCCATCTTCTCGGCAAGTTCATTTAATATAAATCATATAAATAAAGTAGTGTTTAATTTGAAGCTTTTCATTTTCATCGAGTGTCCAACTTTCTCGCGATAGACTATGGCAAAGTCACACTACGCAAGATCAAATAGCGGGAGATCAAGGCGAAGCCTTTTAGAATTAGAAGCATTTCAAATTGGAAGGTGAAACCTCAATCGAATCAGTCGAAATCCATCGGGAAAAAGAATGGACTACTAAGGAGCAATAGGGAAAAGGAAATGCAAAGAGAAGTTGCATGGTCATCGCTCATGGGGGTTTTTAGGTAACCACGGCGCTACTAACAAAGAATAGTATCCGAAGCTCTTTTCATTTTAAGCTTGCCGCGAGGTACTGGCACTCAAAAGGAAATGATTGCTCTCTTATATGAGGATACAACACCCTCGGAGAACAATCAATGAAAATCCCCTCAGGCTGGAACACACAAACAAGTGGTATATATCAATCGGATCAATAAGCGCACGTGCAAAGAGCGAATGAACGAGGACGAAGTGACAGAGCAACCAATGAAATAGTGAATTGTGTGGATAGGAAACGTCGTGTACTAAGGTGGGTGGGAATATTGGTTGATTCATTAGGGGTTCCTAATTTCTTTCCCACCCCTCCTTCTATGCTTATATTCATTCCTCCCAAGCCTTAGTTCTGTTTTATACCCGGTATAGGCGCTTGATTCCCCCTTACTATATATGGTGGGTGGGCGAACGACGGGCAGGGCAATGCCCGCTTGCCGGCACAAATGAAACTAACCCGGTCTCGAGTAGAGATGCCCACCAACCCCATCTTCCTCTTCGGGTGGGTGAAAATCATAGCGGAGGTTTCGGGTGTACATCCACAGGGCGGGTGGGATGGAAGTGTATTCCTCTAATCCAACCCTTAGGAACTAGACTCCCTCTCCTCTCATTCCAAAATAGAATTCTAAGGAGGGCGTAGCCCCCCTTCCTTATCGTTCTATTCCTTGCTCTTCCAAATAAAGTAATACAAGACAGATGGTCAAACGCGGGCGTGTTATAAATCGCATGTAGTAGCTCGAACCTTATGCGGGATCATCTATAGTATGAGCAGCGGCTAAAACAGGATGTGGAATAGTGCTATCATCCTTCTATTTCCATCCGTGTTCGACGGACAGAGGACGGTCGGAAGGAAGC
>Ga0316213_1000045_pt1 | contig 16153 bp, 9 predicted proteins | sample NRE2metagenome_FD_207798 | JGI IMG/M metagenome (GOLD analysis project Ga0316213, IMG submission 207798) | Spruce roots microbial communities from Maridalen valley, Oslo, Norway - NRE2 | ecosystem: Host-associated > Plants > Roots > Unclassified | place: Norway: Oslo | collected 2017-09-14
CAGCATGAGCCATGAACCAAGCACTCTAGGATTTCCGGTGTGGGCCTCATGCCTAGGGTTCGTAAAGCCTGTATGTTGGGCGTAATCCTGTCACCCTGGGAGGTCGGAAGGGCGGAGTTCAGCAATGTGCGACCGGTTGCCTGGGATTGACCAACCCGTTCTTGTTGGTAATAATGGCCTATGCCGAGCCTTCCTGAATTGGCTGGCATTCTATTTTTTGGTCTAGAGCTAAGGCCTTCAACAGACAACTGGAGCTACAGAGAAGAAAGCTTTCGTTCGAATTTGGTAAGCTTCCAATCCAAAGGCGGCGGCGAAAGGCGGGAGATACCGTCCTCCATGGATCTCCGGTCATCACCCGTATCCTAGCTCCGTGGCTAGCGCTCCTTGGACTCAACTTCTTATTTAACTTAGGTAGGGGCTAGTCTGCACCTAGACTATATATGGATGGAACTGGGGACTTGACTTAGCTCACTGAAACGTATAAATAGCTGTACGTATTCTTCCTCTTTAGCGACCGCATAGGAATAAGAATAAGGATAATAATTCTAATAAGAAGGAAAGAAGAATCAGAATAGTACCACGAACGCTTGAATGCCGGCGAACAGGCTCTCTGAGATTGAGGGAAGATCATCAGAATTTGGCTACCCACCCACTGTCTAGTACGCTGCCCTCGCTGCTTGCATCGACCTACTACTCGCCTCCTGCCTTACAGAGCTTGTGGTTCCCTCACTAGGCTTTCTTCCTATAATCAAATTGAAATAGAATTCCACTTTCCACTAGGCCCCCTTCGAGGATAGAAGGCTTGGCCCCTCAAAGACCTTAACTCCACTAGATTTATTCCCCCAAAGCCTGGGGAACCTTAACTCTACTATCTATATTCTTTCTTCCCTAAAATATTTATTCCCCCAAAGCATCTATATTGATTTATTATAGGTTTGGCTTAGGGCCCCTTCGGGGACTCAAAGGCTTGGCTCCTCAAAGCTTGGGTGAAGGTTGACCTGCTCGCTCGGGTTGTGAAAAGCCCTGTCTGTACTATGCTATACTCTACTGCTTTCTATAGTTATTCTTGGCTGGTCCCCTCAAAGCAGGTTTACCAGCCCAGCATCCTAGCGTACAGGAGGCAAAGCTAGTCACATGCACTCAACCGGGGGAGAGAGCGGGTTTAGGGAGATAGCATTTATGCACTCGACCGAACCGATATGACATATGTAAGAACGATCACTCGACCAAAGGCCCGGTAGGGTGAGGGTGAGGGTGAGGGACGAACTCTCGACGATAGGCCGCCATCGACGAACTCTCGACAATAGGCCGCCATCGACGTGCGAGGATGGGAGCAACTCTCTTTTGGGGGAGGGAAAAGCCGCCATCATGCTACAGCATGACTCGACCACCGCCATCAACTTGAAGAACTAAAAGGCCGCCATCGCCGCCATCATGCCCCTTTTTTCAGTCTCGACCAACGTCCGGTTAGGGGCTCACTATTCATATGGTGAGGATGCGCTTTAAGGCTCGACCACTATTTACCCACCCACCCCAATCCCCGAGGGGAGAGGCCCGGTAGGGACTCACTATTCATATGGTGAGGAATTATAGCAGTAATTACACTATTTCGTAAGTGGGAAATGCATATATTATATATGTAATTATGCATTCATGAATTATAGCAGTAATTACGGTATCGGTGAATTCTCGATTTCATTACACGATTTCCTGAATGATCCAATTCGATCCAATCCGATCCGATAGGAAGAATGAAGCGATGAATTATATATGTAATTACGGTGAATGAATTATATATGTAATTACGATTTCCTGAATGATCCAATCATGAATGAGATATGTGTGTCCGGTCTGTTCTCGAGTAATAACTGGAATCACGGACAAGTTTCAGTCCTTCGTGATTGATCGATTGAGGGGAAGAAATATGAAGTCCCTTCTAGCTCTTTGATTGAGGGGAAGAAATATGAAGAAGATGGTCAGGCCCAAATGCCACCCCTCCCTTTTCATCTCGTCATTTGTTAATCCATCCCTAAAACCAACCTTTCGATCGATCTCCTTGAGCGGCACGAGGGGCCGACTTCGATCAACGCCTTTGAAGGGAAGATCAGTCGCGGGGTTCGAATCCCCGGTGCCGTACCTTCTTACTCTGTCTTCGGGATAAAGAAATGACTGCTGAGAAAACTATTCGTTTCGGAATCTCTGCGGACAAGGTAGCTTCGCTAGAATCCCAGGTCGGCTGAATAACCAGTTAGGCAATCTTGCGGGGACCTTAGGTGAATTAATACAATCCCCGATCTTTTAGATTGATCCGTCTTGCTAAGGCTTGGCCTGGGAGCCCTGGTCAGGCGACAAAGACTCACCGCTCAAATTCATTCCATCCTCTGTATTTAGTAATACCTTCCCTGGATCTGATACTCCACTTAGACTGAACTTGTTATTATATCCCTGTATATTATACTAGACTAATACTTTACTCCTCATATCTTTACTATCTTATTTATATAATATTATTAATATATTATTATATATACCAGTAAGGAGTTAATTAATAATGGGAGAATAGTATCTTGCTTAGAGACCAAGCGAGAGGTTTCTTGTGTGAGGAGTGAATCAATAATGATATAAAATGATAGTGCTTCTCTTGTCCTATGGAAATAGTGTATATCGATGGATATATGAGTAGGGGGGTAGTTTATTGGTATTAGTATTAGTCAAAGTCGTAGCGATCTGTCTTTCCACTGAAGTCAATGGAAAGTGGTATTAACCTCTCCCGGTGGTCGAGCAATTTAATTCCTCTGTTCCCTTCGATTGTGATATGATCTTTTATAATACGATACACTCTTGTTTCGATGATGCATCTTGTTGATAAGGAGAGTCTAGATGTATGGTTGGTTCATGTTGAGCGAGATATAAATGATATGATTCCCTAGAGTACGATGCAGAGTAGCAAGATAGATGATATATATGTTGAGAGTTGGGTTATCTCTTGTTGTTATTAGTTGTTGTATTCCTGAATTCCCCTTAGTTGTGGTGAGAAAGAGTTTATTAGTTGGTTGTAGTGATACAAGGTAAGCTATATTTCTGTGTTTATGGTTAATGTTGATCTTTGTTCTTATCCCTCTGAAGAGCTAGGAATTCTTTATAGTACGATGCACGGTCTGATTTAAGTGATGCATGGTTTATCGAGTGATAGTTGGGTGGTGGCGTGATTCCGAAGTAACGAGGTTAATAATTGTTGTGTTGGTCGGTTGTGGAATGCATGGTCTATAGAGATGAGTGAGTGGATCGGTGAGTTCAGCTTGATTGGTTCTGAACTGTGATAAGACAATGCATGGTTGTGTTGCTGTGATGATAGGGACCTGGTGAATCCGGGTGACGACGAGGTAACCCCGAGCTGTAGCAAGGGAAGTCTCTGTTGGTAGTTGATTGGGATTCTTTCCCCTGATAGAGAGATACCAATTGCTTATAATACAATGCATGGTGATAGTTTCAATGTGGATAGTTGATATTGTATGCGTAGGTAGGTAAGTTATGTCTGGTAAGTCTGGTTGATGGTTTCATAGTTTCTTAGATCTAGTGATACATGTGATCCGAGAGTAGATTCATATGATGGTAGCATATGGGGTAGTAAGTAGTTCATAGGGTGCATGGTATAATAGATGTTCCTGTGCTTTCTGGTAGTTGATTCAAGTGGATCATGGTGATAAGTGGAGATGCGTAGTTCTATAGACGAGATTGTTTCTTTTAGATATGGATCCGATCCCTTAATTGGATAAGTAAATGGATGGGTGATAGTAAAGGAAGGGTTCCTTTCATTGTGTTATGAAATGCTTGAGAATGTTCTGTGTCTGTCTCTGTGTATTTATTGGTTTCCCTGTTGTGTTGATCATATAGAATTGAGTGGGGGTAGGCTTCTGATGTTGGTACTGTAGCTGTAAGAGGAGCTGCTTGAGGTTCCTTTGCTGTTATTGATGGAACTAGTTGATCCAGATATATTGTTGAATGATCCAAAGTCTAAGTCTAATAGCATTTGATGAACCAATAGAGTTATAGTGAAGTATAAGATCCTTCTTCTTTCCTTTCCAAATTGTGTATATCGATGGCTATAGTATTCAGGGCTAGTTTTTTTATAAAAGTACCAGTCAAAGTGGTTGTTAAAGTGAGGCTGGGGTTACTTATTGAAATTAGCCAGAGTACGACAAACGTGGGGTTTCTACTCGGGATCTATCTCTTCATGGTCTATTCTTTGCTGTGCTATAGGCGCGTGTGGGCGGATCCAAAACTGGGAAGGGATCTGGAATTCGAACTAGCACTAGTAAAGGCTAAGTTGAAGCATTCGCTACGATTTGTCCGCACCGGGAGTTGGACAATCACCTGATAGCTTGGACCCAGCACAGTTTTGGGGGTGTAGGTGGGAAATTGCTATAATTCATCCTATAAGTTCGAGCTTGGGGAATAGGCAGTCAAACATTTGATCGAGCAAAAGTAGCAGGGTCGTAGTCAGTAGTTGACCAAATTGATCCGGTTTAAGCATATCGTTACCCCATTTTCGATCGAGATTGAAACCTATCAGTAGAAGCCATAACATAGATATGGAAGGTGGGAAAGCAAGCACTTGAAGTGGACCGAGTGGACCTTTATGAAAGGGTGGGCCCTTTAGTGGTTCTGGCTACTAGGGTTCGGCCTGCAAGGACGGCTGTTCGCGCTACTAGGGTTTGACCTGCTAAGGCTGTTATAGCAGCTAGAATTGTTGGACCTGCGGCTTATCTGGTGGCTAGGGCTTGACCTGAGTTTATAGCAAACGGGGTAGATGTGGATTGGTTTTCATTCGATAGCGTTCGACCTTTATAACTTACAAATCCGGTGCGTGGGGCCAGTCCACCCCTCCTTGTAGTCAGTCCATGTCAGTCCATTCCTTCCTTACCAGTCTTATGGATATTAATCTAGATATTTATATGGATCAGAGCGGGGTAATATTACTCGTTGGTTGGTCCCATACCCATGTTGCTACTGGTCTCACGCACGCAGGGTAAATAATGCACGAGCAATATATTCTGTATATGATAGTGCTACGATAGAACCAAATGAAAAAGTTGAAGCTCTACGAACACGACCCGTAGGCCCCGATCATATGCAATTGAAATCTAGCGAGATAGCCATGTATTTCAAAGTAAATATAAGCTTTGCTGGCCATCCAAACGCGCGAAAAAGAAGGAAAGGATGCGTAAGCATGGCTTGACCAACGGGAAAGGAGCAGAGGTGAAAGCGGGAGCTGGGACAGGACCAGGCAAGGATACAGTTGCGTGTGAACCCGTTAACCCAGCAGTATATTCTGTTGACCGCGTGAAAGCAGCAACTAGAGCAAAGACGGCAGCAGCTATAACAAAGGTAGCAGCATAACTGGAAGAAGCAGAGCCAGTTAGAGATCGATAGGTTGTTTATATGGAAGTATAATCAATTTAAGACTCATATCATCGAGATGCAGATCCAAAGACAACAGAGGAAGCAGCAGCATCCGCAGCGAAGGCAAAGGAATGAGAAGCAAGGGTGATAGCAGCACAACCAAGAGCAGAGCTAGAACCAGCAACGGAGAAAGAAGCATATCCTATGGTTGGGGCGAGTGTTCGTCCCTCACCCTAAGTTATTGGCGTTGAAAAGAGGGATTTCTCTCTCTTTCTTTTGAAGATTTTTATATTGCTCATTCACTTTATATCTTGTTCAACCTCTTATTCGCTCAAGCAATTCGAAACAACCTTGTCTCTTTCCAGACCTTTGAGCAAGTGCTCAATCTCTTGTTAACTCGAGAGAACACATGAGAGAACACATGAGTGAATCGAGAACACCATTGCTCAAGAACCACCTGCATGTTATAATATTTCGTTGAACGATAAAAGGTTTTGATGCTTGCTCAGTCGATAATGGGTACTATTGCTCACCGCACGAACAGAGAGTTTATTTAAAGGTCTACTTCTTCTAAGAGAAAACTCCTTTGACTCGAGTGCTCATTGGCTGCTCTGCTGGGTACTATTCATCAGTGAACATTCAATAGTTTTTATTAACAAAGCAAGAGACTTTGAAAAGGAGCAAGGACCTTAGTTCCGATCCGGTCGGTCTAAGAGCTCTGGATAACCTCCCTCCCGGTGTCAACATCATCAGGCGATGGTATTAAGTCTGTAGGTACGAATCATAGATGGCTAATCCATCCCCTCTGCGCATGGGCCTGGCTCTCTTGTGTGCGGTGGGTTCACCTATCAGCATATAGTCTATGATAGGTCCGGTCAACAAACAAGGTAGGGCGGTAAGAGATGATCCTACTTTCCTAATCTCATCTTCAATCCATGGCTCAGCGGAAGGGTGGTGTCTGGTTCGAGCAAGCACAACGGGCAGGCAGGCCTTAGTAAACACATCATAAGAGCACAACCTTTCGCCGAGGGGTAGCTGGGTAATATGACTCTAATGTGAAGTTGAGCCAGCCTGTAGTATTGGTCAGTCCCCATCGTTCTATTACGAAAATAGATAGAAGCTAGGAAGGTTTTGAAATGAATGCTGCCTCCCGACTACTCATTTCCTATTGAATGGTCCAACCTGGAATGTGTTATATACAGATTCAGCGGTAAGGGGAACCAACCCACTGAGAGATGATCAATCATCGGTGTGGCCTCTGGCTGTCCCCGGACCATAAAATCCCCTAGCCTACCTACCACCCCGGTTGGTTTGGTGTTGATAGTATAGGTCTTCTCGTATCGTTGACTCGTTCCAGTTCTTTATTACTATAACCGTGAAAATCCCTCATGACCTTGATTAGATTCCTTGACGGACCTTTATTTAGTGGAATGATTTAGGTCTTGAGCACCGTTTCCTAGTTTAGAGGGTCCGAGCAAGCACAAGGTCTAATCGAGGAGCACCCTAAATAGAAAAATGAAAGTCTTGATGGAACACCCTTAGTATTATATTAATAACCGGGATCATGAGCACTAAAGGCACCACCTATCCCTCTTTGATCTTTCCCTGATCATGAGAACATTTTCCTTCTTCTCCGTTTAATCAATCGTGCACCCACCGGTCTTGAGATAGATCTTTCCCGATCATTAGAAGGTTGTAGATAGATCATATTATGTCTACACATCTGAAGGAATAAAGTCAACAATGATACCTTCTATTGAAACAAAGTCTCCCTAATTAATAGAGATATCAAGAGGTTGCTTGAGCACTCAAGTGTGCTCTTGATAAAAGCTCAAGAGAGATTGAGATAGAGATCTTTGATTGCTGAGATCTAAAGAGGGTTGTATATAAATTAATCAGTGCTCGATCAAAGAAGAAGAAAACCTATCCCTTAGCCCAAGGTCTTGAGCACAGATACATATACAATAGACCTACCCCACCCCATATCATATACTACATCTACTTATTGGGTGGGAGTTAGAGGTTATCAATTGGTGGAGGAGGAGGATATGGAGTACTTGTACTATGAGCAGGAGATCGGGTCTAATCGATCAATGCTCAGAGGGCACCTACTCGTCTCAATGATTGGGTTAGAGGAACGAGCAACCGGGGAGGTCTCTTTCTGCTTGCTCATGATCGAACACACATATACTGCGAATATCAACCTGATGGAAGGTCTGATCGACCGGGCTGGGAGGTCTATAATTACCTGCTCTATAGTAGTTAGAGGAACTATGGTTGCTTGCTTGCTTTAGAAGGTTAGGCCTATCATTAGCACCTACTAGAGAAACTATATCAAGTTTTCGATTTGGTTTGATTACTCAATTTGTGAGTATGATGAAAGAAGGTCTTGAGCAATCAATCAGCAGAGATATCAGAGAGGTTGAGTGAAGAGATATAAAATAAAGAGATCACTGGTTTTGGTTTGAAGTGGTTATCTTTTGAATGAGAAAGTCATTGAGCAGAGATAAATAACCCCTAATATTATGAAGGAGTCTATTGAGCAAGCAACCTGTTCTCCCTCTTTAAGAACACTTGTTGTGTTCTCGGTCTGTATCATTAGGCTTTAAAGGAACACACCTATAAACCCCCCCATTTCGACTAACTTGATTCATTCTCAAGTATCCCAAAAAGCTCTTGAGCATAGTGTTCTCGAGTTCATGATCTCTCTTGATCTGTTCTGGTGTTCTCGTTCAATGTGTTCTCTCATGTGTTCTCTCAAATAAGAGGTTGAGAGATCAATCAACCGGGTCTTGTTAGAGCATTTTTTAGGCAGGATGAGAACGAAAACTGAGCATGTGATCTCTTGTTAGAGCATGCTCTCTTCTAATCAGTTTGAAGAAGAGTGATCTCTTGTTAGAGTGAGCACTCAAGCTTTGATCGATCAAACATGATCATCGTTTTTGCTCGTGATCTTTTCGTGATCATCGAACCTGATGGAAGGTCTTCTGATCGACCATCTAAGTTTATTGTTTATATGATAGTCGAGCCTGTTCGAGCAAGCAAGCAATCAGGGTTGTTTTGAACTGCTCATGATCGAACACACATATACTGCGATCACTCAAGATCTGATCGACTGCTCGAGCTTCGATCAGGCTCTCTACATGATCTTTCACATTTAGGAAGGTCCGATCAAGAAAGTGCAGATCTGGATCAGATCATTCCCACCGGTCTTGTGCACAGTTTAGGAAGGTCCTAAAGGCGGGCAAGGACCACACATTCCACTCCTCAATTCTTTGACGGTAAATAATAAGTTGGAAAGACCTAGCACAACCTTGATCAACCCTCTCTGGTACAGGTCGGTTTTTACTCTAAGGGATAACCTTTTTAAACTCCGCTATAATCAATTGTTTACATCCGTCTCCTCATATTATCAATTTATTATATATGTATATATATAATATAATAAATGGTTATCCTCTCATAGGTCACACAATCAAATCTCAAACCCTAATGAACCTAGTGGCATTCCCTCCTTCTCTTCTCTCCCCCTCTCTTGCCCTCCTAGGGTTTCTCAATTTTTCCCTAAAATTGAGTGGAAACTCCACTCTCTCCTTCCTCCTTGTGGTCGTGTGATGCCTCACTCTAACCATCACACTACATTTTGGTGGCTCCACTGGGGAGTTTCCATAAACCCTTCCCTCTTTCAAGCAAAGGCTCCCTCTCTCTTCGTCTCTCCAAGCCATTGTATTGGAGGAGGAGTTACGATTTTCTAAACCCATATAAGCCTACCCTATCCTTTTCTATTTCTAATCTATCAGGCCCTACCAAGAGGGCGACCAATCGCTCCTCCCCTTTTCACATCAAGGTCCAATGCAATAATGTTAGGATTAAACATGTAGTTGTTGATCATGGGTCTAGTCTTAACCTCATCTCTCTTCGATTCTGTCGTAAAATGGGTTTCACCTGCATCTCTCCTACTCACATCACTTGTTGAGGAAGAATTGCTCACCTGAAGCATGAGGGTGAGGTTTTCACCATTAAGAAGAGAATTCATGCGGCTCCTTAACTCTCAACATCACTCTTCAACCTAAGAATGTGTCCTCTCCTTTCGTATTTCTCGACCATTTTAGTATAACCTCCCCATTGGATGACCCTAGCTTCATGCCATGATGGCCATCCCATGCACCTTTTTGGGAGAGCTACTTTTATTAAGGATAGTCTTATTCCACTAAGGGATATCTACATCCATTCTCCCTTCCCTCAATGGATGTAATTGTTACCTTTTTAAACCTCACCTTTTTGGTTGAGTAAAAGCACCAGTTTCGGTAGAAGCACTCGTTTAAGCATCACAGCCAGCATCTTAACCAGATTGAGAAGCAGAGATGAGAGCAGTTAAAGATGCAAGAGCAGTGACAGGTCCAACCTTAGCCGTTGATTACTATCCAGCACCACTAGCTAAAGAGAAAGACCTAGAAGCAAGGCAAGCAGTGGTACCATACCCAATTCCATATATAGATACTCCAGGTACGGAGGAAGCATCTTCGCTACCATCATAAGAAGCAAGGGAAGCAAGTTCATCGAGTTTATCCAGCACTACCAGTAGCCAGGGTAGTAGCACCAACAGCATAGGCCGTTGAAGCAGCTGAGTCAGCAGCAAATGTAGATACAGTCATACCCTATTTATGAGCACATCAATTAGGACGTGCTTTTCTAGGCCCGACCCACACCAGGTAGCGGTAAATGCACGAACGACATGGCTAGCATGGGGGAATGCATCGTACATGGATAATGCATCATATATCTATATGGAAAATGTACGGGAAATGCGCATCTGTCTTTGTGAAATTAAGATATGTTTTCAATAGGAAGAACCGGGGTATAGGTCGAGATGCAAGTGAACTATTTCCCAAGTTAAATCAACTGCCTCTGCCTTAGCTGGTGGATCAGCAAGATCAACTGGGTAAACAACCGGAACAGCAGGCTGTGGCTATGGAATTGGATATGCCCTTGTAGGTTCTGATGGATCTCCAACTCAATCTCTAACCGGCTTACTGTCTTTACCCCTTATGCTTTCTCTTATGGCTCTGGCCCGGGATCTCAATTAGGCTAAGACGCTGTAGGTTAAACTGAGTGGTAAATTGGTTCTTCTGCCTCTCTAGCGGCTGCTTTTGCTATTGGATCTGCGGACGGATCAATCCAGAGGGTTATACACTGGTATCTCATCTCTAGAGCAAAGCCCAAGCCCGAAGAGCTAACCTCTTACTTGATTTCTTAAGAGGAAGCCCGAGGAGCAAAGCTCTTACTTGAATGAAAGGCAAGGGTGTTAACGCTCACTCATCATATGGGTGAGGGAAACTGAAAAGGAAAGCTTGAAGGGAAAGCGACATGAGGCGATGCGAAATGAGGCGATGCGAAATGAGGCGATGCGACTTGATAAGAGGCTTGGTGAGGAGCGTTCATCAATATCGCTTCCCTGTCGTGGAAGGAAGGATCAATAATTGCCCCTGGTTGTTGTTTAGGAGCGTTCATCGAGCTTGCCCCCTTCATATGGCGCTACTGCTGAATAGTTCCCCTGGCGATCACCCTACTTCAAATGGACAGAAGCTTCGAACCAGATAGGTAGGTAGAAGCCCCAGATCATAGCCGATACGTGGAAGGATCCCTATTGCTTTAACCTTATTTTGTTGATCGCTAGCGCTTGCCCCATATATTGAGGGAGAGCCTTGGTAGATCGCCCCATGACTTACCTTAACGGAACCTTGTTTCTCTTCCGCTGACCCTTACCTTAACGGAACCTTGTTTCTCCGCTGATATTTATGCTGCTCGCCTCCCTTTGGGGAATGAGCAATGGCGCTGGTGCTGTTCCTGCTGGTGGTGCTGCTGCTGGTGCTGCTGCTGGGCCTCCTTCTTATCCTCCCCCTCCCTTCTTATCCTACTCCTTCTACTTCTTTCGCAAGAGGATCGATACCGAACGCCTACGCTACGACACGACTTTACATTCTCCTGTATCACACTTATTCTATCGCTTACCCAACATACCACAATTCCCATTCAGTTCGCGTACTCCCAGGCTTTCTGTTACATATGCATTCTTTACGCCTTCTGTTCGCTTCATTATACAGCCTTCAATAGGAAATCCGACCCAATCCTTTCGCTTTGATTTGATGGAACCGACCGGGGGAGGGACATACTAGGAGCCTACCGCAGGAGCACACTGAAGAGGTGAAACGCACCTGGTTGATTCCAAGATACCGCATTTGGATAGGCTTCGAGATAGATTGATTGAGCGCTTGCCTTGGTTCGTTGGTCGGGTTGATCCATATTGATAGCCTTACTTCAGTTAGTCGTTTTCATCACGGTTACTGATTTAATTACACTATTTGAATCTGATCTTTCGTCGGTGCAAGATGGAAGCTCAGCCAAAACAAGCCCTTATTGATCAAGAGAGCCTGCCTCCACCTGTCACTGAACGGTATGGAACATCGTTCTGAGCCGGGGAGGTTATGGGTGGGAGCTCCTTTGGCAACTTACTCTTGAGAACGTGGGGATAGATAGGTCCACTTGCTGCATGAGTCCGTGGTGAAGTGGGGCGTTCACCTTACGCATGAGTCCCCTCCGGGGGAGAGGTAAGTGAGATAGTCTGGCGTTCACATACAGCATGAATGAGTCCGTGGAAGATCCATCGGCAACTTAATGCTTGAGGACATGGGGATAGGTCTTGGCACTTGCATGAGTCCGTGGTGGATGGTGGAGTGGGGCCTTCAACTTGACCATGATCCCCTCCGGGGGCCGAACACAAAGCTGACCTGTCATTGCGCAGAGCATGGAAGAGAAATACATGGTTTGGTAATGAGTGTTACCCTTGCGATTACCCCAAACAGGATTGAAGCTTCGAACCTTGAGCTTGGACATTGAGGATTGATTCGACAGCACACATTGGGAGGTGTAAGAGCACATCGTACCCACAGCCCATGGAGTGGGAGGTGAAGAGGCGGTTCAACAGAAGACCGACAGAAGACCCCATCGTGTGAAGATTGACACCTGACGGAACTAGGATGTTCCTTTAGAGCCGGACGGAACTTTGGGGAGTTCCTCTACGCCCCTGACGGAACAAAGATGTTCCTCAGAAGATTACAGGAAGGATGGTTCGATCGCTATCGCTTGATGAGGTTACCTTGAAGAGCCTTCCCTCTTGCACTTACACTCACGGAACAAACAGAGTTGTTCCTTCATCCGTCCTTCCCTCTTGCACTTACACTCACGGAACAAACAGAGTTGTTCCTTCTTACTCCCTCTTCACTTAGATCGACCTACACACAAACACTTAACACGGAGACCTAGAGCTACACATCACACAGCATGAGATATATATACGTGATTGTACATACAGAGCTTTTATTAAGTCAACAGTGTTTATTCAAGCATATTTATTCTCTTTTTTCCGTCTATAGTCCCATGCAACTAAGTCATAGAGAGACTAATAAAGTGTCTAGTGTCTAAAGGCTAATTGACATGGAAGGTTACATGGAGAAGGTAAGGCACCACTTCTCCAGGGCTTGAACTCTAGACCTTATGGCAGCAGTCTATAAGGCGAAGACTGCAGATTGGATAGCTTTAGAGGTGAGGCGATCCAAGAGTTGCCAGGTAGGTGTCGATCCAAAAATCCATTTATATGTGAGACTCGCATTTCTACGTTTCACTTGTACTGGGACGACTAAAGAGAGACCTTAACAGTCCAGTTCATAATGGGGATGGAGACAAATTGGCTATAGAATAAGTCTGCCAATAGTAAGTAAGTCAGTGAGTGCCCAGGAGGTTCCATTGCTGCTAGCTGGTCAGCCAATAACCAGTGTATCCCCAGTAACATTGTCCAATGTCCAATAGGGTCCCTCTTGCTGTACAGCCGATACTCACCCGCATATATATATGTGAAACTTGTCCTTAATAAAAATAAACAACCAGTTGTAATTGTGGTCAAGGCCTATGTGGTCAAGACCTATAGTGCAAGTAACCATGAGTACGAAGGCAAGGTGCCTATTACTACTAGAGTGATAAAGCCATTCCTACTCCTACTAGATCTAGCTTCAGTCCCACTTGCCTACGGTATGGATTAGCTATCCCTAGTCTTAGTCCCTAGCCCCTGGTATCTCTTTATTCCCTTGGTCTTGGCCCTATCTATGGTCCGCTGTAGTTAGTTTTATAACCATTCCCATAAAGACTCTTAGCTTCTTATTAGTAAGCCCTCTTCCCTCTAGTTGCCTAGTCCATGGAATAGTCCATGTCACTAAACTTAAGTATATATATAAATATAGAGATAAGTAGTAAGTATTTTATTGCATTGTATCATAAAGATAATTGACTCGCTCTAGTGCCCATCATATTACGTCTATAATGGGTTCACTCCCTATTTAATTTACGAGGGAGAAGAAATAATAGTTGAGCTCTTTATATATTACCTATGTTCCATATTATCTATGTTATTATCTATTTGATTTGGCAAGAACCTAGATTGATTTCTGGCATTTGTAAAGCCTTAGAACTTGACTGTCTGCACCCATGGCTAAGCCAAGCCAAAAAGCCAAGGTAGAGGCGGACGAAACTGAATAAACTTATTGAGGAAGTAGCTAATTGAGGAAGTAGCATATTGAAAGCTAGGCGTAACATAGGTATATTGAAAGCCAGGCATAACTTAAGTAAGTTCAAAGTACCCCAAAGACTATTCTTTTTTGGGGGTAGAGCAACTTATTTCCTGGGTCTACCTGTCTTAGTGCCGTAACACGCTAACTCACCCCCGACCTACTGCCTACCTTAGTTCGATCAATAAGGCCAAGGGTCTTTAGACACTCGACCAACGGGAAAGGCGAGTTAAGGTTATCCCTTCGCTAGAATATCCTTACCTTTAATCTCAATGAATCTATTTCCTGGTAGTCTTTCTAGGAGGAAGCGTAGTAGATCTCCCAAGCAATTCCTTCATTTTGGGCATAGACTCTGCCTGATCCAACCAACCTTCAGTTCCTTACCAGGGAAGGAGAGGGAAGGGGTTACTTCTATTGTCAGTCAATGAACGGCACATGCTTGCCTTAGGGGGTTGGTAGTTGGGTGGGACTGCGGGAACGCCCCCAATTCATTCCCGCAACAAGAATCCGTTGAAGGCAGAAAAGAAGGATTGGCCCCATGAAACAAGATTACCAGGTAGGTTATAGCAATGGAAGCGCGATTATAGCACTCCAGAGAGAATAGAAGGCACTGGGCTACGCCACCCTTTCACTCTGGAATTTACCACTTTGACAACGCTATATTTGTACTCCTTAATTTCCCATCTCTTGGGCTGGTGGGCATTTCTCGCTAGCTGGTGGGCTGGTCTTGCTGGAATGAATGGGGAATGGCTGCTGGGATCGCTGGCTTGGGCTTACTCAATGGCTTCATCAATTCGTTCATATCATCGCTTTCGTTGGGACTGATTTTATGACTCGCTATTAAGGTCCTGACTTAGCTTTCGTTGGGACAAGAGAAGTATAAGACTTCGTTAACTAAGGCGGCATTTCAGGGCTCCTTTTCATTTTATTTAAAAGGTGGGCGATATCAATAAAATAGATATAGATATAGATATAGATATAGATATAGATATAGATAATAGACGCCGGTTAATCAAGTTTCCAACCATTCATTTCTTCCAATAATAATCAATTTCGTTTCTTGGGGGTGTCCCTGTGAATGTAATCTCATTATTACGTACATAAAGTAAGGTAGGTCCAGGTGATGCAACAGGAGCATTACCGAGCACGTCTACAGTGATCAGGAGAAATAAAATATCACGTGGCGATAGCTTCAGAGCCAAATAACTTGGGAGTAAGTCCTTAGAAATAAGACTGCGCCTTATTAATTAGTGGCCCTATAAGTTATCGAAGCGAAGGGTTTTAAAGTGAGCCGGACAATCCGATCCATCCTAGCGAAGTTCCGAAGCAAGCCAGGACAGAATCCGTCATTCCTGTTTGGAGGAGGAGCTAGGGTGGGTGCGCACCTAAATCAAACTGGCACAACAACCTTACCTGCCTGCATGAATTAGACTACCGGACCTGCGTGAGATAGGAGGGTTCCTACCCCTCTTCCCTCTACCCGGCTCCATCCTCCTTCCTCTAGCCAAAGGTTATAGCAGCAGCATCCATCTCGCTCAACCTAAATGCAACAAAGGGAAACTGGATGAAAGGGTATAGTTCATAACAGAAAAAATATATTTTTCTTGCCCGGATGAGCGTATGTTAAAACGTATAGATGCAATATTGTTTATTGATGTTCAGAACCAGCAGAACTTAAGAAAAGGAACCCCAAAGCAAGCACAAGCAAGAACAGCCGGGCCCACCGAACAAAACAACGACAAGAACCCAGCAGCAGCCAGATAGGATAGGGATAACCACGCAAGAAAGCAAACAAGCAAGGGCCAGAGAGCAGCAAGCAGAAGCGAGTCGGCTTACAGGGACACAACTTACCGGTGGGGACTGATCTACTCTCGGCGGACAGGCAGTAGTGACCATGTGGGAATGGCGGGTATCATCTAGCGGGAGCTCTGGCATAGAAACCTGGCATTGACACTGGACATGGAGTAGTACCGGCAGTGGATAACCACCTACCCTTACCTGGGTCTCCTACCAGCATCGAACCTGGATCTAGTAGTACTTGAGACAATGACTCTTATTGGTTGGTAATGCTCTCACCACACCATATGAGATTGGGTGTTGTCGGAGCCTGCCCTCCCTTAAGAAAGAAAGGA
>Ga0316213_1000046_pt1 | contig 16119 bp, 6 predicted proteins | sample NRE2metagenome_FD_207798 | JGI IMG/M metagenome (GOLD analysis project Ga0316213, IMG submission 207798) | Spruce roots microbial communities from Maridalen valley, Oslo, Norway - NRE2 | ecosystem: Host-associated > Plants > Roots > Unclassified | place: Norway: Oslo | collected 2017-09-14
TTTCGCCACTCCGCTCCCCGAAGTGCTGCCTCCTTTGTATCATGAAACCTGAGTGCCCAGATCCTGAATTCCTCTATGCTCCTTATCGTAGCTCACAACTTCGGGACTTCGCCTTTCGCAGCTTAGACTACCCGACCTTTGGGCTCTCACCTCGCGAACCTCCGAATTCACGAGATCTTTAGATCTCTACCACCTGTCTTCTACATATGGATGACTATGATCCACTCGACATTTCATTACTCGCCTTTCGCGACTTTGCGAACTTTGATACAAAACCTTCGACCCTTCAACTCACAAAACCCCGAAATGTCGAAATGAACTGTTAACGGGTGATCCAACGATCCCCCAGGATTTAGATCCACGGCTTGGGTTGCTCCTCCTTCTTGTGCTTGCAGAACACCTGTAACCTTCGTGCTCCTCCACGAGATCTAACGGCTCACGGAATTTTGTGAATTCTCCACGGAGAATTTCGTCCGTCTGTCTCCTCTTGAGAACTTCTGCGAAATTTAAATAAAGTATTTCTCTACGCGGAACTTGTCTTCCTGCAACATAAAGAAACAGGTCAAGTCAAGAAGATAGGGATTCGAGTTAAGAATCTCTACATGCTGGAGGTATATGGCTGCGGTGCCATGATAGGCAAGGAAAAAAAAGTGGTGAGCTGGGATGAGGGCGAATTATGGCACAGGCGATTGGGCCATCTTCATCATGGAGCCTTGAATATCATGCAACAAATATCTACTGGACTTCCAAGGGGAACACTTGCTTAGTTAGATCAGTGCAAGGGGTGCACCCTGGGGAAGTATGTAAAGTCCACCTTTCATGAAAAGGAGAACCGTGCTTCGGTGATCCTGGAGAGAATTCACACGGATGTGTGCGGACCAGTCTCGGTTGCTTCAATAGAAAAACATAGGTATTATGTTATTTTTGTTGATGACTTTTCTCATAAATGCTGGATATTATTCTTGCAGAAGAAGGATCAAACATTCTCAAAGTTCTGTGAGTTTAAAGCGTTGGTGGAGAAAGAGCCGAGGAAGAAAGTGAAGGCTCTAAGGAGTGATAATGGTGGAGAATACATCTCTAATGAATTCAAAGACTTCTGCAGCAGAGAAGGAATTCGAAGAGAACTCATAGCGCCTCAGAACCCACAGTAAAATGGGGTCACGGAGAGAAAGAACAGAACGATCGTGGGTGCAGCACGACCAATGTTGTGCGATCAAGGCCTACCAATGCATTTGTGGGTAGAAGCATGCAATACTGCGGTTTATGTGCAGAACCGTTGTCCTCATAGAGTACTTGGCATGAGTACACCTGAAGAAGCTTTTATTGGTAAGAAACAGGATGTTTCTCATTTAAAAATTTTTGGCTCATCTATTTATGTGCATGTGACCAAGGATTCCAGGAAGAAGCTGGAACCGACTGCTGAAGTTGGGATATTTGTGGGGTACACAGAAACACCCCCTAATTATCGTGTGTATTTTCGGAACAGTAAGATGACTGTTATGCGACGAGATATAAAATTCGATGAGGGGAAAGCCATGCGGTTGTCACTTGAGAGGGAGCTAGACTTGCATGCAAAAGAGGAACTGCTGGTTCCCAAGGATGAGTCTCAAGATGTGGATCAGCCACATGAGGAGGTTCATGGAGTGGAGAAAACCACTCAAGCAAATCCATCCATCATAAATGGCCGAAAGCGCACCACGGAAGTTGACAGATTGAGACTAGATGATGCACAGAATGTAGGAGCCCCTACATCACAGGGCAGACAGATACAGTCTCCTGATCGATTTGCTAGATACATGGCTCTCATGAGCAAATGTATTGTGACTGAACCATATTCCTTTCAGGAAGCAGTGCAGGACCCCACTTGGGTTGATGCTATGGTAGAGGAGTATGACTCCATTGTCAAAAAAAGTGCATGGGAAATTGTCCCAATACCGATTGACAAATCAATGGTAGGTTTGAGATGGATCTACAAGGTAAAGCAAGTTGTTGATGGGAGTGTGGAGAAATACAAGGCCACGTTTGTGGCCCGGGGCTTCTCACAAATCAAGGGGATAGATTATGATGAGAGCTTTGCACCTGTCGCGAGGTACTCTTCCATAAGATCCATCCTTGCACTCTCGACGCAGATGGGCTGGCGCATTCATGAGATGGATGTAAAAACTGCATTTCTCAACGGGATCATTGAGGAAGAAGTGTACATTGAACAACCAAAAGGTTTTGAGACCTTTGACAGAGAGTCACATGTGTGCATACTCAAGAGATCACTGTATGGGCTGAAGCAAGCACCCTGTGCTTGGTACACTCGGATAGACAGCTATTTCACTGGATTGGGCTTCACCAAAAGTGAAGCGGATGAAAACCTATACCAAATTGTGGTGGAGGGTAAGATTTTAATCATTCTGCTTTATGTTGATGATTTAATATTGACTGGTGATGAGCAGCTGATACACTTATGCAAGGAGGACCTTGCAAAGGAGTTTGAGATGAAGAATTTGGGCCTTCTTCATTATTTCCTTGGATTGGAAATATGGCAGTGAGATGGTGAACTTTCTGTGTCTCAAGGGAAGTATGCAAGAGAGATACTGGCTAAGTTTCACATGGAGGGCTGTAAACCCATGGATACTCCTCTTCTAGGAAACTAGAGGAAAGAGGATGCTACTCTCTATCGACATTTACTGGGTTCGCTAATGTATTTAGTGAACACGAGGCCGGACATTTGCTATGCGGTTAACCCGCTAAGTCAAGCAATGGTTAAGCCTACCAAACTATTTTGGAAGGCGGGTAAGCATGTCTTGAGATATCTGAAGGGCACATATGAGTATGGATTATGGTACAGACAGATAGATGAGGTGAAGTTGCATGGATTCACAGATGCAGATTGGGTGGGCAACCCAACAAATAGAAAGAGCACATGAGGGGGGATCTTTAGTATCGGATATACAGTTGTTTCATGGTACAGCAGGAAACAGAGATCCGTGGCACTTAGTTCCGCGGAAGCGTAATACATGGTAGCGAGTCAAGTTGAATGTGAGGCTATCTGGATGAGGAAGATCTTGGTTGGTTTGTTTGGTTCTCATTTAGATCCGACAGTGATTTATTGTGATAATCAGAGTTGCATTAAACTCTCGATTAATCCTGTGTTTCATGACAGATCTAAGCATATATCATCATCTCAGAGATTGTGTGCAGTGAAAGATCATGTTGCTTCAATACATTCCTACGGAAGATCAGGATGCCGACATTCTGATGAAGCCGCTCACCAGGAGCAAATTCGAATATCATAGAGACAGGATTGGGGTGAAGGATAATCCCTTTCTTGTTGAGAGGGAGTGTTGAAAAGTCAACAAGAAACACGTGTCTAATTTATTTTTTCCTTAAATAAATTAGACAATAAATATTAATCTATTATTTCATTCATAACTGAGTGAGTTCGATTTGTAACAGAATCATAAGTGTATTTAAGTGAGTTAAGATCAGTTGTGCTAGTTGTAACTAAACATGCAGTAGTGAGAGTTCGGTTAATCAGTGAACTCACATGCAACTGAAGATTCACCATGGTTAACTACATGCATGTTAGATCCAGTGGAGACCCAGTTGAGATAACAGGTGAAAGGGACAGTTTGGCTATCAATTGTGATTTGATCACACATGCAATGGATATGCTTATGAGCATGTGCAAACTAGGAAATTTGTGAATGAGTAATTCATTGTGAGAATTCAAATTGCAGAGATTGTGCAGAGGAGGCAAGTTGTCTGGACATAGGAATTGGCACATGTATTTATTGATTTGTGTATGACAGTGTGAGACGATTGTATTGTACTGAGAGCTCTTGGATTAGAGTTTTGTATGATATTGTTTCATGATTCATGATATACATAATATATGATAGTGGGGTTTTTAGCTTTATGATTTCCCGATAAAACTTCTTTGTTATGTGTTCTTGATATTTCACTTTGTAATTGTGGTTGTGATCGTGGTTTAATTTTCCGCAAAAATAATAGTAGAAGCGATTATGTATTTAGCAGTGGCGTAAATTGTTAGATCAGGAGAATCGTAGGAAATACTTAATTTGTATTGAAATTTCTACATGGACAGGGCCAAATATGGCTCTGTCAACCTTCTAAAATAGTAAAACTAACACTATAACAATTTAAAACAATTTAAAACTACAATGTTAATATTAGGAAAGTCTTGGATATCTGTTGCAGTTGTAACATGTTTTATTTTCTTCCTATCAATGGCTCATATGTCAGAACTTTCGTTTGTTTGATTCAAGTTAAATGGGTGTTTATCATTTTGTAAGTGTATCTGAAATCCTCTAACACAAGCACTTTAGGGTGACCTTAGAAATAAACTAGAAAAATGAAAAATCAAACATGATAATTATGTTGTAAAATATCTTTAAACCAAGTAACTTTGCTATCATAGTGAGTGACAGGGCCATTGTCATAACTACGATGAAAATAAATAAATTTTGTAAACAAGAGACTGTAAACAAGAGAATGTACATGGACATGGCCGAATACGACCCTGTCAACCTTCTAAACTAGTAAAACTAAGAGTATAACAATTTAAAACATAAAATAAATAAATAAATTATAAATTACCTCGCCCGCCCGACCATAGAGTCGTATTCAGTGCCATATTCGGCCCTGTCCATGTACAAGGACAGGTCCAAATTCGGCTTTGTTCGTGTACATCAACATGGTCGAATACAACCCTGTCAATTGCACTTTGAAAATGTTGTTTTATTTTATTTTATAATGGTGAGGAGCCCATTTTCAACCCATTTTTAGGTTCAAGATGAAAGAGAAGAAATATATAATAATAAAATATGCTTTTATTTTAGTTTGAAATATATCAATTTTTAAAATAAATCTAATATTTTAAAAACTATTTTTTAATATTTTTATTATAAATAATTTGTAGTTTAAAAAAATCGTACTTTTAAAAATAGTTTTTCAATCAATTTGAATTGATTAATATATATATATATATAACTTAAACTTACTCTATCATATATTATTTTAAAAATACTATAAACATTATTTAATATTTATATTTAAACTATTAATATAAATTCATTTTCACTAAACACGGAGTTAAATTTCATTCATTGTAAAAACCAAAATCTATTTAAAAAAAGAATGACAGGTATTGACTTGCTTGTAAGGGTAAGACAATTCTTTTTCTCCAAAAGTGCACTTCTTATTTCTAGGAACACTTATCTTAATATGTAAAAACTAAGGCTAAGGAGTTTTTTTCTCAAAAGAGGACTCACTCCATATTTATATACTACTTGCAATTAAACTTACAGAGTTATGAATCAAACAAACTTACAAAGTTATGATTTTATCAATTCCTCTGATAAGAAAACACAGTGGAAAAAAAATTCTTTGTAGAGAAGTAAACTGATAAAAAACACAATGGAAAAAAGATCAAAAACCTAATAGTTACACTACTCCATATTTATATGCTACTTGCACTTAAACTTACACAATTATGAATTAAACAAACTTATCAAACAATCTTACATGTTACTTGCAATGAAAATTATAGATTTATGAATCAAACAAACTTAGAGAGTTTTTATTTTATCAATTCATTTATAGAAATAAACTGATAAAAAACACAATGGAAAAAATAATTCTTTTATAGAAGTAAATGATAAAAAACACAATGGAAAAAAAAATCAAAAACCTAATGTTTATACTACTCCATATTTATATGCTACTTGCAATTAAAGTTATGGAGTTATGAATCAAACAATCTTACATACTACTTGCAATTAAACTTAGCGAGTTATGATTTTATCAATTCTTTTGTATAAATAAAATTGTTAGAGTTACGAATCAAACAATCTTACATGCTACTTGCAATTAAACTTACAGAGTTATGAATAAACAATTCCAAAACATAAAAAAAAAATATTTGTACCACTCCATATTTACATGCTTGTTGCAATTAAGCTTACAGAGTTGACTGCCCTCCTACAAGGTCGAATACGACCCTCTCCATATACAGGGACATGCTCGAATTTGGGCATGTCCCTGTACATGGATATATATCTAGTTCCTAAAGACTCTAGTTTCTAGTTCTAAAGGGAGCTCCTCCCTCTTGTTGTTAGAAAGAAAGGAATATACGTGGTAAGGAAGGAAGGCCAGGATCAAATAAATGGTAGTGGTTTCTATGGTTTATTTCTTCGCATTCATACCCCTTCCGCTTCTAACTGTATTATAAGTCATTGAATTGGTGCACCCTAGATACTTCCTATCTCAAAGACTAAGATGGGTAGAAAAGGTTGAGTGTAGATTTGATTTAATCAGGAGGTACTGTAACTATCATTTAATCACGTGGTAATGAAATCTGTGAGAGGATGCTTTATATTCCATATCGTGACATTGATCTTATATTAGTAATATGTAAGAGTTATGATATCATTATAAACAAGATATATTAATATAGGAACAAGATCTTATCGTAATTAAGGCATGTAGATTATGTGAACATTGTCCATAAGGTTATGCATTATGATTACTAGTAACTGATATAAAGAAACAAGCTATCATAATATATGAATAATATGTAAGCTCCTTACACCATAGGCTCTACTATGAACACCATATATTAGCATTGTTCTTAAGCTCTACATTAAAAACAACATACTCATATCAACTATTAGCATTGGTTCAGTGTATTTGCATAACATTTTTCCCTGTCCATGTACTCAGCAGTGACAACATTCTAAACTAATACTAACACTAAAAAATTAAAACTAATACTAACACTAGCTAACACTAACTATAAATTACCTGGACCGCTCGCGAGCAGCACCAACGTCCGCCAACAACATCGCTACACCAACATCTGCCTACAACACCGACGTCTACCAGCACCTAACATTATCAACAATTTAGGACATCTACGACGAGAGCGATGTGCGGGTAATATATAAACCATTTGTTCGATCCAAAGGTTCTTTCGGCCGAAACAACGTTCAATCGAAAACATTTACTGGAAAAAAATACCGTCCGACTAAGATGGTAGAAGTTTTTTTCAGCCATTGTGCTAGTACCGTTTGATTTGACGTCCAATGGTTCGGCTGAAAAATATTTCAGCCGAAAAAAGGTGTCTTTCGACCGAAAGAATGTTAGTAGGAATTTCAGAAACTCAATTCTCACAAAAGTGTTATCCAACTTCGTGATTTTACCCCTAACATAGGTTGTCTATCAAATATCTCTTGCTATGGACTCCAAGAATGCTAGTCGCAATAGGAAAAACTCACAACATCAAGCTCACTGCTATAGGGTAATTTCATACACATAAATATCACTTTACATGCCTAACAAAGTGTGTCTTCATGCAATTATAGCTCTAACAAACTGTCGATAAATCCCACTATGGTTGTCTTCAAGCTCCAACACTCATCACACTCGTGTTGTTCCAAAAACTACTTGTAAAACCTACTTACAATACCCATTTGAATTTCATTTTACCCATTCATGTTGACTCTCACATTCCCCATTGTTTATTGTACTCAACCCCATGCTCTCAATAGCTATGTGAGGTGACTTTTCACACTAACCATATTTTATGTGTTCAATGATTGTATCTTTGTTACAGTCAAAAGAAAATAAAAGGTTAATAGAAAATAATAATTTTAGAAAGGGGGTTTGGGATTAATACCCACGAATAATCCCCCCTTGGACCCTCGTCTCTTGTGGAAACTTTTTCCCCACAATTTTGTCTGTGTCCATCTATAGCTGGTGATACATTTTATTTTATTATTTTGATACATGTCCATATGTAGTTGTTGATACATTTTATTTTATTATTTTGAAATACAATGTTTAGATATTACCACTTAGCCCACAACCATACATTACATTTATGTTATACATCGCTAAATCGGCGATTAAGAAAGAGAATGTTACACGGCTTGGCCTTTATCTCTTTCTCCGTGGCTTTCTAGCCATATACTATTCTTCTTTCCCAAAATACTTATGTATAGCTTAGCTAAAATGGGGCTAATCAAAATGGTCCTTGAATTAGAAGCATCTAAATTGAAGAGATTATGTATGTGAGGGATGAGGATAGGTCCTCCAACTTTTAATATTTCAACTTGGTAACCTTCGATATTCTTAGTTTTTCCTATAATAATAATAACAACTCGATCTCTTATTATTTTCAATATCTCCTAAGTCTAAATATCCCCAATTTCATTATGAATATTGGTAAGTTTAAAATAGTCCAAGCCTCACCCCAAGGGGACGAGGGGATCAAGAGACTAGAACCCATACCCTCCCCAATGATCAATGGGGGACATATCTCACGACGACTCCTTGAACTAACCCTCAAGACTATTAGTTTAATTGAAATCCCCATTTTTAGTGTTTAAATTGCATTTTCGAATGCATAAACTCATTCAACACCCTGAAAACAATAAGGACAATTGAATTATATAGACTCAATGGCTTAAATATGGAGTTCCAACCATTTTTTTACCAGATTTTGGGCAAAAGTGGTAGGAAAATATGCCCGTAAAAACACCATAAAATAGATCATTTATTTAAAGAAATTTAAATTATAATAACTTAATATACCTTAAAATAAGGAAGTTTAAAATAGTAGAAGCCTCACCCCAAGGGGATGAGGGGATCAAGAGAGTAGAACCCATAACCTCGCCAAGTGATCAATGAGGGACATATCTCACGACCTAACCCTCAAGACTATTAATTTAATTGAAATCCCCATTTTTTACTATTTAAATTGCATTTTTTAATGCATAAACTGATTCAACACCCTGAAAAACCGTAAGGACACTTGAATTATATAGATTCAATGGCCTAAATATGGAATTCCAACAATTTTTGACCAAATTTTGGGCAAAATTTATGGGAAAAAAACACCAAAAAAACAGATAATTTAATATACTTTATTAAAAGAAATTTAAATTATAATAATATAATATAAGTAAAAATAATAAATTTAAATTATAATAATTTAATATAAGTAAAAATAATAAATTTAAATTATAATAATTTAATATAAGTAAAAAAATAGTAAATGATCAAACTATAATTTCGTAACTACACTTTTTCAAAAGTATGTGACTACACGCTTTGCCCAAGGGCGATTACAATTTGAGCGGGAAAGTGACCGTATGTACCGACCCGATCTCCTCAACCTATAGAATGCTATGCAATAATCTAGGGTAGTATATATGCGAGGTAGCTGAGAGAGATTTTTAAAACAATGGAAGGTTGCGATTTGAAAATCATAGAGCAGATGAATACCAACATGGCTGAAAAGAGTTTCAGTATTCCGGAAGAGTTTGTTGATACTCTGGTGAATGAATTCGCTTATGACCCAATTCGACTGCCTCTCAGAGACGACCCTGCTCAGGTGCTTTACAACCGCAGGACACTGGAGAAGATATGGGATACTAAACATAGTGCCGTTGATCCATACACCCGCCAGCCCTTCGACATTAGCTATGCCATACCTCAGATTGAGCTGAGGCAACAGATGCGGCAATACATAGAAAATAATCAAAGCCTATGCAAAAGCCTAGGAGTTACTGTCATTTCCGACTATACTAAAATGTTGAGCAAGAGAGAGATGAAAGATTTCTTGAAGAAGCTGATTTCCAATTTTGAATGTCTAGTTCATATCTCTCATTTGGGAAAAAGAAATATGCCTCTACATCTTCTGCCGTGTTGGAATGCCCTGTGGCAGGACTTTAATCTGCTGCGTCTTTATTGCCAGTACCGTGAAGAAAACAGGGAGTTATTTTTGTCAATTAGAGGGTACGAGTACCTGTTCGAGGTCATTAATGGATCACTAATTCATTTGTTGCGCAAGTACTATAATAATGCCATGGAAGTGTGCACAGAAGTGGTAAAGATCGTGGATGTCATCGGTTTGGAAGACCACCACTTGCAGACGGCACCCGAAGACTCAGTAAGGGCCTTTATGTGCATTTTGTATGATGTTGCACAAAACGAGCATTCGAAAATCCAAACTAGGGTTTTGAAAATTTACTGGGGTAGCATCGACTACATTCTTCAAAGCGTGAATTCATCTTTTTTTTTTATCATTGATGTCACTCTCGATCTGTTAGCTCGACGCCAGAGTTACATATCCAATGAAGACCTCTACTACGGAACTACAATCCTCAAAGCTGCCTGGATTAAAAATTACCGCCACGTCTTAGTGTTTGAGTACTACGTGGACGCAATCGTGGATGCAGTAATAATTTGCGTTTCCCGTTTCAAAGAGATGCATGCAATAGCTGTTGCACATAGGGGCAGCTCTAAGAGACCTAGACGTCACGAAGTGAAAAAGAATATTATACTTAAAACGGCACTTGGACATGGGCTCTTCTTAATTGATTGCTTAATCACAGCTGATGATGAAGACGCACAATTTCTCATTCAGCCCAAGGAAAGGCTCCGAAGTTTGGATATTGTAAAAGACATTCTCCAAATGGTGGAACTTGTTCTTGGAGGGTTCAAGTTCTTGGAGTCATCTCACTTACGATTAGGTTTAAATATTACAACAACACTTTACATAAATGGCGGTCTTAGCGTCATGAGAAGAAACGAGGTTGTTAAATCTCTGGGTGCTTTTCTTCGAAGTGATAAGGTGGATATGTTCGATTACAATGTTAAGCTCTTGCTTGATGACATTGTGCGCCATGCTGAGGCAGACTCCAGTTAAGGGAAGCCGAAACTAAGAATCAATTGGTTGCACAAGGATGACACACATACATCTGCTTCTATGCGTCATTATGGTAACTGAATCTTTGTTTTTCCATTATGATCAATGTTAAGTTTGTAAATGAAAAATAGTAATGCCCTAGATTTAGATATGTTCATATCATTTAGTTCATACTTGTTCCTATCAATATGGATGAGACCATTCAAATTCGATTTGTAAATTGGATGGGAAAATTAGTTATTTATACTTGTTCGTATTTTGGAGTACACACATCAAAGCATGCTTTAGCCAATGCTATCAATATGATGAGTCAATTCAGGGTAGATTGGTAAGTTGTATAGTAAGAATTAGTTATCTTCAATATAGATCCAATGCTATCAGTATGAACTATTTATATAAATTTAATGTTATCAATATGGATGAATCATTTTAGGTTGGATTTGTAAGTTGGATATTAAAAATTGATTTATATTTCTTCATTTCCTTATAGTTTGAAGACTATATGTTTTCAAAGAATGTTATCTATATGGATGAGGGAGTTTCATAGAATTGTAATCTGAATGAATGTTTCTTGGAACTATCTATATAGATTAGCCAATATTATCAATATGCTTGAGTCAATTTAGGATGGATTTGTAAGATTTGTAAGATGAGTTAATTCATGCTAGATTTGTAAGTTGTATATTAAAAATTGATTTGTATTTCTTCATTTCTACATAGTTTGAAAGAGTCCATATTTTCAAAGAAGGATGAGAGAGTTTCATAGATCTGTAATTTGAATGGAAGTTTCTTGGGTAGTTAAGTTGAATGATGATCCTTTGCATTTAGTGTGATTTATTTTTCACACCATCCAAATATTAAGTATCATTAACTACCAATATAGTTTTGGTATGATTTAGTGAAGGATCTTGTTTCAATACTTGAAAAAAAAAAATATTTCCCTCTTAAGCTATTTGATTTCCATTTAATGAATTTAATGTTCTTAATAAGTTGAACTACTTCATCTAATCAAAATTGTAATGTTAGGCAAGATAAATTAATGGGCTTTAATATGGATATGAAGGGCCAGTTGGTAGAATAATGAGTTTTAATATGGATTAATGAAGGATGAATTGGTTGGTGAGTTTTAAGTTGTATATTAAAAATTAGCTATCTTTAATATAGATCCAATGCTATTAGTATGAACTACCTATATATATATATATATATATATATATAATGTTTATCAATATGGATGAGTAAATTCAGGTTGGATGTGTAAGATTTGTAAGTTAGATATTAAAAATTGATTTATATTTCTTCATTTCCTCATAGTTTGAAGACTATATGTTTTCAAAGAATGTTATCTATATGGATGAGGGAGTTTCATAGATTTGTAATGTGAATGGATGTTTCTTGGAACTATCTATATAGATCAGCCAATATTATCAATAATTTATTTCCATATTAAGTTATTTGATTTTCATTTAATAAATTTAATATTCTTAATAAGTTGAACTACTTTATGCAATCAAAATTGTAATGTTAGGCAGGGTAAATTAATGGGCTTTAATATGGATTGATGAAGGGTGAGTTGGTAACATAGTGAGTTTTAATATGGATTAATGAATGGTGAGTTGGTAGAAGAGTGAGTTTTAATGTGAGTTGGTAAATGAATTTATCAAATAATGAGTCATAGTTCAATAAACCATATTTGAACATCATTTTCATAAATAAAGTATTTTTTTTTATTCTCATTTAATATATGATAGCATTACATTTTCTTAATAAATTAATTGATTTTCATTTCTATTTAAATATAATTATAATATTTTTATTTACCAGGTATATCTTGTTGTTGTGTGTGATTGAGGTTGTGTTCTTCTACTCTCTGATATACTATTAATGCAATATTTTGTTAGATCTGAGATATAGTTCACGCAGTAAGCTTAAGGAAGATAAAGAATAACTAGATCTATCTGTGTGAGTTGCCTTGGATCCACTTTGCATTTCCTCTGGTTGTAGACACCTGTGTCCTGCAACCCCCTATTGCTACTTCGGGTGAGACTGCATCTGTGTTGTCGAAAGATCCATTAGTTAGGGCTTGTTGGTGCGTTGTTAGAGTTGAACCCTGGGTGTGACCCTGTGCCAACAAATGGTTCTATTATCGAGACCAAGATCTTCTTGAGGGAATGTCAAGGTGGTTTCCATCGAAGAGAGAGATTCAGAAGTGGATAGAATAACAAGAGAGAGACTTCGTCGAAGCTCAGAATAAGAACCCTAATCTTAGTACTGAATATTGGTTGGGAAAATATATCTTCACTGATATACATGAGATTTTCTTTGAAGGAATTCATCAAGAGCTATACGAGTGGCTAGCAAGATTAGTAGATACCCAGTTCGAAATCAAACTCTGACCACCTGTGGTTTGGACGTCGGTGTTGATCAAGAAAGTCAAGAGAGTTCATAATGTTGCGTCAAGAGCAGTAGATCACTGGCTTGATAGTACCATTGGAGGCTACATTACTGAGTTTGATTTTGATAGAGTAGAATCATATAGCCAAGCAGAGAGATATTTCTTTAAGGGGCCTAGAGGAAATTTTTTACATTTTCTGAAGTTGCAAATCAAGATGTTATTGCATGAGAAGAACATCTTGAAGATACAGTAATCAGTTGAATTAAAGAGATAATGTTCAAGAACTTAGACAATGACAGCAACAACGACACAGAGGTCGGACACACGCGCAGTGGGAGAGCGTTCAGAGAAGTTCCTCTGGTGAACTTGTCTGAGCAGAATCACGAACCAGCAACACAGGGAGAAGGGTTAACGCAGCCCTCCCAACCCGCAGGTCAGAAGTCCACACACACAGGATCGTTCTTCTCCCTTGGGCCCGAAGAGCTCTCGACTGGCTCTTCTATTCCCTTTTCGGGAAATATACACCCACAAGAAAACCTCGTGGGACTCCCTCTTCACACTTCGAAAGATCGATCTTCGCGGTATCACGAGTCTAGACTCTCGACTCTTCCTCCTCTACTCTGCGATACCCGAAACGCCGATACGGGTATAGCTCCCTTGTGTCAGCGCCCTCCGCGTGTGACCACCGGCTAGACTTCCTACTAGCGCTTTTCTCCTTTCGTCAATTCGCAATTCGAAAGGTTGGATTTCCCTCCCTTATCTTACGAACTCCCGAGACATGAAAAGTCAACGGTTTGTTGACTCGTTTCAATGAGAAACACGTCTCCGCATGTCTATTCCATGGGCCCACCTTGCGATTCGGCCACGTGTCCTTTACGCTCCATTTAGTATTTCGCCACTCCGCTCCCCGAAGTGCTGCCTCCTTTGTATCATGAAACCCGAGTGCCCAGATCCTGAATTCCTCTATGCTCCTTATCGTAGCTCACAACTTCGGGACTTCGCCTTTCGCAGCTTAGACTACCCGACCTTTGGGCTCTCACCTCGCGAACCTCCGAATTCACGAGATCTTTAGATCTCTACCACCTGTCTTCTACATATGGATGACTATGATCCACTCGACATTTCATTACTCGCCTTTCGCGACTTTGCGAACTTTGATACAAAACCTTCGACCCTTCAACTCACAAAACCCCGAAATGTCGAAATGAACTGTTAACGGGTGATCCAACGATCCCCCAGGATTTAGATCCACGGCTTGGGTTGCTCCTCCTTCTTGTGCTTGCAGAACACCTGTAACCTTCGTGCTCCTCCACGAGATCTAACGGCTCACGGAATTTTGTGAATTCTCCACGGAGAATTTCGTCCGTCTGTCTCCTCTTGAGAACTTCTGCGAAATTTAAATAAAGTATTTCTCTACGCGGAACTTGTCTTCCTGCAACATAAAGAAACAGGTCAAGTCAAGAAGATAGGGATTCGAGTTAAGAATCTCTACATGCTGGAGGTATATGGCTGCGGTGCCATGATAGGCAAGGAAAAAAAAGTGGTGAGCTGGGATGAGGGCGAATTATGGCACAGGCGATTGGGCCATCTTCATCATGGAGCCTTGAATATCATGCAACAAATATCTACTGGACTTCCAAGGGGAACACTTGCTTAGTTAGATCAGTGCAAGGGGTGCACCCTGGGGAAGTATGTAAAGTCCACCTTTCATGAAAAGGAGAACCGTGCTTCGGTGATCCTGGAGAGAATTCACACGGATGTGTGCGGACCAGTCTCGGTTGCTTCAATAGAAAAACATAGGTATTATGTTATTTTTGTTGATGACTTTTCTCATAAATGCTGGATATTATTCTTGCAGAAGAAGGATCAAACATTCTCAAAGTTCTGTGAGTTTAAAGCGTTGGTGGAGAAAGAGCCGAGGAAGAAAGTGAAGGCTCTAAGGAGTGATAATGGTGGAGAATACATCTCTAATGAATTCAAAGACTTCTGCAGCAGAGAAGGAATTCGAAGAGAACTCATAGCGCCTCAGAACCCACAGTAAAATGGGGTCACGGAGAGAAAGAACAGAACGATCGTGGGTGCAGCACGACCAATGTTGTGCGATCAAGGCCTACCAATGCATTTGTGGGTAGAAGCATGCAATACTGCGGTTTATGTGCAGAACCGTTGTCCTCATAGAGTACTTGGCATGAGTACACCTGAAGAAGCTTTTATTGGTAAGAAACAGGATGTTTCTCATTTAAAAATTTTTGGCTCATCTATTTATGTGCATGTGACCAAGGATTCCAGGAAGAAGCTGGAACCGACTGCTGAAGTTGGGATATTTGTGGGGTACACAGAAACACCCCCTAATTATCGTGTGTATTTTCGGAACAGTAAGATGACTGTTATGCGACGAGATATAAAATTCGATGAGGGGAAAGCCATGCGGTTGTCACTTGAGAGGGAGCTAGACTTGCATGCAAAAGAGGAACTGCTGGTTCCCAAGGATGAGTCTCAAGATGTGGATCAGCCACATGAGGAGGTTCATGGAGTGGAGAAAACCACTCAAGCAAATCCATCCATCATAAATGGCCGAAAGCGCACCACGGAAGTTGACAGATTGAGACTAGATGATGCACAGAATGTAGGAGCCCCTACATCACAGGGCAGACAGATACAGTCTCCTGATCGATTTGCTAGATACATGGCTCTCATGAGCAAATGTATTGTGACTGAACCATATTCCTTTCAGGAAGCAGTGCAGGACCCCACTTGGGTTGATGCTATGGTAGAGGAGTATGACTCCATTGTCAAAAAAAGTGCATGGGAAATTGTCCCAATACCGATTGACAAATCAATGGTAGGTTTGAGATGGATCTACAAGGTAAAGCAAGTTGTTGATGGGAGTGTGGAGAAATACAAGGCCACGTTTGTGGCCCGGGGCTTCTCACAAATCAAGGGGATAGATTATGATGAGAGCTTTGCACCTGTCGCGAGGTACTCTTCCATAAGATCC
>Ga0316213_1000048_pt1 | contig 16087 bp, 9 predicted proteins | sample NRE2metagenome_FD_207798 | JGI IMG/M metagenome (GOLD analysis project Ga0316213, IMG submission 207798) | Spruce roots microbial communities from Maridalen valley, Oslo, Norway - NRE2 | ecosystem: Host-associated > Plants > Roots > Unclassified | place: Norway: Oslo | collected 2017-09-14
TCTTCATTATAAGATTCCCTCGCATATTAAGGCACCAAAGCTGGGTCGGAGGTACTGTTCGGAGTTTCAAATCATTTCCCCTCTAGAATTGGCCCACTCCGTGCCTCAGAGTTTGTGTTTCAGAGTTAGCGCCATTCCATGCCTCTTCGATCCTGACCTTTTTCCCTCTCGGAGTTCAGACCCTTTGCTTAACTAGGTTAGGCCACCTTTCAGTATTGCATTTACCACTTTGCACAAGCCGCTCCGCCCCTAAGAATTACCATCTTGGTAGGCCTCCCTCCTTCTATATATTTTCACCCTCCACTGCCGTCGCCCGCTCCTACCCGGGATCCAACCACACTCGATTCTTCCGTCCTACGTGACCTCCGTAAGGCCCCCTCCTCATACGCTTGCTTTCGTGCCACACCCGTCCAATCAAACCCACTTCCCGGCTCCTACTCTTACGCTCGCTGCCATTCGTGCTACAATCGATTCAAGTTTATAAACTTGATCCGGGCGGATATCATAAAATCCAGGGCTCCTTTACTACCAATTTCATATATAAGGGGCTGCTGGTAATTCCTAATATATGCAATTACGCTTCAATCCTCATTCATAAGGAAGGGCTTTCCAGGAGTTGTGTCACTTACCAAACTTACTCACTCGCTCACTTCGTACCTTGGCTTGGCTTTATTCAATCTCCGAAGGCGGGGCATACGAGTCAATACTTTAGATGGTTGTAGGGGTGAAAAAGAACAAGAACATATTTACATATATAAATAAAGTATAGAAAAGACCGGAGCGAATTTACATATATAAGTATTTATCACTGTCCTCTTTCCACCTACTTATCCCTCTGGCTTTAGTGACCTGCTCTTGAAAGCTCATAAAAGACAGAATTAGTAGTTGTCTCTTTATACACTTACTTATATCCCTGGCCGGCTAGTTACTATGTTCATTTGGCGCACAAGTCAATGCTTTACCTTGGGGGAACAAATTAGTATAATATGAATCAAATTATTTTCTTGCTCCATTATTCGGAGTTCGCCCTATCCCTATCTGTTCGGTAGTGGTCCAATCCCTGCCTTCCTTCGAATCAATCGCTTCTACGCCTGACCATATATCTCGCTCTTGAAAGCTCTCTTTTGAAAGCAGGCTGGCTTTCACTCCCATGCCCCGAAGAGATTGTCAGGCTACGGGGCTTCCTTCCCTCGCTTCTCTCAACTTCATAAACCCCGGCGAGGTAATTGAGAACTCCCTTTAGTAGGCGAATCGGATCAAGGTGAAACCCCAGCCTTGCTTCCCTGCGTAAGGAGGGAACATCCTAGGGGGAAACATAAGAAGTGGTGCCATTACCGAGGACTCTATCTCGGTAGATAACATATAGTTTGATTCCTAGTGTAAAGGGAATTACACTACCAGACACACTGTAGGAGGAATGTATAATTATCTAAGTTCTATCATGAAGAGGTGCCACATTCCTATAGGATAAAGGTCTATACATTCCTTGGAATTTCCTGATGAAATATTGCCTACGAAAGAGCTAAGGAATCACTCCACTAAGTGTGACTCCACTAAGTGTGACTCCACTAGGGAAAAAAGAGTCTCCTAGAAAGTTGGATTCAAGGCCCATCATCATAAGGTCCAAGTCTAAAGGAAAGCTGGTTCCACCATTGTAAAACCTTTACATTCTCTTTTTATTTAAAAAAATACTATCGGGCTCCCCTCCATGTAGGCAGCCTAATTTTATTGTTCCAATATCTGCTTCTATTAATGAGTTTGGAAATATATCCAGTTCTAGTTTTTAGACCTCTTCATTCTTTCTAAGTAAGTTCTCGAGTACGATTGGGGGTTTCGACTCACCTTTAGTTTATTTATCTCGAGGGACCCTTTCATTTGATCAGTCTAGGAGACTAGACACACCCTATTCTCATAAGGACCCATTAGGAGAAAGAGTGAGTATCCTAAGCCCTATCTCTTCTTCTCCTCACTCCAACTCATTCCCCCAAGTTGTGGTTATTCCTACCCTGCAAGTCTTTTTCCATTCTGGAACAACCTCTTCCATTGAAACCCCACAAGCCATCTGATACAAAACCCTAATTCTTGAATGGCTAGGAACTTCTCTGTGAACCCTTGGCTGATGGTGATATTTAAGCCCGTGGTTCTACCCCCTGCAGGCTAGTTAGTCAACCTACCTGAGGGATATCTAAACATATTTCCCCATTTCAATGGATAGAACAACCTCTCTATTGAGGACCATCTTATTGCCTTCCGAGGTTGCACACACAATTTTTCTATAGAGTAGGATGGTCTCTTTTCCAGAATATTGACCCATTCCGTGGAGAGATAAGCAAGAAAATGGTTCAGGAATTTGATTAATAATTCTATCAGACATTGGACCTAGTTCCATGAGAAGTTCCCGAAGAGGTGGGGAGTAAATAAAGAAAACTAGTACTATCTGACTGAGATAAATACCCTCAAGAGAAATAATGGAGAGACCATCCTGGAGTTCATAAGTAGGTTCTGCGAGCTTTATCACTGCATCCTGGAGATTGTAAAGCCATTTGAGCCCACTGGTTTGGTGCCATACGCAGCGGCCTTTGAGGCTGAGTCTTCCCTACACTTAAGATAGAGGAAATCAGCAGATCTAGACACCATGTTGAATGATGCATAAGACCTAGAAAGCAACATGAGAGCCTCAGGGATACCTCTAAAAACCATAGATTCTCCTCTTTATAAAAGGGAATATCCTGTTAGAAGGAAAGGGAAGGAGGATTAAGGTTCACCCGCAAGCCAGGAGCCAATGACCCTCAAAGAAGTGACTAAGCTATTTCATTCCATGGCCAATGACCTAACTAAGATAAAGCAAGGGTAGTCTGATCACTCTTTTGTAGGGCTTGCCCCCAGAGCTCAAAGTAAACCACTCAGAAATAAGCCTCAGTATAGGAGGCCTCCAATTGTACTGCAATGAGAAACTCGGGCCGAAGAGCCCGACATTCCTCAAGCCTCCAGAGCTCAGGCGAACATTATAGTGCCCTCTCCTGCATATTACGATGAATATGATAAGAAAGGTGCTAAGGAGAATGCGGATCATCCCATGGAACTTAATATGAGGATTTCCCACCCCGATGAGAAACTGAGCCTGGAAGAGGATTCTCTTCCCCTTGAATCAGACAGTTTTCTCATGATGGAGGGGGAAGAAGATGTGCAAGGAGACTCAGTTTTCTTAAATGAAGTCTAGACTTTGGACCTATCTCTAGCCTGGCTCAGGATGGTGTCCGACAATATCATGGCTGATTTAAGGAGGAAGTATAAATTACAGCCAAGGGTGAATGCACCAAACTTCACAAGAGAAGAAGCATCAAGGGGCCCTGAAAATGAAAGAAGTGAGGCATACACTGGTGTCAAAGGATCAAGGAAAGATTCTTCATTGAGGGCCTATTATTTGAAAAAATATCATTGTCCCAATAAGTGAAGAACCCAAAGTGATTTAGCCGCCAAGGCACCCCAAGGAAAATGGAAAAACCACCTCAGCAACACCTTAGTAACCAAATGAGATTCTGGCTAAGCCCCTGATGGTCCTTAAATCCTCAGATGAAACACCTAATGTGCCACCTCCTTTCAACATCAGACACGAGCTAAGAAAACGAAAAATCCCCATGCCTCTGTCAGAAGTGATAAAGAACCTTGTCCATAGAAAGGAAGTGTTTTAATTCCTAGGAATGAAGGAGCAACCCCAAGCCCAATATGCCAAGACCCCAACAATGAAACACAAGAACACAAGTCAGACTGTCAATTTGATGGTTATCTCTTATTATATGCCTCTATAGCATGATTTTATTCACCTCCAAGATGATGCCCCAAAGCTAGTAATCGGGAACTTGCCTGAGGGAAATGACCAGTTGACTCCTCATTTTTAAATCACCCTGGAACTCCAGAATTTCCATCTCCACAACTGCTTGGATGATTTAGGAGCATCTCATTCTTTCATTCCTTTTTCAGTTATGGAGAAGATAGGTTTTAACATAACCAAGCCTTACAAATACCTACACTCATTTGACTCCAAGAAGGTGCAGTGCTTGGGAATGCTCGTTGTTCAGATACTAAGGAAGTTTGTTATGATGGATGTGGTTATTGCAGATGTGCCTCCCACCTATGGCATGATGCTCTCCAGACATTGGGGAACCTCTGTAGGTGGAAGCATTCATTTTGATCTATCTTATGCTACCATACCAATCTCTGGGGGTGACACGTGTCGTTTGTATAGGGAACCAAAGAGAACCTATACTCTCAGTGACCATAAAAATCCATCTAATTTCCCATCCTATATTTCATATGAGATTGGGAATTTCCTTCTTAGTTATGAATCAGCCCCAGTAGAAGGGTTTTAGAATCTAATGTGTGAAGAGAACAAACCTGGTCCTTCTAACCTCTGGACTTTGCAGCATTTTGATGGGCCATGTAATAAGGATGGAAATGGGGTAGGGGTACTTCTGGTTTCTCCTAAAGGGAAAGAGTTCCCTCATGGTTTTAAGCTCAAGTTTTAATGCAATGATAATGTGGCTGAGTATGAGGCCCTGATCTTGGGATTGGATATTGCAAGGAAAATAGGTATTAGACTCCTAAAAATATTGGAGATTTTTACCTAATAGTGAATCAGGTGAAGGAAGTCTGCCAGACTAGGCACCCAAGATTAAGACAGTATAAGCATGAGTTTTGGGATATGTTTTACAACTTCTTTGATGCTGTCAATATTACTAATGTCCTTAGGGAAGTTAATCATAGAGATGAAAACCTAGCTAGTTTTGCTATTGCTTTAAAACCTCCTAACCTTGACCACTTGTCCTACTCCATTAAAGTCATGCACATGCATGTTGTCCCTGACAATAGGAAACCTTGGCAATATTTTGAGGATGATGAACAAATAAAAAGGTTCTTTACCATGGTGGATGAGTACACCAACATGAGTATTTATTCAGATGGAGAAGAGGAAGAAGAGGAACTTTACACAGTCCAGCCCTGTGATCATTTTGTTCCTGATATGGTTGGAGGCCATAAAGTCATCCAACTAAAGACCAACTTTATTCCCAAGGGTTTGGTCCCTCTCGAAAGATTATTTGACCTAAATGATGTCCCTCTGAAGCCCTCCATAAAGACAGAAATGTCTAAGGTAGAAGACTACAATTTGGGAACAAAAGAAGACCCTAAGTTTGTCAACTTGTCCGAGACCCTGTGTCCTTCAGAGAAGGAGGAGTATGTCAAGCTTTTTAGGGAGTGAAAGAATGTTTTTTCCTGGAAGTATGAGGATCTAAAAACTTATTACTCATCCATATGCTGCAGTTAAGGAATTTAATCTTCCCATATTAATGAATTGCGGATAGAGAAAGAAACAGAAAGCAGTTGAGCGGTCTTGAACGATTATTAATTAGTGGAGGGAGGTCCGGGCAGCCTTGAGCGATATTAGTTAGTAGAAAGACCCTAGCCGTCATCTTTAGGTCTTTCCCCCTACTTCTTGATCTGGAACCCGACAGGCATTACCTCGACCCGTTATTAATAGTCGGCAAGCTCCTATGCTTGATCAGGGTCTTGCCACCTACTTCTTCTTCTTGTTTATCTGCCTATGAATTGGGGTGACTCTTGCTCCCCTACTTCTTCTTTATAGTCCTTGATGAGGCGACAGGGTTGGGACTCCGTCGCTAAGTTGAAGAACGGGTATAAGTGCTGGCCAATTATTATGAAAAGAGAGGGCTCCACGATTTTAAAAGTATGCGCAACCAACTGATGAAAATTTTCTCCCGCCCCTAAAGCTATATAATAGGGAGGGAGATTAGAGACGCTCGGAAATCGAAATATGCAACGCTTGGCAACAATAATAAGTAAGTAATAAGTAAGTAGGAAATTGGAAGATGCAAGTTTGGATTGGCTTGAAATAAGAATAGGGTTCCAGTAATCCGAACGAACACTATTTATTTGGGAACGGGTGGGCGCGGCGTAGCTGGGAGGAATCGAACTACCGGAGCGTAGCCGGGCCAGATCCTCCATCTTTCCCCCTTATATATATATATATTCTTCTTTATTGTTGCGAGATTTCGGGCTGATCCTGGTTGGCCCTCCCCCTACTATTCCTATTTGACCAGCCCCCTTGTTATACAACATACGTGGGTCCGGCCCTCATTTTTCATTGGTGAAAGGCGATCTATTGTGGAAGAAGGGTCCGGCAGACAGATCTTAAAAGCCCTAGGAACCTATGGTGTACAGCGACCCAAGCTTGGAGTATCCCGATCCAACCGGATAATGGCTCAATCCCAATGGAGTTGTTCTAGCGTTCTCAATGATGGAGTTCGGCAGATACGAGTTGTTCCCATTCGCTCTCGCCCCGCCCAACAATAATAATAGTAGGGCTCTGGTGGCTTTACTAGCGATCTGGCGCCTTTCTTTAGAAGAAGGTAGAAAATACCACATACGGGCGGCAGATATAAGTTGTAATCGCTCGAAACCCTCCTCCACGTTCTCTATAGACCCGTATTATTATATAAAAAAGCCGCAGCTTCTTATTTACCGCAGCGCAGTCTTGAACGATTATTAAGTAGTTTGGCCCGGCTACTCGTTTTTGACTCCCACCCACAACTATTAGACGGGTGATGCCCTTGCCTTGCTTTTACTGGGCCTGGAAATGGATATGCTGGGCGAGATGCCTGCGGGTGCTTCTGTGACTGGGTCTTGCTTTCTATAGGATATGGATGGATCTCGCTCACGAGGGCTTGGATCACGCTGTAGATCATCGGTAGGAACTAGGTCTCGATCACGATCTGGATCTTCATCTGGAGCGGAACTGGACCAACGGAATCAACTGCGGAATCGAAAGATTAAACCCAACTGGCTATGCCCTCTCCTTTGTGTGGGTGCTTCCCTTGCCTTTGCTTATGGTACTACCTTAGCGTAAGGTGGTGGTACCTCGGGTTATGCCTTTGCCTTAGTTTCCGCCTTTGCTTATGCCGGGTAAACCAGTAATGGATTTGGAACGGGCTATGCTTATCGACCTGGAAAGGATCCCCAGCGGGGTGATGGCTCTTAAACTGCTACCCCTGCTTCTGAATCGACTGGATCTACTCAATAAACTGAATCCAGGACTGGAAGACGAAGGGAAGCTAGCCGCTATTACTTACCGCATCCAGTGATTTATGTACTACTAGATGGGTTTAATAGGTATACGGGGTGCTTCCAAATGGGATTGGAGGACACAATCCTAGGGTGGCTATTGGCTTTATTACTAAATTCATATGACCCACATACGTAGACCGCACTCATTATAGAACCTACACGTGGAGATGGCATAGAGGCGGAGTCAGCTTCTCTTTTTTATCGAGTTGACTGAGCCAATGAACTTGAGCCGGTTGGCCCATAATCCATTGAAGTTTACCCATCGGGCGGGGGTAAAGGCAACAAAGCAAGAAGCACCTATGACTTATATATGCATTTTCCAAACCAACCGAACGACCAAACAAAGCTAATTGCGTATATAACAACAAAGCCATCAATCGACCACTAGCTCAACCGGGGAACCAACCAGAGGGACCAGGTTAAGTCGAACCAATTGCGGAGGAGCAAGCAGCAATAGCACGGGCAGCAAAGCACATCTAGGGGTGGGAAAAGCATAAGAGCCTATAGATCCTGCGCCGGTTGACCCTTAATCCATTGATTCGGAACCAGCACCACCAATTTGATAGCTTGTTAGAGAGCCAGCACCTCGGCCAGCGTACCTTATAGTAGTAAAGGAACCAGCACCGAAGAAGTAAGGGCATAGATCGCATCCAGGCCAGCATGTGAGCAAGCAGCACCAAAGCAAGCAGTGGAAGCAGCACGAGTAGTATCAGTGTCACTAGCAACGAAAGCAAAGGCATAAGCAACGGATCCCGTAGCGAAGTTTTAAGGAGGTTCAGCATCAGAGGTAGAGGTAGCATGGGGTACAGCATAGGAAGCAGTTTGAGCTCCAGATCCCGCTGCAGAGCCTGTTGTCGTTGTTCCAGTTGAAGATCCAGTCCCTTTGCCTAGTTCCATATCCATAGGATAGGCGCTTGATCGAGTCAAAGCAACAGTTTCTCCAGCAGCACCACTAACAACATCAGTAGTAGCCCTAGTAGTATATGATCCATCCATTGAAGCAGCGCCTAGAGCAAATACTAGAGAGGCTGGACCAGGTCCAGATAGCCAGCAAGCCCAAGCCAGAAAGCTACTATACTACCAAAGCTAGCAAAGCCAGGCATCTCACTATAATAAGCCAAGCCAAGCCGTCCAAGTCATCCAAGCCAGTCAAGCCAGAAAGCTAAGCCATCTTAGACCTTGATGCTGCAGCAGTTGTTTCTGTTGTTGATTCTTATCTTGATCCAGTCATCAATTACTTATTATTTACCGCAGCCTTTAGCGACATATAAGTGTTATTGCAGAGCCAGTTGCATCAAGAGCATCAGTATGTTTCTTAAATGTTCTCTTTGGGAGAGGGATTTCTCGCTCGCCCTCCACTTCGTCTATTTTAGCCCAACTACTTCATTAAAAGGAAGGAAAGAGCTTCGGTCAAAATAAATATATGCCCTGCCTTTGTTCGTTTAACCCAGCTAGCGAGAGATGCGCCCACTAAGTAGTGCTTGACCCATTAATTCCTGCTGTGATAGGCCCTGTTCCTGTAGGCAGCTAGCAATAGAAGGATAGGCAGGCGTATAAGTCCACCAGCCAGCTAGCAAGCAAAGTACAGCAAGCAAGCAGCCCACCAGCAAGCAAGCTTCGTACCAGCTCATTCAACCAGCTAGCCAGCCCACCAGCCCAAGAGCAAGCAAGCAAAGTAACAGCCATTGGGTTGAACGGCTTAAATGGCCCTTATTATTCACTTTCACATCACTTTTCGTACATTTGTTCACCCGACCCTTATCGGGCATCTAACTGGCATTTGAAGTCCTAATCTAGCCTTCCTTCTCCACCGCCAGCACCATTAGTAGCAGCATCCTAACTAGTTCTAGTTATTGACCCACTTCCCTTCCCCACCACTATGCTTTTCCAGGTAAAGCACCTAAGGCAGTTGCAAGAGAAGCAGAGGTAGCAGCATACCTTCCAGCTCATAAGCAATTCTATAAACCACCGTTCCCAGGCCCTTCTATCCCAGGCCTTTCCTTGGCCCAGAGACTATAGGGGAAGACCTTATCTCTGTCTATACCAAAGGGAAGGTTCTCACCAAAGGGAAGGTTCTACCCATTAGCACACAAATTAGGTCCTTTCCTCTAGGCCCTTCCAGTTCGATCCAGGGTAAGTGCCTTCATGATACAAACGGACGACTATGCTACACTGTGCCCCCTTTGTCAAGGATAAATGGAAAGAATGGTCCATATCTTTCTCAGCTGTCCTCTTATTGATTTATAGGTAGGGGATGGGGGGATGGGGCAAGGAGTTATGACTATCATTCATTTCCTTCCCTGCACTGGTAGCTCTTTTAGGGCTAGAATCCCTTTCCTCGCGAGTTTGCTTGTTGGATTGCTATCTGAGTAGCTAGTAGGCAGCTCTGCTACGGCACTATCAGAGGCTCCAGACGCTAGTTAGTTCAGTCTGAGCAGTATCCTAGTAGCTTCCTCTGTCCCTATCAGCCGTCCAGACGCAGACTCTAGCTGCAGCTTCTTCCTCTTGCTTCTTCTGCGTCTTCTCTCTCTGTCTATAGGAAGCAAGTTAAGAGGGGGGCTTCCATGTAACTAAGAGATGAGCAGACGATAGCCGAAGACGTTAGTATCTGCATTAACATCTTCTCTCTTTTCTCGTCTTCCCCCCCTTCGCTATAAGCTGAGTTCCCAAGTTGGGGAGTACTGGTCCCAGGTCTTTCCTTTCCTGTATGGCAGGAAGTCCCTCCTGGTTGTCTGGTTAACCGGGCTACCTATTCAAAGATGAACTAATTGCCTTTGGTTTCTTCTAATGGCAGGCCTGTGCCTCCTCTATCCCTGCTTTCCGGGGTACCTCTTCATCTAGTATCAGACGATTCTTTAGACGATTCTATTTATTTATTCTCGGTGCAAAACAAAGGGGTCTATCCCTAGGACTCTTTCTCGTGAACTAGGGTCAAATAAATAGATGGATCGCCCTTTCCTGTCCTGGAAGTTGATCCCCGTTGCCCAAAGCCAACAAAGGTTCTAAGAGTCAAGTAAATGGTGGGACCTCCTTCCGGGAACTCCGATTAACTTATCTTATTGAGCCTCTCTCCTAGGGTTGGTTTTCTCATCTGACCCTAAATCATTCTTAAACCTGAGTTAAGTAGCTCTCTTGTTCTTGGCTGCTAGACGAGGAGCTGGGTAGAGAGATAATAGATCCTCCCCCTAGGATGGTAGCTTCTATTCCTTGATTGCCCTGTAAGTTAAATAAGGGATTCTAATGCTTCTTGAAGCCAAATAAGGGCATAAACTACTATATAGAGTCTTGAGTGCCTTCCCTTCGGAAACCAACTAAGGCAACTCCGATTGAATGCGGAATCCCGCTAGCCATTATTCGTATGAACTCCTAGATCCATGAAGGGCATGGGCATCTGTAAGCCGGTGTAGCTAAGCGAAGAGCGGAAAGAAGGAATCACAAAATAAATTCATTCCTTCTTAATTTGATTGAACTTACCGGTCTGATGATCTTAATCTAAGCTAAGAAAAGAAGATTTCATAAGAAAATCCAATTTCCTTTTTCAATCTCAAGGGTAAAGGTTTAATTAATAATTCCAGGTGGTCCAGTGGATGGATTAAGCCATTGATCATGGGTCAAGGACGGAACGAAGAACGAACGAAAGTATACTTTAATAAGGGTTCTTTAGCTTTGTTTCGGCGAGTCTTCAATCCTGGTCCCAGCTTATGAACAAGCAGGGCGGGGATTTCTTCCAGCTTCTCCGTTGAGGCAGGGCAATGCCCCGGTTCTCCCGATCCTTCTTTCCTGGGTAACTATGAAAAGATTAAACCCTGGGCTGGTGACTCTTAGCTCGATAAGGGAGGAATAAAAACCTTCCCTGGAGACTGGGCTAATCTAAGGCATCTTACTTATAGTAAGTAGAAGGGGACATCTTATTGCACAACCGATTCTATTACCAAATCCGTTGGTTTACCCTACTTGGGATAAAAACCTGCGCACTATCTGCTATATAGGCATTCATTGGTGGATCTCCTCTGTATTCCCTACCCTCAGGGGAACTCAGGACAAGGCCTTTTTTTCCTTCTATCGTGCTGGACTTCGAACAATTCAATTCGTTCGAGAGGCTTCCGTGCCTATCTATCAATTATTAAGTACTTTCCTAGCCCCCCGGCTATCCCGATCGGGTTGATAAAAGGTTTCTTCTTAATTAAAGTCAGGAAAGAATAAACCCGAGGTAAATAGTCAATTCATAGTCACCTTAGCGAGGTAACCCCCGGTCACTCCTACAGCAAAGGCCTTCAAGCCAACCAAGGCCGACACCATTCAACCGCCATTCAACGAGGGAACCCCGGATATCCCGACATTGAGGTAAGCCCGATTGTCTTACTGATTCTGTTGCCGAACAAGAATCAATTTATTTAACTAAATAGGTTGTATTTGGTCCCCTGAAGGCTCTACCTCCGAGGGAAATAGGTCCCAGTAGCAAGCGATCTTCATCAGCCTTCTCCTTCTCTTTGATCTTTCCTGAAGGATACCTACTTCTTGGATGTTGGATGTGGGATACGCGCAATTGGGGCTTTGAGGGCTCTCCCCTCTGTCTCTTTCCCTCGTCTTGTTGTTCCTGTAAGCAAAGGTATTATTATTGCTTAGCGCTTGTGCTAAGGAATAAATCTAACTCCTATTCCTGCTATAAGAGATAGAGTAAGGCCTTTACCTTCTAAACCTCAAGCAGAGGGGAGCCCTATTAATATGCGTGCAAGTATGCGCATGAGAACTCAAAAAGAGGACTGCTGCCATTAGATGAGAAGACACAAAATATCGTCTGCTGCTAACGTCTTCGTCTGCTCAATACTAGCTGCTCAAAGGCACGTAGGAAGAATGACAACTAACTAGCGTATAACTAGCGTACCTTTTAGCGCTGCTTTCACATGCTCAGATACTCGATCTAACTACTCGAGATACTCACAGGCGGGAGGGAAGGGGAAGAACTGCTTTATTTATTTAGTTTTCGAGTTATGACCGTCTGTGGGGGGAGCTCCTTGGGAGGAGTTCACTGCCTTCTGTCCCTCCTTTAGGCCCTGCGCTTACTCGAGCTCCTCTAGCTATAGACGGAGCTCTCCCTCGCTTGCTCATGAGAAAGAGGCCCTAGGAGCATTTATCAATAAATAAAGAAAGAATTCCATTTCCCCGCCTACAGATAGAATACCAGGCTTAGCTAGCTTAGATGGTATATCTAAGGAGAAGACGCAAGAGGAAGCTGCTGAAGCTATCATCTTCGTTTTCTCGTCTTCCCCCCCGGTTCTCCCGATCTGCCTTGTAAGCCCGCTAACTCCTACGCCATTCCCGGTCCCCGGTCATATTTCTTCTAGCTTTTCGTTTTGTCTTAGTTCTGTCTAGCGATTCCTGTAAATAAATATGTCCTACGTTCCCTGTTAGTATTGGTCCTGTCCCGTACTCTATCTATCGGTCTCAACTGGATCAATCGCTTTGTCGGAACTCTTCCCTTGCTTGCTTCATTTCGCCTATAGTTCGATAGTATGGCATTCTTTCTTTAGTAACAAGCTGTAGTAACAAGGCTTGTTAAAAGATCAGAGGCGGTCAATGAACTATTGATTTGAAAGCGTAATCCGGGCTAATATGTGAAAGCGGTCATCTGCGGCAAAGGCTTCTGTAACTGTGGAAAAGGATGTGCCTAAATTCTTTTTTGTAATTGTAAATAGAGCGACTTTCCCTCTTCTGCCTTCTGTCTCCTGCCCTTAAGTATTTGTATACCGGTAATCAGTCCGTAGGCCTTAGTTAGCCAGCTTATAGGAAGGTAAAGGAAGGTAGCATGGTTATAGCATGGGCAGGCAATCGCCTGTTAGCGAATTTCTATCTGTAACGGTAGGAGCATTAGTCAACCATCTGTCGCAGTAGCAGTAGCCTTCCCTGCTCCTTGTACTTATCAAGCCTTAACTTTGATCAATTTCCTCCAACAAGCTTTTCCAGTGCTTTCCTTTTAGCTCGGGCTATCTGTCCACGAATACACCGTCCTTAATCTTTTCCGTGAGCTACGGTTCTCTTCTTTGAAATAAGATCTCTCCCTTCCTGTATTGTATCACTGCTAAGGTAAGGGTAGCATCAGGAATCGGGAAAGGGCTGGCACAATCAAATCAGTACACGATTTCCTTCTTTATAGATTCAGTACGATTACGATTTCCCTTGCTTGTTTCCTTACTTTAATTCAATACTGATCTTCCCGCTCCAGAGCTTCCTACTTAATAATAGCAACTAGGATAGCTTACTAATAGCAGATAGGCGGCATTCACATCTAGCTTCAAACTGCCTAATAGAAAGGGAATAACTTAGCCCAGTCGGAAGGAATCCACGACTTCGGAGCTCAGCTTAGCTCAAAATTAGGAACTACCTCGATACTTAGATACCTAGATACAAGGGAAAGAAACCTCGGGGGGACTGCCTCAAAGACAGGAAAGGAAATTGTACCAGTCCTTACTTTAGGAAGGAATGACCGAGCTTAGAGAGGGATAGATCTCATTTGAGATTTTTTATCCTCTCTTATTAGAAACCTAAAGTCAAGGAGCTTGAGAGATATAATACATTCCGTTCTGTCCTTATCTATCTTTTCCAAACTTCAAGCAAGTAAGAACAAGAAAATAGAAAGCTAATCCTATAAAGGAATAACCACTCAGAAGCCTTAGACGAGATCTACGACCAACCTCAGCTCTTAGCTCTTCTAGCTCTTGAAGTCAAGTCGAAGTTCAGTCGATCCCTGTGGGGCTTAAGATCGAGGGTACGTCAACTCCCATTAGAGCTATTTATGTTATGCCTAGTTGTTGTTCCCCTTGTAAAGCCATCTCTATCAATCTACGCTCATTTCCTACTAGTTTTGTCTGAAAGCGGAAGCCGAAGGCGAAGGCCCTGAAGGAGTAGGAGACGAGTGACGAAAGAGAAAGAGAGGTTACAGGCGAATAAAGGAGCGTTATTGTTGAATAGTTTGACGCCGGAGGACCATCGATCATAGCATAGAGCATAGGCCATAGACAAGCGGGAGGACCATTGCTTAGTGGAGTGTCTTTGGGAAGGTTATCAACGGCTGGGCAGGATAGACTCATGCCCTATGTGAGTAAGTTGGTGTGCAAGTTCTGATTCTTACTAATATGACTCCGAAAACGAGGGAAGACCTATCTATTGTAGTGGCAGGCTTGGAAGCAAGCAATTAACCTTTCTTCATCTTTTCGTCCGTACTTTCGCCAACGACTATAGATAGCTACTACCTGGCTCTATAGCTAGCGGTATTCTCATAATCATTGGAGAATAAGGAAATGAAAACGGGCACATGATCACGAGGCCAACCAACATAACACTGCCAACAATTTTCTTTCACTTATCTATTCAACCCACTTTAAAACTCTTTAGCAAGCTAGTCCAATCATTCAATAAAGGGCGAGGCTAGAACCAGCACGTCAACTCACCTCTCTGATCCCTTTCTCATCCCACCTCTATGATCTCCCTATCACATGTTGGTTCAGCAGGCGAGAGTTTTTGTTTGGCGGGTTGGTCTTCTGCTGCTCTACTGATTCCCCGCTCTATCTCCGGGTCGTCCGCGCACCGGCCGGTGAATGAAACTGCCTCAAACACCCGCGATCTTCTCAGGGTGGGAACAATGGAAAAGCAAAAGGTAAGGATATTCTAGCGAAGGGATAACCTTACCGTATAGCTAACGATTTGAGGGGAATAAATAGAGGGGATAACCTTCCCTTCGCTACGGGAAAGTTACCAATCAAGGCCCGATTAACCCTTGCTTGTAGGGGTTCAGGATCATCGGGTGAAAATGAGAAAGGGTTAATCAGGACAAGCAAGTTGGAAGGCGAGAGCAGAAATGCATAATTCTATATATAATAGCGGCATAATTACATATATAATAATAGCATTGTTGAAGGATTGACCTTGTAAACTCGTATCGGATTGATCAATTCTTTGATCAATTCTTCGATAGCGTTATTACATCTATAATTAATGCATTGTCTGCTAAAGCGTAATGACATATATAATTCATGACTGGAAGAAATGGTCGAAATGAACAAAATCGATTGGTTTTGGGATCCCGTAGAAAATGCTTCTTTTATGCCTCGGGAGCGGCAATTACCTCTGCGGAACCTTATATCTCTTATGATGCACCGGAATTTGATCCCCGGGTGAGAAGGCAGGGATCAGATCGAAGCATAGGAACTTTAGTGGGCAATTGACTAAGTGATAGCCTGCCCCTAAGATAGGTCAGCTTACTGTGGGAAGATGTTCATCGGTGAGATAAGAGCTAGGATGCTCCCTTCTCTACTGCTACCTTAGTGAACCAAGAGGAGCACCGACCATAGACTTATTCTTTATAGAGATCTCGAACTGCGGCTGACTAATGACCCTGCTCTTGGAACTTGGTAACCTGCTTTTAGCTATCAATCTGTAACCCCCTATCTATCTTTCTCTGCGACCCGGATACGCTGCCGATGGTGCTTCCTCTTCGACTCAATTCATAATCGTTAAAGACTGCGCCATAAGATCGAGTTTGAGTTTCAAATAGACTATACTTATATATCGCTCAAGGCTGCTTGCAATTCTTAGATTAAGTAAGTTTGTGAAAGCACCAGCGCTTCGTCCCACACCCCAACCAGTTCGAGATGGAGATTGAGACCTCGCATTGAAGGGAGCAGCAAAAGTGGCAGAGTCCGCCTTCCCGAAAACTAGTCTATCTTGATCCAGCACCCCTAGCAGATTATGCAGTTCTTTCACCATCTAGCTATGGTATTTCATTCCTTCCACCACCAGGCTTTGCTGCACCGTGCTATGGAACATTCCTTTCACCAGTTTCTGCTTTTCGGGATCGAGATACGGAGCCTGTTAGTGATCGTGACCCAGATTCTGATGTTCCAGATCGATAGCGAGATCCTGAGTCTGATGCTCATGGTAGATATTCAGA
>Ga0316213_1000050_pt1 | contig 15965 bp, 9 predicted proteins | sample NRE2metagenome_FD_207798 | JGI IMG/M metagenome (GOLD analysis project Ga0316213, IMG submission 207798) | Spruce roots microbial communities from Maridalen valley, Oslo, Norway - NRE2 | ecosystem: Host-associated > Plants > Roots > Unclassified | place: Norway: Oslo | collected 2017-09-14
TCTAGCATTCCTTCTCCAAGGGAGTATGCAGAGGAACTAACTCACCTTTGCATGCATTCTTTCGGTGCAGCAGTCGGTGCAAGCGACCCCACACCGTCCTTGCCTTGCTACTCTAACCCAACACCATCCCTCCCTTCGGAAATCCTTCGGAAATTGATTGTAGGTAGGGCGAGCGAAGCTCAACATAGCGGCCCCTCTCGGACCTACGAAAACACCTCCAATAAAGCCCTATCACCTCATCCAAGACCAAGGGGTCGGAATCTCACTACAGACAGAGGTTGTCTTATTTTCGACCCATGTTCCGCCGACCCCAGAACACTTTATAAAGAAAGCTTCCTCTGACTTTCTTTCGTAGTTCTCCTGCAGCACGCCCAATCTGCCTGCATGCAGGGGGGCATTTAATGAATGCCCAATCAAGAAAGAAGTAAGATCTCCTAGCGATGAAATTCCAATACCAAACTCGCTAAGGTTCATCTACGTTGGGGAAGGAAGTAGGGATGTAGAGACCCTTACTAGCTAGCTAAAAGGAAGGGGGGGTGTATCTAGATCTATCTAGAAAGGTCCTAAGAAAGCAGAGCGGGAGGAGAGCGTAGAACTTAGGAAGTGATTATGAGCGCTCCTTGCGAAGCACTCGTGTTTTTTTTCCCTTCAGTGGGGAACATCAGTGATATTTTAATAAACCCGGGATTTTGCACTGCCTTTTTCCATTTATTCCAGTCATTATTTATATATGTAATTACGCTTTTATTTTAGTTTATGTAATTACGCTTTCTTTTGCGTCCGGGAGATCGAGGTGCGAAGGCCAGCCGCTCGATCGTACTTTGAAAAGGGAAATCGAGGAACGTAGTCGCTCGACCAAAGGGAGAGGGGCGAGGGTGAGGCAGCGAACTCTCGACCAACGGGAGAGGAAACGTTAAGTTGGCTCTAAAGACCCAAGGAGGGAGAGGAAACGAGCCGCGAGCCCGATAAGACCATCGGAAGGGCGAGGGTTTTATAATATAGTTGCTAACTGTTGCTATTAGCAGAGATCATCTTTAACCAACAAATAGGAATTAGCTTTGTAATTGTCACATTTAGCAATGATATTTCAAAAGGTAATTGCAATTAGTTATTTCAATATTATCTCAAGCTTGGTAATTGTAATGTTTAGCAATTATGTGCCTTATCTTATATTTAGCAATGAAATTAGCTTGGTAATTCCATTTGTTTATTAAATATTAGATAAGGGCGTTGAAATGCACTCGATTGACCGTAGGGTTTTCACGCTCGATCTCCCAGAGGAAAAATAGAGGCAGACTGACTTAAAGGGATAACCGTATTTCGTGAGAAAATACCAAGGAGATAAGGCCAAGGAGATAAGGGCCATATTGGGTCTTATGTAATTACGCTTTATTATATATGCAAGCCACAGTAGCGAAGGAAGGCAATACAGTAACGAAGGAAGGCAATAAAGACCCAGTAACGAAGGAATGTCTTGGGGCACAGTAGAGTACAAGACGAATGCCCCTTAGGTCACAAGGTATGGGTTGGCAATAATGCCCCTACAGCTGTACGAGTTACTTGGGCACAGTAAAGTACGAAATGTCTTGGGGCACAGTAGAGTAAGAGTTATTAGGCCCCTTGTACGCCTTAACGAGTTATTAAGCCCCTTGTACACCTTAACGAGTTATTAAGCCCGAAATACTGGAGAAATGTCTTTCTTGCAATGTCTTTACTGGAGAGGAGAGGAAAATATTATTATACCCATATAGGGCGGGCGATGCTAAAGCGTTATTACATATATAATACATTGTCGAAGGATTTACCTCCCCAGAAAGGCCAACATATAAAGGGATCAGGACCAACACCACTTACTTCCTGGGGCCTGGGGGCTGGGTTGACCCCAAAAGACTTTCCAGTTGAACACTCCGTAATAGGGAGGGTTGGTTATAAGCCCTGAAGCCCTCACTACACTAAACTAATAGATAGATGCGCTTCGCCTCCTCCTTCTGCGTTCGGTTGCCGGCTGCGTTGCCGGCTGCCGAACCTTGGAACAACCAAATAGACATCTCTTTATGTTACACTTCGCTAACGAACTACCCCCTCCCCATCCCGCTGCCTGGCAAGAGAGAATGCCGCCAGAGATAACCCCACCGCACAAGCCAGCCCCCCCCCCTCCCGATAAGTAACTTAAAGCCTTTCCCCTCCCGTTTCAGAACCTTCCCATCCATTACGGTGAATAGGGTATTACGAAGGCGGATATCTCCGTGGCCTGCGGAGTCATGCTGGTGGATGAAGTGGTACGCCCTACCATCCGGCCTGCCTTATGGCTTGCTTGCGCGAACTAATGCCGGTAGGCAGAGTGGGTGAGTTAGCTTGTTACGGCACTAACTTGGACAGGTGGATAGATCCAGGAAAGTCCTGAAAAAGCCAGGTGTGGGCACCCATTTTACCAAGGTGGTCTCGCCTTTCGCCGGCCTTACCTTACGAAGTCATCTCTATTTCTTTTCGGTAACTAGAGATAGATAGAATACAGAATGAGAACGACAATCCCAGCGGGTAATTCATTCAAGGAAAATAGATAGATCGGTGGTAACTAGAGAGATAATAAAGAGTGTCTAAAGACCCTGGTGTACACTTCGTTACATAAGTCATAGTATAATGCGCATCATGATGTTTGGTAGATAATGCATGCATCTCCATCATGCATGTTTGCTTCATCATGCATCGATTTTGCCATCTCTCATGCAACATATATAAGGCATCCACAGACAGATCTCAATCCAACTGGGATAAATAGATGCATCCACATTTATCCCTCCATCATGCGGTCGCATTTCCTATCCATTCAGCATTCTCCGAACGCACCGCAATAGAGCGATTAAAAAATATGGGGTATCGGTCCGGATCCGATAGCGAGTATAGACGTGTCTAAGGGCGAGCATAACCCAATAGGTCAGAGTGTCAGATTGTGAATTCGAAAACACGGGTTCGAATCCCGTTATTCGCCGCACCCCATTGTCGACCAGGCCCTCTCCCCCCCTATGAAATAAGTCAAGCGATGGCCCTGGCTTGAAATACGTTACGCTTCATATTTATTCCCCTAAAAGCTAAGCCAAGGAGATAAGTAAAATAGTATGGTTCTGTACCTCGGTTATATCATGCTCACCATTTGGAGTTTCTTCCTTGTGGTATCACTAAGATACCCGATCGGGCTTTCGCCTTCCTTTGCCTTGGTTCAGTTAGGTGTTCCGTACCTAGCGAGTTCCTCAGAACAAGCTGCATGAACGATAGCAGTGGGAACACTTTTCGCAGCTCAACCGCTCTCTGGCTAGGAGCGCAGGAGCACAATCGATTCTGAACTTCAAGCTCATTCAGGCTTCTACGATGGGTATAGGTGGATGTCGGACCCGGGTCCCTTTCCTTCAGTGATCCTCGGAAACCTTCCTTTCGAGCAAGGGGCCGTTCCAGGTATTTAGGTAAGGCTCAAAGACAGATTTCCACCGATTCAGCAGGTTGACTAGGCCTGGATGGACTCCAAAGGGTTATCTGTCTCATGTTCTCCATTGGATCAAATTGAACATCGATTTATTCGTTCGTCATCTCGCTCAGTTATACGTAGATCCTCTAGTCCCAGAGCTTATTCCAGCCCCGGTGAAGTTGATCCAGTGTCGGAGTACCTAGGTTATATCCTACAGCCCCAGTCGAATAACCAATTGATCCAAAGCCAGCAGCAGTTCCAGTCGTAGACCGATACCCGGCATCAGTGTCCATTGAAGCTTCTCCACCATCAGTAGCATCAGAAGCAACGTTTCTGGTCCCGAATAAACGGGCTATGGTTTTGGATCTTAATCCGTATTTGGAACTGATGACTCAGATGCTTGTTCTCGATATCGATCTGGGACAGGAAGGGATGCTGGTCAATAAGTCGGAAGGGATGCTGGTGGATAAGCTGATGGTGGCCGTGGATAAGCTGGATCAACAGCGTTGGCTGGTGAGTGGCTACTGGGCTGGGTATCGAACTGCTTTCTTTGTTGCTGGATCTACTTCTACTTCTGTGGTTGGAACGGGCCCGCCGAACCTATTGTTGAATCTATAGTGTATGTCCCGTAGGGAAGGGAACGAAAGAGAGAGAAACGGAGAAAAGCTTCATTATACAATATTATGCACTTCCCTTCTCGACGCGTAACAGCATCATAGCTGCATCCCAAACGTCAGGCTAACTTAGGTTCTCAGCGCGCAGTTACCAAGAGCTTTCCAAAGGCATAGGATCGAGTGAAAGCAGCACCCGTTTTATAAGCATCTAAGCCAAGAGGCACGCACAGACCTTATTTCATTTCGGGATACAGAGCCCTCCGTTCCAGGTTCAGGTTCTATACTATAGATAGGGGAGGGAGATGGGTTTTTTCCGTTGTCCACATAGGTGATCTCTCAGTATGCTCGGTATCTATAGCGGGCGGTGGTTCCACTTAATAAGCACTATTCTGGATCCTCTATCATTTCATGGAGCATATGGGTTAGGGGATATACCCAGCGTAGCCAGCCACCTTGCTTTTGGTTTTTATAACTACTACACGGGTAGGAAAGGACCAAGCAATAGCCGAGGTAGATTCATTCGGGAATGAAAGCATATAGATAGATGGTGAAGATCTAGATTGAGCAAGCATAGTGAATCCAAAAGAACAGAAATCATTCGGTCGGCGCGTCGGGAGGGAAAGCAAGCTGCAGGTGTGCTTCCTGCGATAGTTGGGTTTGGAATAGGCCGCCTTCCTTGCTCCAGCTACTGGGTTGGCCTAGCATTCATCCGGGCGGGAATAGATACGTTTCTGGGGCCCGCAAAGTCATAGTTTATGGAACCCGTACCTTAATAAAAGAGAGGGGATTCGATCCAGCTTTCCGTAGGGGAAGAGGAAAAAATCGTTTCTCTCTCTCTCCGGCATTGAACCGTACGAATAGAGTCTTTTAAATGAGTATTATATATGTGAAAACAACTCCAATTCGATTTATCTCGACCTGCATTTATCCTTACTAATTAATAGCGAGTCAGGTCGATTCTATTATCACAGTATTAACTTGTTTAAGTCAATCGACAATAAATTGCAACCTAACCATTTCAAGGTCGAGTGAGTGCTATCAGTCGGCCCGTTGTATTGATTCATATTGTGATCGAATGCCCCTTCTATCTCATAGTGGGGCGCCCAAATATAGGGGAATGATACGTTATTCTGCTCTCCCTTCCCAAAATATATAAAGTGTTTTCCGATGAAATAAAATACCTTTAATAATAATTAGGGCTTTTGATTGCCTTCCTTATTATTATTCCCCGGGAAAATAATCTATAACTCTCTCTCTCGTGCCTGTTTATTAAATAGATTGCAATTAATAATAGTAACCACTTCGAGGTCAGACATAGTTCCGGCCAGCCCCTCCTTCGGCCGACTAATACCTGGTGATCTGGGGGCAACCGCATTCGGGTGGGATTTGTCTAATTGAGTGAGTTCGGGTCCAACTATTTCATGTTCCAGGTGGGAAAGCAGTCCAGTCATACCCGTTCCGAGAGAGCCCCTCCGATCAAATAAAAAAGTGGATGCTGTGTGACATTATTATTATTAAGGTGGTTGAGCCTGGGTAGAGGGATGGCAAACTAAACTATTGCTTGGGTAGGTGGGATAAGAGGGGATATGGGGTGGCGGGTCAAGGGTGAATAGAAGGGTCGGGTGGAGAAAAGTAGGGCGGTCGGCAGGGCAGGTTTCTAGTTAGCAGCCGAACGCTCGCCAATAACTTTAGCATGGCACGAAATTCACTTTGTTACGTTCTGAGGTAGATGCATAATGAGCCCGAACCAATGGATATTGAATATGATGAACCCGCCTAGTTTCTAGAAGTTTGGTCCACCCAATTCCATTTTCTCACCTATTTTATTTTCTGGAGATGGTTTAGATCCGATTTATCCCCTAATGGGGTTTCGGCCTAGCGAACTGCGATTCTCTAGTACCTTATAGCTAGCGATGTGAGGGGAATAAATCTAGGGGCTTTTCAGTTTTAGGGGAAGATAATAGTTTAGGTCCTGCCCAGTAAGGTCCTGATAAACCCATAGGTCCTGTCCAGTAAGGTCCTGATAAACCCAGGCGGCTACTAGGTATCCATCTCGGCGTGGAAAATAGCCCCTAATTTGGCGAATGAAGACCTGAACTGTCTCACTTACGCCTATAATGAAAGTAGGCGCCTAACGAACTAATTAAATGAGTGGGCTAAAGTTAAAGTAGTGGTGGAACATACATAAGGAAGGAATAGTCTTAGCGGTGACCACAGCTAACTCATTAACGTAAGGAAGCATTTCGGTCGGTAATTAGAGAGCCAGGGAAATGATTAATCACTCTATAGATACATTTACGAATGCCGGGATCCCTTACACCGCATATGGCTCGCACAGATACTCCGAAATCCCACTCCCACCCCTAGAACCCCAGCCCCCCACCTCGCCATTTTTCTTCCACCTCCCAATCCTCCATCCAATAGAACTTGCGTTCCCCGTCCCCCACCTCCTATAAAAGATATAAAGTACTGAAAGGCGGTAAGTAAGGTCGGTCCTGCCCTTCTAACGATAACGAAGGTCCTTCAAGGTCTTGAGCGCGCTTCTATTCTGCCCCACTGTCTGTCAAGCTTCAATAAAAGGGGTGATTCCGGTGGATCCCAAAAACGCTTCCAAATGCGCATTTTCTGAAGAAATCTTTGTTGTTTCCGGGGTCGGAAGGCATGTTCATCCATCGGGGGCGAGAACTCTCATTTGGCTATAGTAAACTATATGAATTCATAATTGTCCCTCCGCCGGCCTGGGCGCCTTAATCCGAACGAGGCTTAGGCGGGTAGGGTGAAACTCTATTCTAAGTGCATGACCCATCAAAACTTGGATGAATATGCTATTTTGGGTTGGTCAGGGTCGATCCCATCCCATCCCAAAAACGTTTCCAACCGCGTATTTTAGAAAGACAAAATGGGTGTGGACGGGGTAATAGGCATATTCTCCATTTGGGTTCCATAACTCTCTTTTTTCAATAGGGAACTCGCTTAATTTCAGAATTCCCTGCGCCTTCGGCCTGGGCGCCAGAATCCGAAAGAGACTCCTACTCAAAGGTAAGGTGGGTTGCTCAAGAAGAAGAACCAAAAGATGAGGTGCGCAGCAAATATCCTAAAATAGCAGCGTATATTATATAAAGTGTATAAATCAAGTATATAAAGTATAAAGAATTACACCCGATACAACCAAAAGGTGAGGCATGGAATGAAAGAAGATCGGAAAGTAAGGAATGAAATCGCTCATCCATCCGATGGGTGAGGGGGGTCTGGTGGCACAAAGGGAAGGGTCTGTCTGTCTTCTCCGAACACGGGCTGAGTAGTCTGAAACTTTCTGGGTACGGGTATGTTTGGTCTCAACCTTGTCGGAACAGTCAGTCATTCAATGTCTGGGAAAGATGTCTGTATAAACTATTTAAACCACGTTTGGCAAACATTCATTGTGATCAAGAAGAGCCAGCCAACAGTGAGGGGGGAGGTAAGAAATCCTTCCTATTCATAAAAGGTTTTATAAAGACTCGATCGATAGCATAATCAAAAGGGGTGATTCGTAAAGAATCTAAAAAAGAAGTTTCTAAAGCCCGGCCCGCCCGAAATTACGTATATAAATAAAAAAGGTAATATTTATAAATGACGTCTATAAAGGCCTGATCCCGGCTTCATGATAAGATCAAAAAGAAGAGTGAGTAAAGAAGATCCCAACGTAAAGGAGACTCTCATGTATCCGACCAATCAAGCAAGGCTCGAAAGAGGACCCAGCCTTGTAATGCCATCCATAATCGGGGGAGCAAGGGGAGCAGTCCTCGGCTAATGAATTGTTCAATTTCAGAATTGAGATCATTTTTGTTTTCGGAATTTGGGATACGAAGGAAAGATCAATGAATGGACAGTAGCTACCAAATTGAGATCGATCAAGCAAATCAAGAAAGGGCCGGTCTGGCTCTTCCAAACGACACGACTTAACAAACGTCACTTGGCCGTGTAAAAAATGAATTAGCATTATGTTATCCCAATGAATCCCAAGCCAGCTCTCCATCCGATCCAATCCCCCACCCACTAATGAACAACTTAAGAGGGATGCCAATGTAACCACATAACTCTATTATCTCTTTAGACTGGCTCTTCTCCAATTCAAGGGAGGTGTCCCTAGGGTAGGATTACTAAGATGTAAACAGGAAAACTTGAGAGAAATATGAAGAGTTATCTCGTCACTTAGGTGAATCACTTAAGCCCCAATACATTTTCAATGCCATGGAGTTAGACCACTGAGCTATTACATAGATGTCCTTTATAACCCTACCAACCTTGACATTATGAACATCAAGTCACGATCTAGACAACTAGATATGTTCTACACTGTGTGCAATCCTGGATCAAAGATGGCCTTTTGCAACTACCTAGATGCGAAGAGGGAAAACTTGTGCAAACATGTTGTGAAGGCATATATGTAAATTAAGGGACCATCCCCTTCATTCCACTTGGTTTTCCACTTCGGCCCGCCCCTCCTTACTTATAGGTTCTGGCCCCTTCCTTATATTTTAGGTCGTACCCGGATAAGTTCTGGGCCCTTCCTTTTAGATACCTTTAGAGGGCTTATAAGTAAGAGATCAAAGCAGAGATCATAGCGACGTCGTGAACGGGATAAGGTAGTTCTTACACTACTTTCTTATCATTGAAATATGAAATAGGAGAGTGGAGAGTTGCACTAATTTTAAATAAGTATCATTTCAACTATTTATTGGGACTCAGAGTTCACTACAGCTAATTAGATTAGAGAACTAGTTGGACTGAAGTTGAACTATAGGGACGTGTAAAGTTGTTAAACTACTAGTAGGAATAGATATTTATTATCATAGTAGGTAGTCCCTGCCAGGAGTCCTTGCCGATATAAGTGTCTTTCGTGCGTAGTCTGTAGAGTAGGTCTACTAGCTAATGTCAACCACTGGGAAGGAATGACCTTCTGTCAATGTTCGGCTATTGGAGACCACCCTATGGCGGCTGCTGCGCACTCGGCCCCGTCCCGCCCCGGAAAAGGTAAACGTAAAGAAACGTAGAGATGCGATATCGTATTTGGATTATTCCCCTTGTTGATGCCCCATTGGATCACTGCTGTAGGAGTAAACCACCCCATATGAAAAAGAAAGATTGATTGTCTGGCTCAAAAAACATAGCTTGAAGAAGTCTCACATTACATAAATTGATTCTTGCAATAAGTAAGTGGAGAAGAAGTAAAAACTACCTTCCTTTCATAGTTGAGACTAGTAAGTTGTTGCATTAAACCTAGAGCAGCTTCAAAACAATTTGAAATGGACAAGTGAAATCAAGTGAAACGTAGATATGCGAGTTTGGTCGAGCCTCCTCAATCACTAACGGGCCTAACGGACCTACTTCCTTATAGTGCTGCCCCTATGCAGCGGTTTCGGTTGAACCTCATCACCTATCGGTAGTGGGAACGAGTTGGAATCGTACCATATCGATAGTGGAACCTCGTTCGTGTACTACCCTACCCTATCGGTTGAACCTCATCATCCATCTTTGTTCCGTACTAGTGTGTGTAGGTAGGAACCATATTACGTACATAGATTGGGTAAAGTGGGTAAAGCAGTACGAGTATTGGCTTATTATGGTATTGCAATAAGACCACCCTATGAAAATTATCCTTCCTCTAAGCTATGGAAGTGGGCCAGGGTGAAAGAACATATAATATGGTTGGTGTATACGCTAACTAGGGAATATTTTAATATTCAATTAATTAGGTATCATCCCGGTAATCAGAAGTCCCAAGCAAACTTCTGGCCTGGGCCCAACCTGCCAGGTCCCAAACCTCAACAACACAGCAGGCCTCTTGAGACAATTACTCTTCTTATTGTATTATTGGCTGGCTAATGCTCCATACGAAAATTGGTGGTTGTTTGTAGGAGCCTGCCCTTAAGAAAGGAAAGGACCCTTTTCACACTAGAGTGAGTTCCCTGGAGTAAGGGCCTTAGAAGAGACTTCGCCTTCTTAATTAGTGGTGGCCCCCCATCCTTCTTCTCGGCCAGTGGTGAGGTGTCCTCCATCCAATGTTGGAAGTGGGCCCTATGAACTGGACTACTGTACCTACCCTCTATTGGGTCTGTTGGCTTGAAAGGTTCGATAGATCTTGCCCTTCATAAGGAAAAGGGGAATTATTTAATAAACAACTAGGAATGGGTGTGGATAACCACCTACCTTACCTGGGTCTCCTGCTGTAGGTAGGTAGAAGGTAGGTAGAGTAGTAAACCCCATTGGATAGAAGAGTGAAAGCCATAGTAGAGTGTAGTTTAGTTATTGACACTTGGATTGAATCCCCTGACATCGACTATGCACCATCTATTGGCTGCTATTGGCAGTGACCAGTGGAATGGGGGGCCTATTGGTTCACAGAAAGACAACAATAATTGTATTAGCAGCGGAGTAGTAGCTTGGGAATAGCGGAGAATAGCGGATTAGTGCTCCCATGGATATTATTCCCAATAGTAGATACCTAGGAGGAGGTGTATGAGGCGGTGCAACACACCCTTAACTATCGCAACCTACCTTAACTCTTAACTATCGCAAAGGTTTTTGAATGTACCCATCCATCCCAACAACCCAAACATGCATGGTAGATTTTTTCAATGAAAGTTGTGACGGTAATGGTAGGTGCTAAGGGGATTACATCACCTGTAGATATGCGAGTTCATATATGAAAATAAGTCTATCTCTTATTGAACCATTAACGTAGAGATCCAGTTGTTAGGGTAATTGGTGCACCTCACACGGGGGACTACTCTACTCCGTGCCCTCTGGACAGTAGATAGTGAAACTCTTCTAGTTCAGGCCTAGTCTCCATTGCACATTATTCCATGTAAATTAGCCAAACTAACTCTATTTATGAAAGGGTCTAGTTCAGTAAGAAGAAATACGTCACCCTCGCACTAGTGAATTTCCCGGTTTTGACTGCTCAGTTCAACGATCAATTCAGTCAGCTCGCGACGCTACCTTTGTTAGATAATTTCCCACTCCCGATAGGCCACGTTCGTTCACACTCTCTATCATCCGGAGACGCCCACTTTCATTAGTCAATTTCCCACTCCCTATAGGCCACGTGAGCAAGCATTCCCTATCATCTGGAGACGCCCGCTTTGCTTTCCCACTTATCGAAAGGCCTGCCTATATACAACATTATTACATTATGGCCGTAATGATACCGAATCATCCGTAATTGGTACACGCTCCTACCCCGCAAAATATGAGGGAGGAGGCAATTAGCCAATCGACCAAGCATATGGGGCCAACCGAGTGATAATTATACCACCAGCTAAGCCAATCCAGGTCTATATCTTTGTGCCGGTCAGCTTTTGGCGGGATTGCTACCGGGCTATTACTTACTTGGTCCTACCCTCATTTACATTTTGAAGTAAGGCGTTTTCGTGGCTATCCTGGAGTGGAAACTAGCAATAGCTAAAGAGGCCTGGCTCACCCCCACTGTTGAGTCCCCATATCGAAGCCTGAGATCGGATATGTGCATCCCTGTTGCTGGTAGTATCTCTCTCTATCCCATGCACTCATCTCATGAGTGTTTCCATCCCATGCGCTTCAACAGTATCTCGGTCGCATGCGCTTATCTCGTATCTGGACTCCTTGTTTGTTAATAATTGGTAAGGGTAGTCGTTCCAATGGGAATAGTTGATCCCAGCTTGAATATGGGAGTTATAGTTATATCTAATGTCTGTGAGCTATCGTGAGAGGGTCATTTATGTTTCTAATGGCGATAGGCCTATTACATATCCGGAAAGCACAGATCCGCAAGGCACATAAGGTAGGGAGCAAACATATTGAAAGGAGAAGGGAAGGACATGATAATCAGCGGGAGGAAGGGAATACATACTCGGTAAGGAAGGAGGGAGAACACATTCGGCATTAATAATCGATCGGGAAAACACACGGACGGGTATCAGAGAGAACACATTAGTAAGGAAAGAACACAATCTATTGATCGACGGAAATACATTCGAACACATTGATCGGGAAAGTATCCAAGGAAGGGTAAGCTCCCAAATACTCCCACCTAACGTATCCTATCCAAACACCTACTCTAGTCCAGCGACTAGCACGCTCCTAAATCCATGCCCCTGGCCCTACCTAGGCCGGAACCATCCCTATGCCGCCTCTGTCTGATCCTTCTTCTCAGCAGCACATCCAAACGTAGTGATCCAACCGTAACACATCTGAACGCAGCAGCGAATTCCAACACGATCAATGTTTACGAAATCTCTGTAAATAACACATCCTAATGCTATCTCGAGCTCCCCTTAGCCTAGCCACTCACTTGCCTAATATACTGAAATCCAAGCAAACAATATGTAAAAACTACCATCAGTAGAGCAAATAAAATCATCCAGGTAAACAAGAATGAAGGATCGAAACAAAGGACAAAGGATCGGATCGTAATATCGCATCATGGTAAAAGCCACAAATCCATTCACCAATTGATCCCACGAAGGCAAGGCAAGGGCATAGTCCGGTAGATCGGAAGCCTAAGTGGAGGCAGAAAACCTATTGTTTACTCTGTACGAAGGGCGAAGGCATAGGTATAGGAAGGAGGCAGCTAGAGCGGAAGCTGGAAGAAGGATCACTATTACTACTGCATAGCATGTTGGTATGGGGATAGTTGGAAATCAAGTAGTAGACCCAAATGCATCTGAGCAAGCAGGGGCGGGGAGAGTTGACCTAGTTGCCTGAGTTTCAGTGGTGGATAAAGCAGCGTGGAAGGAAAGAAAAAAGCATCCAACCCAATAACATCAAAGTAAGATCGATACCTAGTTATAGAAAGATTATTCAATTCATTTAGCACTCTTGGTCGGACCCTTTGTACCCAGAAGTGATGCGCATTCGCCCAGCATTCTGCCTAGGGCCTATTCCTTTTACATACGCGCAGTTATAGACCTAGATCAATACCCACCACACCATCTTGCTTAGAATAATCCTTTCCATTTTGATAGCTTATTGCGGACCTCGCAGAGCGATATCGAGACCCAGTCCCTTTTTGAGCAGATCCTATTGAGGTTGATCCAGTTCCTTTTGCCATTGTAAGTGAATAAGAAAGCGCTACTCTTCTTCCATTTTGAAAGCCAGAGCCTTCCCACTTACCTGTGAACAGCTAAGTGCGTTCACCTGTTCAAGTTCCATATCGAGATGATGGTTCAGTTAAAGAATACCTAGCAGTAATGCCGCCCTAGCAGATTCACCCGAGCAAGCTCCGGAAGCACTAGCATCAAAGACATGAGAGACAGAGCCAATTTTAGATCTTGACCCGGACCCTGTTCGAAATGATTCGCACCGCGATTACTACAATTTTGTCATCCAACCTCTATAGTGTATATCCAAAGTGATTAGTTGCTATTTCAGTAGCAGCTAAGGTAGTAAATGCAATTGACCCTAGAAGGGAGCACAGGCAGTTTACCCTGCATAAGAAAAGGCAGGAGCACCAATTTAAGTACCAATTTGAATAAGTACTATTATGCCACTGATTAGTAGGACCTTGCCGTTCATCTTGAATCTTCCGATGAAGCTGATGCGAAGAACGTGAGATGCGAATCAGACTTCTTTCTCTTTCTCCTCTCCATTCGGGTCTTCAGGTTGGGTTGCTGGATCGCCTGATTTGTTAGGGTACAAATAAAAGATTACAAAGGGTCAGGCTTTCTTGATTTGGACTATTCTGCTGCTTTATACGTGATCTATGATGCAACAATAGCTTTCGCGGAAGCCCACCTATCAAATCCCCCCCGCTCGCCATATTATGTTTATTCAATTCCAAGGGTGCCTCGGTTGGTCCTACTTTGAGAATGTTTATCTCCGTGGAGGTGGATCTATGCCCGCCATCGCTTATGTGGATTGCGTCTTTGAACAACATCCCGAGTTGCTGGCCCCACAAGAAACCATATATATATATTTGACATAACAGTGGCTTACTTCGAATCAACGGCTGATCCATCCTGATTTAGGATGCCAAGGAAGGGTGACAAGCAAGACGGGGGATTGGAGACATTGGATTTTGAAATACAGAATACGAGGCGTACACTGGCGCGGATGACCATCCATAGTATTTGTACACATATGACGTGCAGGTGCCAATTATCAGGCTGAGTTTGCTTCGCTAGTATCAATCAAAATTTCGTTCTTCTGGAATAGAATATATTGACTGCTGGTGGATGCTTTCCTGGTTCAAAAGAGTTCATAGATTCGTTCTATAGCACGCACGGTATTCTACCCTTGCTTCAATAAATAATCGTTGTTTCCACCGCCCGATTCCGCAGTTCCAGATCTCGCCGCTATTCTAAGTTATATATGTATGTAGGTAGTAGTCGGGCACGTCGAGTTGGATTGAGAATGCCCCTATTATGAAAGAGAAATAAAGGTTCCCAATTGATTCTTAGGGTTTTTTTGGGGAGATCCCGAGAATGATTTGGTTTCGAGTGTTCCTACGAAGGGAAGGAGTACTAAGGATCTGCTGACGATGCGGATTTCAATTGGCTTGGTTCTTCAATTGCTTCAGCGGAAGCTGACAGAAATAGTGAAGTAGGGCGCTGAATTTGTATTCTGTTTCCCCCCTTGACTTACGAAGGTCCCTAACTAATATAAGGTAAGGAGTATGCTGCCAGCTAATTCGACATACAAAAAGGTCTCCCAGACACTCTCCCCCATTAAATTCATTTTATATCCCGTTAGCCAGGTGGGGAGGCACGCATATATATATATATATATATTACCCACTTGACCCACGCCTTCTTTCGGAGGGGCCCGGTAAGGGGATAAGAGCTGCTTTCCACAAACAGATTGCCTTGCTTGCTATGGCTTGAGTGGAATAGAATAAGAGGACTGAATGAACGAAATCGCGGCACTCACTGCACTCACTGCTCGTTCATCAGGACATCTCTATAGAAGCCATATCGATCGATCGAAAGGTACCGATCAAGAGGGAAAGAGCGATCAAGAAGTGGGTTCCAACCAACCAGGGGTATCAGAGAAATATGCCCGGCCTCCCCGCCCAACCACCCACCGTAGCACCAACCTTCACTGCACACATTATATATGCAATTCTATTATGGCCCTCCTCTCTCAATTCAATGGCGAGCAAAGGGCAAGTTAGGGTTCAGGTAAGTTTCGCTCGACAAAAACCATTCATTTTTGTTTCATCAGCGGATCAATATTTGGATATGCACTCCTACCCACCTCACTAAAAAGCAGAGTTCAGGTTCTGAATGTTCCCCATCAATCAACCTTTCATCAACTTAACCAGAAATCCTTTATGCGCACGCACCTTAAATAATATAAAGAGAGTTTCGTTAACGGACCCATACACCTTCTCTTCGTTACCAGGCGCGGATCAATCCCTTATTGTTGAGATGGCAACTCCCTACCCTTCCAACCCTTTGGCAGGCATTCCAGGCCGCCCCTTTCTGGGATGGAAAGTGACCCGACGCCCTCTACTCAAAACCCAAAGTCCCGTTCCTTCCCTTGCCTCCCTCAACTTTCCCATCTGCTGGTTTCCAAGCATAATAAACTCCGATTCGATGACTTCCCGATGGAGCACCAATCAATGGAGGCGGGATGGCTAGTGCTTTCAATGAATCCTAGCTAGAGAAACCGGACCAGTAAGAAAGGGCGAGGAGACGGAATAAAGACATGGCGGAGAAAATGATAGGTGGGGTATATAGGCTAATGTACGAACCGAGATTTACGCATGCATCTGTCTAATGAGAAAGACAAGCAATCGTATAACTATCCCATTTTTCCGGCCGATTGGGATTCTAGTTCGCAGCAGGAATTCTTCGGTGAAGTCAGCCAACAACCGGTTTATGATTGATACGGGTCGAACTCGTGCCGGCTTTATTTATTAGAACCGGTTT
>Ga0316213_1000051_pt1 | contig 15805 bp, 11 predicted proteins | sample NRE2metagenome_FD_207798 | JGI IMG/M metagenome (GOLD analysis project Ga0316213, IMG submission 207798) | Spruce roots microbial communities from Maridalen valley, Oslo, Norway - NRE2 | ecosystem: Host-associated > Plants > Roots > Unclassified | place: Norway: Oslo | collected 2017-09-14
TGCCCGTGCCCCGGTGCCCTTAAAATGTAGGTGCCCCAGTCCCTTGAATGAAGGTGAAATTGATCGGGTCAAGTTCACAGTTTCGGGTAACTCTATGAATGGAAGTACAGCTTCGCTTTCCTTCCATCTAAGGTTGTTAATATCTATATTCAAAGCATATCCCCTAATTTCATAGTAGATCCATCTAGCGTTAGTAACTGGATATTTTGATTGGAAGGGAACCATATGACTTGCCCTTTCCTTCTTGTGCGACCGAACGGGAGCACTAGCATGTGGGGTAATGCGACCGAACGGGAGCACTAGCATGTGGGGTAATGCGACCGAACGGGAGCAGTAGTGTTGGGTTAAGCAGCCCTACCTCCATTCCCTCTTTCCTCCATTCAGTAGCACAGATGGAGACAGATACTTTCAGGGATACAGATCGGGTGTCAAGTCCTTATATTCTCGGGTGTACGGGTGGGACGGGCCCCCCCTTACCCGATCGTACCCATCCACGGATAATATCCTTTTCACCAGTCACCCCAACAGATCGGATAAGAAGGAGACCACTTAAACAATCCCGTTGGTCTAACCCAGTTTGGTCTAACCCGTATTTCCCGGTATTTCTGCTGAATCATATATAAAGGAAAGTTTTCTCGCTACTGCCTTAGAACAGATAACCCAGCCTGTCCCCACACCCACCACCAGCCATCCCCACCTTTAGCAGTTCATGAGGCGTTTAACCCCAACGAAAGGCTGTTCATGAGGAAGGGAAAAGGAGAAGATACAATAAGGCAAGTCAGAAGGAAGGCAACAAATTCCTTAGCAGCAATAGCAATAGTCATCAATAGCAGCAAAGGAAGGCAACAGCATCAGAAGGAAGGCAACTGAGAACATATCCTTATTTCTGGCATCTATCCACATTTCTGGCTCCATATTTCTCGATATTTCTGGCATCTATTCTATTCTCCTGGCGACCGTGTACACAACCTAGCCTTCCTGGTACACAGCCTTCCTTCCATTCCTGGGCATACCTTTCCCCGGCATACTTTAATATCTATCTCTTTATCCATACCTTTCATTACCTTTCATTACCTTCTATATCTATCTCTGCTGAGGAAGACCGCACCAGACCTTTCATTACCAGACCTTCTCCTTATCCCAATCTGTATCCCAATAGCAGCACGAGACTGAGACAGATTTCTTATCCACTTTTAGAAACTGAGACAACTTCTTAAGGAAGATAACTTTGACTATCCCCAACAGACTATCCCCAACCTTCTCTCCCCAACCTTAACAGCTTATCCCGAACGAATTCATTCATCCCACTATATAATAAAAGAATGCCCCTATGTCGTACACATTTCGAGATGATCCCAGTGACAAAGTTTGAGGAGGTGGGCCATGATACGTCCCGAGCAAGGTGGAGTCTTTGAAGACGCCTGGACCCACGTCGGAGTACGAGGAAATGGGTTTATTGCCCCCGAGGGTAGGCAAGACATTGTCCAGATTGGTCTACGGGTTGGGATCGTAATACGTAAGCTGGTCTAAAGACACGATCTTTCCATTGTGTGGAAACATCATCATGCGGAAAACCGATGAAGCTATCGCCTTCATAGCATACATGTAACTACGACCAAGGAGAATGTTATAGTCGAGAGGGGCGTCTACAACTTCAATGTCAATTAAGACAGTCTTACCAGCTAACTCAACGGGAACATTTTGTTAAAGTCCTTCAGGTTGGGAAGGACGACCATCGTAAGCACGAAGGGTGATTGTCGATGGAACTAGCTCAGGAGATCCTAACCGCTTCCACACATTAGTGGACATGACGCACGTGGACGCACCTTCGTCAATGATGCAACGGTGAACGGTAAGGTTTTTGATCGTAATCGGGATCTGAAATGCAACAGACGGAGGAAGCCGAGGCTCTGCTTTATCTAAGTCAGATGTGATCAACCTAGCATTCGACGGATCGACGGCACCTAAAGCTGATAGTAAGGACTTCCGCTGGGAAGGAAAGGTTTTAAGAACCTTAAGGGCTGACATGGCGGCGGGTTACTGAGCCAAGTCATCCACGATACTATAGCTATGAGCGGCCCTCGCATGTGGATTATCAGCAGTACGATGTAAAGGTGCCTTTGGTACTTTGGGAGCATGGTCAACGAGAAAGAGCACACACAGGAACCAACCATCAGGGGACATTCCTGATGCTGTTGAGCTTGCATATCCGGTTGCAGTTGATTCATAGGCCCCGAAATGATTTGAAAAGCGCTACTATGATCCCCCGATTGAAGCGGAATTGAAGTGCGTGCTCGCCGATTAGCCCTTCCATATTTCCACAATCGCTCGGTGCCGGGAATAATAAGCGATGACTAGATGTAAGCCCGCTGGAATGACGATACTTCCTCCCCACTTATGATAGGTGTTGGTGGCATTTTAAGGGAAGCAATTATCACTCCGCTTTCTATAGTGACTGAGATGTGACTACAAAGTCACTGTTTGAGACATGGGAGTGTAGGTGGACCCTTGATCCAGCATCGTCCAGCATCCCTTAAATAATAATAGGGCAATATTATATAGAAAAAGGGGGCTGGAAAGTTGGTAAATCATTCGAAAATGAGTATAACACAAAGGCAACCGCTTTCCCGACATGATCTTATTCAATGCAGAGAGGCCAGCCATATATCGATATTCAGTCTTGATAAGCAATCCACCTAGGAGACCAAGGAAATCCTTCCTTCAATTGCCTTAGCGTGAAACACCTTGACATCTATATTGAAGCAACCTCTATATGCACAAGGAGTCAATAGGGCAGTCTCTCTGACATGACGACGAGGATGTCTTGTTGCACCGCCCTTCTTGAATTGGTGGGAGGACCGAACGCTACGTATCTCTCGTTCAATATGATCCTCATGCTCTCTCATCTGTCTCTTCAGCCGAGAGGGGAATCCATGTGCATGTGGGGGCACACCGATTACTCTACTAATAGTTATACAGAGCCCCCTGAACAGATCCTTTTTATAACCTTTATGAGCACCTCTATATTACCAAAGGGCCCATAATAGCCAAGTAGCCCTCCTCCCATTCCCGCATCCTTTAGGGCATAAATATGGTCTTTTGCAACCATATTTAGTTCACAAAAAAATCCGTTCTTCCGAACCTCAAACAAAAATGAATGGGCGCTCCTACCTTGACAAAACCCATATAACACAGGAATAAAGATCGGCTCGTAAATGTCTTATAAAACGCTGGTGATAGAACGATGAATCACTCGATCTATAGGAAAAGGGATTGTAATTGGACGTTTTGATTTGACCTCGGCTTTGGCACGAATATGCGTTTCATCGGCGAGAACTGAAACGACCCATTTAAGTAACGAAGAAGAAGTGAACCAGATCATTATACGAGATCCCGGAAAGCGTCTTCCCATCAATAGAAGCAGTCAGCAGCCCCGGAGAACCTTTGATATATTCGTAGGCTAAAATCATATTCGTAATGTGTGAAACCGTCTCCATAAAGCCCAACCATCGGCCATAAGAATATCTCTTCAGAAAACTCTGAGACTTGATGATCATAATACTTTGGGTTATTCAGTTTCGCATCAAGGTTACAGGATTCGAACCTATGCGCCTTCTGTATACACAATGGATTTGCTTCAGAAAGAAATAGCCGACACCATATTCTTGGACCTCATCCACCATTTCTTAACCAATCCTATAGTGGGATAGAACGGAACCGTTTACACCAATAAAGAAATAGGCATGCCGCAGGGAGCAGTTTGTTCCCCAAGCCTAATTCGAGTAGCAGATTTTCCAGATTCATCTTTCCTAGAATATTGAAATTATCATATTCAAACTGTTCATAACACTTTACTTTTTATTCCCTTAGTAATCTTTCACTCTTTATTTATTAGTAAGGTTATATTCTGAAGGGATTAGGTAAGCTTATATTAGAAAGGAATTAGAAAGCTTAGATTCTTAGGAGTTAACCCTTTATTGGACTCTCCTCTTCTCTAAAGGAATAGACTCTTATCTTCTTATTAGCCAACTCAAATGAAATCAATCTCTTAGCTATCTTAGTAATAGAAACATTAGGACTAGACTTATTAGATATTATGATCCTAAACTTGACTCCTCTTACTCTCTTCATTCAGCTCTCACTAGAACAATACTCTCACTAATGGCATCTTCTGAATAAAACCACTAGGACAACTCAACGAAAACATCGGCTACGTACCAACACCTTAGGGTTGACCACAAACACTGCTTTTATAGGGGTTTTATAGCTTCAACTCCCCTTACTTATACATCCATCGATCAACACTTCCCTGGAATCAATACTGATACATAGATAAAACACACTAGATAAGGAATACACTATTCACTACCTCATAATCAAACTCCTTACACAAAGTAATCTCTCACTATATTAGGAAGATTCACCATATTAGGAATATGAGCAATAACTTAGGAATATTAGTTCATCTATCCCTTATCATCACATTAGTTCACCCATCCTGGAATCTCTTACTAAACATAGAGACTCTTCCTCTTGCTTAGATCAACACTACTTGAATCTATAACTCTAGCAAGGAAGATAAGATATTAGGACTTGACTAATAATATATATAATCCTAGACTTAACTCATACTTTAACCATCTTAGGAAGACAAATGGAAGAGATTACTCAGTATGTAGACTCTAGAAAAACACAACTGGAAGAGAAAGAGACTCACCTCAACGTAGGAAGGGGAAGCAACCAATTAAAAACTATACACAACTCTTGGTCAACACAACTCCTACTACAACGAATCTCTAGCAAAGGAAGCTAAGTCTATATATTAATGAATATTTCTATTATCCTTCACCAAATTAAACGATAAACTGAGCTCATGATCAAAAACACCTTAGGACTCACTTTAACAACGAGTTTGACAAGTAGTTTTAGCCATCAACCAGGCCTTACTCTTACATCGATATAAAAATACTATCTCCTAAGCAAAGCAAATGAACTATAATGTATACTCATTATTAGCTACCATAGACTATTATCTTCTAATTAACCTATTCTCTTCCACTTACTTAACTACTAACTCTATCCAAGAAACATATACTTATCCTTAACTGGTATAGAAGGAAGAGAGATACAGTTTACTCTTTACTAGCTTACTACTCACTTATCAGATATTACTACTCAGTATAGAAGGAATCACAGATCCTTACCCGAACTGCATAAGCAATCACAGATACTTACCCGAACTGCAGAAGGAATAAATACTTGGAATAACTATAGAAGGACTAGACTCTGTATCTTATTCACCCTCCTCTTACCTTATTATTACTTAGCGAACTACTCACTTGGAATCATGGTATATATACTTCTCCTTAGATCAACAATGACTCCCGAGGGAATACATATAGAAGCAACTCACCAACTAGATGTATTAATCTGTACACAACCCCTAGAACAATTAGAAAAGAAACCACACTTATGATCAAACACCCTAGGACTCAACGAAACATAGGTTTTCACTAGTACAAGTCTCAATCAAACCAACCAGCAACCCATCCAGAAACACTTACCTATATCAGCAAGCTCAGGATAGGAATCAATCCAATCTTATACTTTCACTCTATTAGTAACAACAAGGAAACCCATACACCCTTATACCATTATTCTTATCACTAGAAATACTATCTATCTATCTATCTATCTTATCTGCATGAAGACTCTCTTAGACTAGAGAAAAAGGACTAGACTTATACTTGACTAATATCATCATTATAGACTAATACTAGACTTATAGACTAATACTAGACTTATAGACTAATACTAGACTTAGAATATTCTATAATATTAATAAGACTCAGGAATATTAGATTAGATTAGCAACAATAGGGGTGAGGTACGAACCTCCCCAACACAAAGCAAAGGATCTATACTCTCCTTATACTAAACTAGAACTCGAACTACACTTAGCTCTCATAACTACACCTAGCTCCTATCACTAAGCTTAACTCCTATAAATCACTCAGGAACTATAGCAATCACGAAACATAGCTCTAATAACTCAACCCTAATCTTAGAACTCAACTAAACCTAGCTCAGCAAGACAAAGGAACAACCAGGAAGAAAGACAACTAGGTACAATCTGAACAATTACCTAAAAAAAATGAAACAACAACATCAGCTACAATACCAACACCTTCACGGAACCAACAACACGCCTTATCATAGGAGTTCTCTTGCAAAAAGCACCACCCTGACTAGATTTTGATTTAAACAACCCTTACTTCTACAACGAATAGACTCTAAGATCATTCTTCACAACTCCAAGCAATTACTAATCTATTACAGTTCATCTCTCCCTATAACTCTCAAAAGCTAGGAACAACAACAACCTATTAATATAGCAACTAGATTGATCAATAGTCAACAACCACTCAGAACAAGAGACGATAGCACTACACTAGAACACCCTAGCCTTTACTTGCAACTACAAGTTAGACTCATACAAGTATCAATCAACTACCCATTCCTTATTCTCTCTTACCTTATATCTTCCTCCCATCATGGCTTCCTATTCGAACACAGAAGCTACCTCATCATTTAGAAAGAACACAATAGGAAATAAACATCTTAACCAACTAACAACTAACAACACAACATCAAGCAATAGGAACAACAACTGCTGTTTTGACAGTACTGTTGGATTTACACCATTAATGCTGTTGTATTTATTAGGGATAATACGTATTATCTAAGCATGTAACAAGCTGTATTCCAGTTATAAGCAGCTGTATTGATTACAGTTGTGTAACTATTAGGGATCTACTTGTAATAACTAACCCGTAAAGCATGATGAATACTATGATCACTGGTTCGTAGTAGAGCTAAGAGTCATTACAGCTTTGTTACTAGAACAGAGTAATGTGAATACTTATGGTAACAGTACTAAAAAGGGTAATAGATCCTCGTACATTGCCTTGTATCGTATTTGAGCTCTATTCACCATATTGAACGTAATAAAGATCAGACTAGTTGTACACTATTATACAATACAAATTAGTTGGGAGTCTATAGTTCTTACATAGAGTATCAATACCAGCTAATTACACATCATGAACCCAAGTAAACTAATGGAAATAGTAGAAATACACCCATCATGCTTATTCAATGGGAATAGTAGTAGATATGCCTAATTTGATCTTATACAGTGTTGTATTTGCTGGATGACATGAATATGGAATAGAAGCGGATCAACTCGAATAAGGCCCCTTCCCTTAAGGTAAGGTATAGGTGCGGTAACTTGCGTTATATATGATAATATCCAAGTACATCCATCCATATCTCCTCCGTCGGTAAGTCCTTATTTTTATTCTCTGGGATATGGGTGAGGGAAACTGCAAAGGAATGCTAAGGCATAGCAGTAAGCGAAAGCAGAGGGGCCCCTTTATACTTTATAATTGATTGTATACGTTATAATGTAATTAGGCTTTCTCCCTGCTTTCTCCCTAAAGAGTAACACTTTGAGATTAAGACTAAGTATTGATCCGTGAGAAGATGTATTGTTATGCCCTTCCCCGCTGCGGGAAAGCTACTTCGTTCCTAAAGAGTAACACTTTGAGATTATAACTCAGTCTTTATCCGTGATAAGAGGCTAAGACTCTATCCGTGATAAGAGGCTAAGACTCTATCCGTGATAAGAGGCAATGCGACTTGATCCGTGATCCGTGAGAAGAGGTCTTTTTTTGCCCTAAAGAGTAACACTTTGAGATTATGACTAAGTCTTGATCCGTTAGAAGGCAAAGTAAACATTATCCGTTAGAAGATGTATTGGTTATGCCCTAAAGGGTAACACCCCATGTGAGTAACACTTTGACTTTCTCCGTGATCCGTGAGAAGAGGGAAAGCGATATATCCGTTAGAAGAGGAACGTAGTCGCTCGACCATAAGGGTGTTAACGCTCACTCATCATATGGGTGAGGGAGAGGCGATGCAAAGGCGACTTTAGGCAATGCGAAGGCGAAATGAGGTACGTAGTCGCTCGACCATAAGGGAGAGGCGATGCGAAGGCTACTTGATACGTGAGAGGCGATGCGACTTTATCCGTTAGAAGGCGAAGTTCGAGAAGGGATTCATCGCTTGCTCTTCCGAGAGCAAGGTCGAACTTATTGAGCCGTGAGAAGGGAAGGGGGGCTTTAGGAGGCGTAAAGCTGTCATTCAGTAAGGCGGGGAGGGTGAAATAGGTAGGTTGGTTGGTGGGGGGTACTTCGTTCGTTCTAGCCAGCCAGTAAGGCATTGGTCCTATCATCTATATCCATCCATTGAGAAACCCAATCCAGAACCCAATCCTGCAACCCAATCCAGAGTGCCCATATGGATGGAATGAATCCTGCTATCATTAGCTGATTTGGTTCTCGAACCGATGCCTACTTCGACGCTTCTCTCCCCGACCCCCTCTGCTTGCTTTCTTTCCCTGTTATTCGAGGGCTCGCTCATTCGTTCTCGCTGCTAACGTTTATTCGCTTGATAAGATAATAGGTGGTTTCTGTTCCATTGGTCCGGTTATGATCGACAGGTCAATAATGGAATCAACGGCCAGCCCCTAGCGGTGCAACCCATTGCTCTCATAGCATAGCCAATCTGCTCACTACATAGCACTCCAAGCCCTCATCTAGTCATCAATCAACCACTCCGTGCCTCTTCCCTTTTGTTTTTCAACCTGCGTTCAATCCCATCCTACCTGGTAAAAAGAATACTTCGAATAGGTGCCTGTCTACTTGACTTCTGACCCATCCCGCCTTGACCCACGGAATGTGAAAAGGGCTTCTTAGGAATGGTTATCAGGCTAAAGGTCGAAGATTCATTTAGATATTTCCCTCAGCAGCCTTGAGCATATAAACCCAGTAAAGTCAAATAAGGAGCAGAGCCGTTTCTTGTTTAGTTCAAACGTTAGCCCAAATGACTTCGAAATAGTTGGTCTCCTACGTTAGTAAACTACTTGGCTACTACGTTCTTTAAACCTTCAACTCACACTACATATATAAAGAATGAATTGAATCTCGTCCAATGTCCATCGAAGTGCGAAGAATGCATTGTCTTCTATAGAAAAAGGAAGGAAGCGGGACGCATTGACTTACTAGAACGTAGTTGGGCGGGTCGCTGCAGAAAGAGATCCAAGCAGAAAGAGATCCAAAGTTAATTCACTTCGATTGATGACATAGCTGGAAGGTTTCAAGCAGCTGATGGGACGTTTACCCACCTACCCTTCTCCGTCTTTAAATAGCCCAAGCCCCACCACCTACTTTCATATATATATATGAATTGAATAGGTTGGTTGCAACAAACATAGATTAATGAGGCCTATTATCCAACCCAATAAGAAGCTTGGATGGGGGAGATGGGAAAATGATACTGAGACTAAGCCGCCTTCATATCGAACTAACACTTAAAAATAGGGGGTGGGTTAGTGACTCCGTTCTTAAGACTGACATCAATTCATTTTTCCTAAATTTATGTATTTAGATTTCCTAAATCTTTTTTTCATGCAGTCCAGCCAAAAGGGCGAGACAAGGACCTGGGACGAGACGGAATTTGGTCCTGAACTACCTAAGGCGATAGAAACGGAAGAGGTAGTGAAGAAGGCCTGAAGTAAACATGAGCATTAGATTGTGAAGGAGTTTACTTGCCTACGCACGTCTGCGGCCAGGAGTCAACTCAAGTGGATAAACCCGAGGTACCTAAACTGAACTACCCACAGTCACAGCGAGGGCTTTAGCTGCAGGTATCTTCCTGATTGCTCTGGGTACCGTTTGACCAGAGAATTATAAGACTGGCCAGAGAACCAGGGGTGACGTCAGGTTGTGGTACCATGAGCTAAGGAGAAGAGAAAGGATCTTCGATACGTCTAACTAGGATTTGGGACTGTTAGTTGGTTGGCTATTGGTTAGTCTCCATTTGTAGAAGTTAGCATTACTCCCTGTCGACTTGTTTAGCAGATCAGGCCCGACTCGAGCCTGCTTTAGGCTCTTCGTATTACTCATTCGATCCCATCTAATCCTTAACTTTTGACTTGGTAAATTGGAAAGTGAGAAGGGGGTCTACTTGTTTTGGTGCTGGTCCTGTTTATTTGGAGTTATAGCTGCTAGCCTTAAGCCTAAGAGCCCGTCCCTGGAGCAAGGGAATAATTCCTTAAGCCCGGGGGCCTTGTTAGAATTGCCTGAAGTCCTGGAATAAGCAAGCTCGCCCAGGAACCCAGGAACATGATAAGATCCATTATTATATTATCTGCATCTCCCCGAAGCTTTCGGAGCAAAATAGGTTATTTATTGCTCACCCATAAGGGTGAGGAGGGATTTCTCTTAAATTCACTTCTCCGACGGAGATCCTTCGGAGCAAATTAGGATTCACCTTTGAATTATGCCATGCATGCCGTATCTTCTTTATCAACTTATTATTAGTATTCTTTATATCACTCCTTAGCCTCTTCAGACTACAATAAATATGCTTGGTTCTGTGCTTCTTTAATAAATGAACTTTTTCCGTACCTTCTTTTAGGGAGGACCCGGAAGGCCTACTGGATGAATGGATGTTTTACAGCTACGTTGTGGGATCCTCGGAACTACCTACTTTCTTGAATTGAGGAATTCCAGCGGAGCGGAGATTGGAACTGCTTGGATTTTAGAAATACGGCCATACCCTTTCTCTTTATAATAAAGGACTTGCTTGCTTGGGTCAACAGATCATTGCTTGCGCACCTTTAGCTGGAAGAATAAATGTAAGTTAGACTTACAGCAATCCGCCCAGTCTTGGATCCTTGGTTGGAACCGCTTGGATTGAGGAACAACTACAACAGCCAGACTTCAGAGATCTTACGCGCTTGGGTGGATGTACACTTACAGCTTTGCTATGAACTTTAGCCTACTTGCTTTACCGACCTACCAATTGTGTTAACCACCCCCTTTTTGACTCACCAAACTTTGGGATTGATTGTACGTGCTTGGGTAGGCACTTTCAGCATTGCTTGCGCACCGCTACGCCCCATACTCAGCTTCGCACCTGAACTTTTGGTTTACTCATAATCTAACAAACTACCTGCTTCACCAACCTATATTTACCTCCTCAAATACCCTATTTACTGATGCCCTAAACACTTGCTTCATTCATCGCTTACTTGGGTGGGACTGCTATACACACTTCTCTTTCCGGACGGGGTCAATCAACCCTTACCTTTACCTTTACTTCAGTGTTTCCCAACTACCTGTTCACCTGAAGACCTAGACCTTCAGCCCTAGACCACTTCTTTAATTCATCTTAGCGAGGTATCAACTATAGACCCCCCGGCATGGGAGGAATGGCATGGCATGATACAAACCTTCTTACCTTTCTACCTTACTTATGTGTTTACTTTTTACCTGCTGCCTACCCAGAGACCTAGACTATACCACTTGGATGAATGAAGCGCTTAGTAAGTGAGTCGGGAATGCTATATACTTATATGGACGGGATCCACCAACTCCTGACTTTCTTATTTCCTTCACCCTAGGACGATGGAGGGACTGCTGCCCAACCTATTCTGAAGCCAGGAAAACCTTGTAGGGTAGTAGGCACTATTAACTCCCTGGTTTCCACCAAACTACCTGCCCACCTAGCTAGAGACCTAGACCTGTTCAAACTATACCACTCGGATTAAGGAATCTTAGGGAGGTACAACTATATAGACCCGGGATTGGGATTGGATGGCATGAAACAAAATGACCTTTAGTGTTACTATTCAAGGTCCTAGGAATGAATGCTGTTTTTCTTAAAAAAGAAATGGATGGATGGTCAAGCAGAGCAGAGAGCCTTATGTTGGACGGGCTTCAGACATTGATAGGATATGCCCAGACAGCCAGTACTGCCAGGAGATGCTTTGATAACACTTGCCTTTATGAATCTTAGGAGGTACGGCACTCTGACTATTTACTTTTTACCCACTCCGTGCCTTTACTGAAGTGTTTCCAAACCACCACTTGCTTTACCGATGAATCTGCTGGGTATAACGTATTACCTTCTTGGTACCATGTTCCCACCGAGGAGCCCATACTATTCATCCATTAGAAACAACCCACTGCAGAGAAGAGACCTACCTGCCTTACCAACCTGAGGACTACTTACCTCACCCATGCCCCATAATACAGCTTTGCACCTGCTATAGAGCTTTTGGTTGGATGGACCGCCTCACAGCATTCACTGGCAGACCTGGAATCACACTTGCTCACAGATGCTGCGGGGTACCACTAGGATATTCTGGGTAACACTATTACCTTTGGAAAACTCAAAATCAAGCAAGCTATCATTATACCGCTCGAAATGCTTATTAAGTGAGTGAGTGTTGGGTTTCTGATTAAGGCAAATGCATGTTGCTGGAACATAGATCCATACCATATAGATAGTCTCAGTCCGTCCCTCGTTCCTGCCCTTAGCTGCCTTCTGCGCTGATTGATGGGTGGGACCGCCTCTCTCCCGGCGCCAACCGAGATTGGCTGTTCATTGCATGACGACCTAATGATGGTCAAGCAAGGCAGGAGAGCAAGGCAGCGGGGCTAGAGTTGAGTGAGTAGGTTGCAGTGGAGGGAAAGCGGGAGGGATTGAGGAAGAAGGAAGGCAGATAGGTAGACAGATCTTCACCTACCTCATCTCATAGCGAGAATAGGTTGTAAGAGCTTGAAAAGATAGCGAAGGTGCAACACCACCGGGTTCTATAGGTCGGCAGGCAGGCCCGGATCGATCTATTCACTAACCTTTCCCGCCCCGGCCGCTAACGAGGAGAATAGATTATCTAATCTAAATAGAGGTTGGTTGGTAGGTTCTGTTGTTGTTTTCAAGTAGATTATAGTACCGTTCGCGGAGTAGCCGTAGATTCGGGTGGCCCACCTGAACCAGTATTAGATATGATCATCTGATATGACGGTGAAAAGGCAGAGAGTTCGGGCCAACAAGGCAGGCAAGGAAGTAAATAAATAGAGACTAGGGCCAGGCCCCCCTACTTTAAGTAAAAATGAGATCAATTCTCAATTCACCCAATTTGCTTTTCACTGAATTCCTGTCCTGCGCCGCATCCCCACCCTCCATTTAGATTGGGGGGCATTCTTTTATCTTCCTGAGTTTGCTTCTCTCCAAAAGTGTCTAAAGCAAGGGATGGAGGGAGAAACATCTTTGCCCCGAGAACCCCTCCCACCCAGTTAAAAATAACCTCCCACCCCACCCAGCTACCGGTCTGGTGGAAAATGGGGAGTAAATGGTTGCTTAACAGAAAAAAAGGGAAGTACCTAAGGAACGAACGAGGGGTGAGGGGATGGTACAATCGAATGACAGAGTCTACAAGGAAAGTAAAGGAGTATAGGAATGCGTGTCTCAAGCGCCCCGAAGTCGCTACATATCGTAGCATAAACACATATCGTAGCATAAAAACATAGCATAAACGCCCATGCGTAGCGCCTTATTAGAATAGAAAGAAGGCAGGCGACTACCAGATTTGCAGAACAGGCAAAACTATGATCCAAGGATCATGAGAATAAACCAACTGCAAAACAGTCTTTCTGAAACAGTCTTTCTGGGCGAGAGGTAAGTGCCTTAAATAAGCTCGCTCGAGATGATCTACTTGGCGTCTCTCTGTCCAAAAGGGGGTAATCAACCAATCCAACCAACCCACCAATTAAGTAAGGGAATAGAAAGTTGATAGCTTATGGGGAAATAGGAGTAACGTAAGTAGCGCTCAGCTCGCGCTTCCACCGAACGGTGAAGTTTATATTCTAGAGTAACGTACGCATCTATTTCCAACCACCAGCTCAATAGCAGCCCTGCCTAAACAACAAAAGTGAGAAAGGAGGAGATTATGAATGAGATTGAGAACTCCCTCTCGGCATATTTGTCCCTGGAAGAAAGAGAATATGAGGGGAACACTATGGAGGTGGTCGCTCGATCGCTTCCATCCACTCACTTACTTAATGGATGGGACATACAAACCCCTCATCTTCTAGGGAACTTGGAAATGGGGATGCTCTAATATTGTATATGATTGAGCTAAAGAAAATGAAAACCACAAGTCCTTCCGCTCCTAACGAAAAGGGTGAACGGAACAGGCAGGTCCGTCCATACCTAAACCCAAAAAGCCAACCCCATGCTTCCTTCGCAAATATTCGACTATGGCCTGAAAGAAAAAGGAAGGAGAGAAATGAGTGGTGGCGTGTCAACATGGATGGGCGCGAAAGACGACTTACTCCTTCGAGAAAGAGAAAGGCCGGTCGTTCTATCTGCTGGGGGTTATTTCCTCTTCTTCTTTCTAGCATATGAAGCGCCCCCATATTGACCATTCGGAGAAGAGACGATCGAAGGGTTAAGTCGTGAGGGTGCCTCAGAGGCGAAGAATACTCACTCTCTCCGAAGGCATACCTAAACCTAACTCCTCTGAGAAGAGACCTTTGACGATCCCCGTGCTGCGAGCCGAGCAATGACCATTGTCAATATTGATCCATTCCGTCCGGATAAAGCGATACATCCTACTGGCTGGCAAGGGATAAAGACCATCATGAAAGTAGACCTTTATAGATAGATAGGGAAATGTAAACATTGAGTTTATTGAAAGGTTAAGGAAAATGAGAGATGATGAACCAGTGGTTCTTTATCAATAGAAGATGAGGAAGGTTTCTATTGGGGATCCCGCCTCGCCTATCTCCCCTCTGCTAATGAACGCATACCTTCATACATACGCTAGACGATTACTTCACCTAAAGAATACGGAGTTACGCTACGTCCGATACGCCCATGGGCCTTACCGCTCCAAGGAGCCAGAAAAGCTTTCTTGGAGAAGAACTTAAGACAAACGGGAAATAAGCACGGCACATTTTTGTATGAAGCCTGACCAAACAAAATCAGGATAAATTCGGGCAGTCCCCATTTACAGAGTGAGTGAGTGAAGGAAAGGCTTAAACAGAGGGAGGGGAGAAAGCCGAAGCTAAAGGGCTGAAAAACAAATAACGAAATAATGTCCCCGTTTGCTTAATTTCTACAGCGCTCCCTAAAAAGAAATCTTATAATCTCTCAAAAACTTAAGGGAGAAATTACGTAGATAATAGATTCACTTAGTATAGAGGTAGGGTAGGTAGGTAGGTTGGTTCGGTGCGCAAAGCGAACTAGCTAGAATGATATATAAGTAAGGACCTTGCCATGCATGCATAAGGTTCTACGTCTGCCCTCAAGCGCTTGCCCCGACCGACCACCACAGGGAAGCAGCGAATCATTTAAAGATCAACCTACCTGCCAATGCCTGGTGGGTATCGACTATCTATAGATAAGGAAGGAGGTGAATATGTTACCCTAAAAAAAAGGAGTTCTCAAGCTTGCACAGGTGTGCCGTCCCCTTCCTGACGTTGGAGGAAGGTAGCTCCAAACGAGCGAGTTGGAGAACAGGGTAGGTTTCCGGGAATAGTTCGATTGGGTGGGTTGGTTGGCGTCCTGCCGCTTCGCCTGCCTCTTTATTTCTACCTAAAAGAGCTCCCTGAACAGACCCACAAATGGGTGGGAAGAACCAAACCACGTCTACGAAATGAGCCATGCAGCTGCTTCAAAGCCGACGTGATGCTCCTTGGTCAAATGAATGACCCCGATATTTTATTGGCGAATACCACATCTAATTATCCCGATAATCACATGAAAACCATGAAAGTGAGTTGCTGGGGAAGGAAAGGGTAGAACCATAAAGACTGACCGAGCGAGATAGTGAAAGGTGCTTGAGAATACTCCCTCCATTCCCACCCAGTGAAGACTAGATAAAGCCGCT
>Ga0316213_1000052_pt1 | contig 15683 bp, 6 predicted proteins | sample NRE2metagenome_FD_207798 | JGI IMG/M metagenome (GOLD analysis project Ga0316213, IMG submission 207798) | Spruce roots microbial communities from Maridalen valley, Oslo, Norway - NRE2 | ecosystem: Host-associated > Plants > Roots > Unclassified | place: Norway: Oslo | collected 2017-09-14
ACCCATTCGATGTAGCTGGGGACTTGAACGGATTAATGAATGAGAGGCCTTGTCAAGTTCCCTCTAAACCCCGATCGTTTCAACCCTTCCAACCAACCCTTCTCCTCTTTTTCTAGCATTCAGGGAAGAATGAGGAGAACCTTGACCTTGATTCACTCAGATTAGGCGCTTGCCAACAAAGGATCGGATTAGGCGCTTGGCTTCTTTACTTACTTACTCTTAGGGGCTTGACAACACATACTGGTGCAAGCTGACTAACCGGACCCAAGGCTGAGGTAGCGTTCTCCAAGTATGGAAAAGACCGATATTTATATAACACTTAGCTACCGAACTTAGTTAGGTCGTTAGGTGAGGTAGCGTTCTACAAAGTCGAAACATAGAGCTCTTTATGTTGAAACTTAGCTACCGAATTCAATTAGGTCGTTAGGTCTCCCTTTCAATACACAAGTCATGGTAAAAAGTTAATCACGGTACACAAGTCATGGGGAAAGTTTCATCAAGTCTTCCTCTTCCCAATGTCTCACCTAAGGCTGGGGTATTTAGTAGTTACGGACCCGGATAGGAGTTCCCTGTACGAGTCTTTGTTCTCCTAAAGCAAGGATAGCCATATAGTCTTTACTGAGGATAGATCGGGTATCCTAAGGCAGCAGGTATCACCAACCCTGTAACAGTAGCCTAACGCTGGCATTACCTGAACTTTGGGGCTGAACCTTGGGGCTTTCATACGCGAGTCCGAAAATGACCGTTTTTCCACCCTTTGGAAGCTCTGGTATATCGCCCAAAGCCACTCATCGCGCATTCTTTTATATAAAATAGAGCCTAAGTTACTATTTGTAGAGGGGCGCTTTGTAGAAGTATTATTCACTTACTTACCTTCTACACCTACCATACCCATCTCCTCTGCGTGTTGCTCGCACTAGCTTGGTTGTACACCTTACCCTTAGCCCGTACACCAGCTTTTAGGAAAAATGCTTAGCCAGCCAACACAAAGTAGACCTTACCTACCTTGACTTATTAATTGATACTGCTGTGCCAAGCATTCAATACTTCCAAGAAATCTATACTTCCAATAGCTATAGTTCTAGCGCTAGCTTACTTCACGGGCCATAGCTCTGGAAACAAACAATTGGGAAAGCATCCTTACCTGCCTACCTCTACTTACTGATTCAAACTGAACTGACCCTCATAACCATTGAGTGAGAACCCCTAAACCCCTCAAACCATTGAGAGCTAGCTCACCTACCCTACCCCCGTCAAACATCAATGCTATCCATCAATGGAACTTCCACGGTCAAACGATCGATCTTACCTACGCACACACACCATCGATAGCACACACCTAGCTGCCCTAACCCCAAGCATTCGAAAGAACCAAGCTGTGTGAGCCATTACTCGCTTACCCCCAAGCAATAGATAGTCGGGTGGAAGCTGTAAAGCAATAGTCCGTCCAGTTATATTATAAGCCTACCTCTATTCACTGATTAAATGACCTACCCACAAGCCATCTCAAAAGCAATTGAAATAGATCTTCCATAGCTCAAGCCATCTCACCAAGCAATAGATCTTTCCCTCGATCAAGCTAAGCTTTCGAACCGTCCACTACGTCCGATCAAGCTATCGAGAAAGAACCGTCCACTACCGCTCAACATCATAATGCACCGTCCACTACCTCTCGCAACGTCCCATGCTGTGTGAAACATCAATCGGTATAACCCACAGCTATTTCACTTCCAATGGCACTTGAACTACCCGTCCTAACTCATACTTCCGCGCTCCGCTCACACTCATATTTCCAATCGTAGCTTAGCTATTCTATCAAATATCGCTAGCAATCACTGCTAGTAACGATTAGACCTTTAAGGCACTTTGCAAGCCTTTATTTGGTGTACTTCAGACCAAACGATAGCGACGAAAAAAGGTAGGTCCATGGAAACCAAGGAGGGAGGGAGACAAAACACTTTCTGAATAGTCACAGCGGAAATGGAAAAGGCCGGCCAGGATGTAATTGGAAAAACTATGGACAACTTAGTTGTAATAATGTTGAATGTACAAAAGGCTATCATCCTAGGTCTTGGGATGCTTCTAATTATATCCCTTGATAAAGTTCACAAGGGTTTTTATCCTCACTTTTGTTTGCCCATCTGTTTGAGGTTTAAGTATCATACTTATCCTCAACTTTGTGTCCATCATGCCCCGTAACACCTTATAAAAGTGGCTTAGGAACCTGTTTGCATGTCTCTATCTGAGATGAGGGACTCCGACAAACCAAAGTGTAACCAAATGTTTGAAAGAAGAGCTTGGTTGTCTCTTATTCAGTGATGGTCTTCTTGCACAAAAGAAACCAAACCATCTTACTACATCGATCTACTACTAATAGCAAGAAGTCACGTCCATTCCTATTTTTCAACAATCATCCAAGGAAATCCATGGAGATGCTCTCCTAAGGCTGACTTGGGACAAGCAATGGTATATACACGCCTAGATTCCTGTTAGTTGGCTTGGAAGTACAACAAAATACAAAATATTGGCAACATCATAATCCATGCACAACCAATAGACATACATGTGTAGATTCAACAATGTATTCCCTACTTTTCAATGCCATGCTACTCTATAAGTGTGAGCTTGTCTCAATGGCATGGTCCTACATTCTCTGCTTAGGATACACATATTGTCAGCTTATACAGGAACCCATATTGTAGATGTTAATAGTGCTTCCTCTCTCCTTGCTTCAACGTCATCACAAGGGGATGAAAATCCTTGTCTCCTTTGTATTGAATCTGTAGATCTTCCTGAGGAAAAGGTTGCAACTGCATGGTCCATGAGAGGGATCATTGCTCGATGCGATCTCAATACAAAATCTACTATCGTGTTGTTGACCACCTTCTTGTACTTGATTACAAGATTGAACTGTTGCAAATACGACATCCACATGCCTCGCAGCCTGTTGTAGCTTCGTCTTACTCGATAAGAACTATAATTAATGGCTTGTGGTCGGTGTGGACAATTGTCTCCTTCCCTAAGATATAGGCTCACCAATAGTTCATTGCCTAATGCAAAGCCATCAACTCCTTATAACAGGTAAGAGAATTCATTACAACTCCATTGAAGGCTTATGAATGCTATGCAATTAGTCTTCCTTACTACATTAGAAAGGTCCCAATCAGTCTCCCTTACTACAAGGATGCCCAATCCTAATGGGCATTTGTTATGGACCGAATAGACAAATAAGCATAAAAAAGACTCAATTCAATAATGCCACACCTAAATCAAGCGAAAGAGTGAATGAATAAGAATGTCACTTCAAGGGGCCAACCTCCTTTACACCTTATGTTTACAATAACACTTGATGATCCCTAAAACTAGATATCCTTGGTATATCTAGGAGACAAAGGGTACAATTACAAATAATGATCCGACCAATAACGATAGCAAGAATATAAAAATAGCAAGGTTATTATTTATAGTGGTTTATTGATTGTTTCGATATGGTGATGCATTGTTAGATATACGAGATAGAGATTATAGATAGATATTCCTGTGTTTTCTCTGGATATAATCTCTCTCTCATTGATGATCTTGGTAGTAGATGGAAGAGAATGTTGGTAGATTCGAGAGTTGATGTGAAAATGGTGAATGAAGGAAAGTGATGTTTGAAAGCTTTTCCCTTACTTGCTTGAGGATGTTACTATAGATGCATGTTCAACCTCTAGTGGGATTATTATGATTTGGAATTTGTACAAAGTCTAGCTTCTAACTATAGATAAAACCAATAATTAGATTAGTCTAGAATTCAGTATTGAAAAATGAAATATTACCTTTTACATTGTCAATATATATGGGCCTACAGAGGTAAGGGCTAGACAATTTGATTGGGAAGAGATTTCTGCAAGCTATAGCAAAGGCACTCACAGTTTACCGTGTGAAAACAAGCGCATTTTAATAAGTTTACTCCACAGAAGCAAGGGTGGGTAGAGCAGCAGATCCGGACACAGAACCCGCAAGCGCCAAAGGTAAAAGCATTTACCCAGTTTATCCAGTAGCAAAGGCGGAGCTACCCATTCCAGTAATTATAGGAGCCGATCTACCCGCATAGGCATATGCAGATTTAGATCTTATAGTGCTAGTAGTTCGTTTCCTAGTTAGAGATCCTGATCCAGATGCATATCCTTTAGTTTAAGATCCAGAAGCTTACCTAGTCTCAGATTCTCTAGTCACAGTCGATCCAAGTAAATGACCCCTAAGCGAAGACATAGGCGAAGGACACAGAGGCAGAAGTCCCAGATCCATCGGTATCACCCCGGCCCTATTCTTTACACAAGGTCCCTTGGCGTTACGCTTCAGTACAGTTGACCAAGTAGCATAGCCAACTACGCCACCAGAAGCGGGGGCATAACCAGGATCCAGGCGTAGAGATCAAGGCATAGACATCATAGGCAATAAAAACAGAGGCACCACTAGCAAAGGTAGCAAAAGTAAAGGCAGGGGAAAAGAAAAAAACAGAGCTAGAAGCAGCGATTCTGGTTTAAGTTCGATAGCTACCACCTAGTCAAGTTCCAAATTATGCAAAGGCTACGGTAAAGGAGGTGGCAACATATAGAGCAGTAGAAATAACAGAGAAAGCACCAGCAGGGACAAAGGTAGAGTCAGAACCGGTGAATGGACCAGTAACAGATCCTGAACCAAATGCATAACCAATTCGAGTTATTGACCTTTGACCAGTTTAAGGTTATCCAGTTGCAAATCCATATGTAAATTACTATTTATTTGGTGAGATCGAAAATGCGAAGAATCGCATCGTATAATAAGAGCAAGATTTCCCAAGCGAGCAGGGACTATAGAATGATCAATTGAACGATCCAAACAACGAAGTTATTTACCTTTTAACAAGTGCTAGGATGTATCATATAATAACAGATATGCAATGTTCCGTGGTAGCAACAAAAACTACAGTGATTACAATCTTGGACCATAGATAGTAGAGTCCATAGAGGGGGGGATACATAATAACTTAGATCAATAGGAGGAGGAAAGGAAAGTAGAGGAAGGCAGGACTGGCTGCAAGTTCTATAATTAATTAAAAGACAAAAGAAGGGAACGCAGCCCAAAGGCAGGACTGATAAACAGGTAGTTCAGATAGTGGGTGGTTTATTCAACCCCAGGCAAGCCAAGATATTCGGAAAGAAGAAGAAAGAATAAAAGGAGTAGGCTGCGGAATGAAGAACAGAAAAGGAGTGCTTACCTAAAGTCAGTGATTTGGAACTACTGAACCACGGAACAACTGTCTTTCGGAAATCTCTTTGAGACCGACATAGATAGTAGGATTGAACAGATTTATATGGTGAAATAGCAGGGGTAGTAGAACCACTTGCCTTGAGCCCAAATCCAAACTAGAATAAAGGCAGCAGTCTTGAACGATTATTAATTAATTGATGCCGCTCAGATGCTTGCTTTGCTCCAGCCACTATCTATTTCTTCTGTTCGTGGGAACATGTAACCTTAAAAAAAATAACCTGTAGCTACGGCCGCCCCTGAACTCTTGCGGCATTGCCCATGGGCATGAGCACTATGTATGGGCGATCCCTCCCTATATAGATACCTGATATGTTTGCCTACGAAATGACCAGGGAATAAACTGATCGAGGCGAGGCCCGATACGAACTGACAAACGAATATACCAGCAGCAGCCGTAGCACCAGTAAAAAAGCAGTAGTTGGAGTTTCGCCAGCTTTCCTTATTCCCCAGGAAGAGGGAAAGAGGGATTAGGCCTTGCTCGGGCTTCTTACCCAGCATATTGGAAGCAAAAATCACCTGCCTCACAACCAGCTACTTCATCCCTGGTTTGGATGCCAAAAATACGTGTGTTGGCTTATAAACTCGCTTTGCTTTTCAACTCGCGTAAAGTCTTCCGCTCGCTTCTTTATATAGACTTTATATACAAAAATATTTTTACGAAATATGGCCCTAACAGGTAGTCCTTAGGCTCTTTGCACCTTAAAAAATAGTAGACACGCACAAAAGAGATCCCTTGCCCTTGAACGGGGTTCATTACTTGACTGAAAGCAGGAATGAGAGCAGACGATAATAGCTACTAACTCTCTGCGGGAAAGAGCTGGTGCTATAGCCAGAATGTTTGCAAGTGAAGCAGAAGGAGAACAAGTGCAGGAGGCGTAGCAGTTCCTGTTTCTGCCAAAACGACGGCCTAAGCTTCCAGAGAGGAGTGGCTATGCGCCTAAGTAGTCTTTCTCATCTATTGGTATCATCACAAAGTAAGTCCCATATCTTGCTAATGAGATGAACCCACGAACAAATACAAAAAGTAGAAAGAGGGATATCAGCGAATGCTCGACCATAGGGAGAGGGGCGATTCCGGGGGTTGGTCTAAAACATATAAGTCTGACAAAAGCTCATCTATAGGCGAGACACAGGCAAGGAGCGAAAGAACCAACAAGTGGGATTGATTAATGAATTACCGCTCGGGTCCCATACCGATGGTTCTCCTTCGCATCACCAGCATGTATTTTACCCAATTCTTCAAGTCTCCTCCCAGGCTATAAGAAGGAAAGAAGATCCTTAAGGGTAGGGAATCTGGTTTGTCGAAGATCATGCTCTTTCTCTATTTAATTTCCTTGATCATGTGAAGGATACACATCTCTTTTTTCTGTCCCCGTAGTTCTCTACTTTTCTTTTAAAGAAGCATGAAATTCCTCACTTGAAAGACAGATCCGGCTAGAGATCTAGTCAATTATCGAATTTCCGAGCACTTGTCCTTCCCGATGAAAGTGACCTACCTCACTCGAGAGTCTAAGAGTCAGACACTCTTCCTCAAGCTAGGAACCAAGATCTTCCCTCAAACTAGTAAGAGGGTGACCTGCCGCGCTGGCTAGTGAATTTAGCGCCATCGTTGCGCCCAGTTCTTAATCCTAGTACCTAACTATACTATAGGATAAGTCAAATATCACTAGTGACATCTCAAGTGAGATATTCAACGGAGACGGGATTTTGAACCTCAAGCTTATTAGCCTGATTAGTCGACCAATGAAACTACCCTGCCTCTCTTCCTTGCTAAGGTAAGTAAGAAAATCCTTTCTCTTCCCACAGGGACTTAGTTTGTTTCAGTCAATGAATGAGCAGCCTACCTTTTAGTGACAACTTGTCAAAACCCCGTATTTTTGATTAAAAAAGAGCTATTTAAGCATTCACAAACTATAAGCTATGAGGCCCTTTTACAAGTGGGTGCCCCGACTCCCCTTACTATCAATCATTTCCCAGGGAGACATGTGAAGGAAAGGATCTCGATAAAAAGAGGGTGGTTCAACGCCCGCCAATAAAGCTCCTTTCGTTCGGCCTGGTAGGAGGGTTCCGTGGTTAATACATATATAATATATAATGGATGATCGACTTTAGAACCCCAGCCGAGTCGAGAAGTGGCGGTTCGCGATCGATAGAGGGCGTCGTTTCCGTTGATACGTAACGTATGAGCACGGCGTGGTCTCTCTCCGGACGGAATTGACAGAGCTCCAGACAGGGAATGCATTCTTCTTCTCCCCCTCCCTTCGTGATATCTTCCCGCCTCCCTCGGGCCTGGCTAGACTATCATGTGACCTCGTACCTCGCTTACTAGCTGATCGAACGAATAGGAGACGCGAAAGTTCATTACACAAATCCATCCCCCGGCCCTTGAACCTTCTTTTCGCTGCTCGAAAACGAGGGTGGTCGGAACGATCAGCTGATGCGTAGCTTCAGAGTGGGCGTAGAGAGGGAGATTTAATGGCGGGAATCGGGAAAGTCGCTTCTTAATATGAGGAGTTTCAAGAACCCGCTGTTTTGTATGCATTGTATCGGCAAAGGGATCGGTTCTCTTCGTTTCGTTCGAAGCGTGAATGAATGATACAAAGCACTTCCCCACTTAGACACGAAATCAATAACAGACCCGGTTACTGGAGGCAAAGGTTAGCTATCGGAACCCCCTTGACCTTATCATTTCAGTAGCATTACAGTTAAAAGCAAGGCAGGCATTTCAACACAGGGATTACCAATCCACTAGATTTGGCGTGGCAGTTGGATTGGAGACGAAGTTGGAATGGCCGCTCGAGACCAGTGGCCTGATTCCATCATTGATTCGGGCAGAGAGATATTAGCCTTTGACTCCTTCTCATTCTCATTGGGCGAGGAATAAAAACCTAAAGCAGGGGCCTAGCCTAGTGCACCAACCAAAAAGAATCCCCAAGGATTCCCAAAAGGAAGAAAAGAATCCGGTTCATGCGTTGATACATCATTAGTCCCCCCCCCTAATTATATGAGCCCTACGTATATGAGCAGAGTCCGATTGAATTGGCCTGGCCCTAGTTCAACTCTTTCTCCCGTGTGTAGGTTTCGAGTTGTTCGAAGGATCGGAGGCATTGTTGTCCGATTCCTAGGATCATTTGGGGGCACCCCACAACTACCGATGATCTTTGACTTATTCTTATTCCCCGGCCTCTTAGTAAGCTCCTTCCTTCTTCGTAGTCCTCTGCCGCACTCTAATACTTAGAAAATCATTTTTTGTTCTTTTTTCATTGAAGAAAAAGGAAGTCGCTCATCCATTCATGGGTGAGGAAAGCTTCACCCCTTTTCCTTTTTTGGAAATAGCTCATTTTGGAAATAGCTCACGCTCACCCGCTATCTCGCTGGGGGGCCTCCCTTCTTCGTGGAAAACACGAGCATCTTTTTTAATGGAGGTGGGCATACCACAAGCCGTTATCCCAAATGTAGGCAAACATTTTGCTCCATGAAGCCGAGCTGACTTAGTCGTCCAAAGGCCCTACGTCGTTGTCCAAAGGCGACCGGGTGCTTCAAAGAATTGGAGAGTTTACTCTATTCTTAGTGCTTTGAAGAAAGAGGTTGGGCCTGTTCTTTCCCAACCCTTCATCTCTAACTCCTCTTCGCTGCAATTACTTTATGTTAAAATAAGAAAAAGGGTCCTGTTTGTTTTCCTACTGCAACAAAAAACTCGTTTTGAATCATTCTTCTCGCCGCATCCTAGACCGGTCCTTAGGTGTCTTGACTTCAGGCGGAGGGATTCTAAACACAACACAATGAGTGAATAATAGTGTTATTAGATCGTAGAAGTATTTGAGTTCGGGACTGCCGGAATAGAATACCCGAGACCTCATAAGCTAAGAGAATAAAGACCCCGAGGCAACCTGACGCTCGAGTTCTTAGAACAAACAGCCTCAAGAAAGTCTATAATGATTCGGAAATCTAAATAAGCTCTTTCCCTTCCGATAGAGTGGCCCTCTGTCTATTCTTCGATATTTCGGGTCCTAAGCGCCTTTCCTCCGAAGGGAGAGATTTATTGGAGGAATCCTTCGATTAAAAACCTATCCCCGACTCTAATCGATAGGAACGTTGAGGAACTGTTTTCCCGCAAAAATATCATTCCCTTTTCTCTGAAAGAAGAAAGCGAATTCCTTTGTTATAGGGTTGTAGTCCCGTTCTTGCTCGTTCTTTGTGGGGGTTCGTGGCAGAATTGCGACTCCCATAACCCCGATGTGGCGAAATATCATGATTGGGTTGGTGCTGTTGTTCCTCGTAGCTAGATGGTTTGGAGTAGCTAGGTTGCTATCCTAGTATCGAGGTTGTTTGTAGTAGGAATTCCTATCTGAGTTGCTAGTGAGTTCTCTCTTGCTGGCTTTCTAGTTCTTCAAGGTTATAGAAGACGCAGACGAGCATCTTGTCTCTTATCATCTTTCATCTCCTCTCCTTAGCACAAGCTAAAAGCGATAATAATACCTTTTTGGCTGTCAAAAATCGAAGTCACAAATCTTTGTTCGTAAAGATTTAAATCGTGTGAGTAGTGTTCCTCAGTTGTTATCAGGAAATGCTAATTAATTATAATCCTATTCCTAATTTCCTATCCAAACTACTGCTTTCATGAACAACTATTTCTTTCTTTCTCAGAGCCGATAGCTTTAATGACTGTTTCATGACAGGATCAATCAGGTTTTCAAATTCTTTCTTTACCTGATCAGGGTTTACGTACAAGAAGTTAGATAAAATCCTAATTATTGACTATTTCTTTCGCTTTCAGGAAAGGAGTGGTTTTCAATATTGACTATTTCTTTCGCTTTCAGGAAATGCTAATTATTGACTATTTCCTTTCCCGGTTTTCAATCTGGTTTTAATACAGGTTTTCAAGAGGTACCCTTTTGATGAAAGGGCTACCTCCTGTTCGCTTGCTTTCAGTAAATGCTTATTTATTCCTAATACGAGTCCTATCCTAACGACAGGAACAACATATTCTTTCTTTTCCTATTCCTATAGTATTAAAACATATAAATAAGAATATAGGTCCCATTTGATTCAATTCATCCAAGGGCATAAAGATAGGAAAAAACCAATCTCATCTCACACTCACTAGCTCATTCATCTTTGTGTATTTTTAAAACTTATCGAACTGGAACTACGCACATATAAACATAGGACAAAAAGTCTATCTCTACTACATATATCTATATCTTACCTAAGATTCCTGAGGTGAGGGGGTGATCGAGGTTAAGACGCGTGTCGATACGATACCCCAAAGGACTATTCGCTTGAAACCCCCCTAAAAGGTTTGGTATCGGTCGGTAAAAGGAACTTCATTCTTAGCATTTAATAAATAAAGTTTTAGCGCTTCCAGTAAGTAGGAAATAGGGTAGACAGCAAATATAGAATGTGAACTAAACTCTCCATAGTGCGATCTCATCTCTTAAACCTCGGTATCAGCAACCAACACGCCCTTCCTTGCCTTAATTATGGACTTGCCTTACTTGACTTATCACTCTATATACTTGGTTAAGCTCAGAATGAAATCGCTTGGCTTTCGTTCAGTGAATCATCCATTCGTTAGCCCGTAAGGTTTTGAGTTAAAAAAGTGAGAACTCCCTTTCAAGCCTAAGAATACATAATACATAAAACAGAATACATAATAAATACATAAAACATATCGATTCATTTACATTACAATAAACACCAGGTAGAATCCATTTTTTGCGTTAGCTATAGCTAAGGTTTACGAGACGCGCTAGTCACTCCAACGAGTAACAACTCTCGAGGAATTACAACGTAAAAAATCGATGCGAGAACGCCAAGCAGCTAACTTCGTTGATTCAGGGCGCAGCCTACGCTCTTCGATAGCTGCCTAGCTTACTGTAATTTGACTAGAGATCTGCTCTGATAAGATTCCGTCTAGTTCATAATTGCATAAAACTTCTAGATCAGTCTCACCAAGAGTTCGAATACGGAACTGAATCCTACCCGTCTCCTAAATAGAGAGAGAACCTGAACCTGGGAGCGAGCCTACTAACTATTCGGTAACCAAAGCGTCACTCCTTCCTTTTTCTATAGCTAAGTAAGACGACCACATACACATAGGATTTGACGGCCCTAAGGATGCCGTCTAGTCTTACCCCGTACAAGATTTCATTTACGTATGGAGTCCTCTTTTCTATAATACATAACAAAAGGTTTTCTGCAACTTCTGTACCTGGGATATTTGATATAGCTTTTGACGGAATCGAAAAACAAATATTATACTGTATTGCATTATCTCGGATTACTCCTTCACCTAAATGGTCTTGGTCTTGCATTCTCTCAAATTACTCGCTTTTATGTTACATGATAAAAAACTGTTTTTGACATAACAGAGTAAAGTCCATACAATGAAAGATGAGGAAGATCTGTGTACTTAAGTTTAAAGTAAGGGAGCAGGCAGATAAGGGAAGGGAAGAGCTTGAGAGATCTAACCCGCTAGGGCTCTCCGAACTGCTTCAACCGGATCTAGGTATATAGGTCAATGAACTCTTTTTTCTTACAGAAGAAATGAAAGATACGAGTAAGGTGGTATTCCCAGTCAATAGTAAGGTTAAGGTTGTAGAATATAACAAATGAGTTCTTACAGCTCACTCAAGAATGGGACGGCAGTGGTCCGCCGGCAAGCTCTTTGTGCGGACAGACAGATACCATAAGGAGATTCCTTGTAATGTAAGGTAGAGACAACGAGCTCAACTCAAGAGAAGAATCCTATCGACACGCCGACCCCTACCCTATTCCTTCTACGATGCGCTCCTAACCTTCAAAAAGTCCAACAGACAGGCATGTGTAAAAGTAAAGTAAAAGGTCTCGATAAGAAGATTTAAATACGGGGATTTCCTATCCTCCCTCAATACCATAAGTTGTTTAAGGGAAATGGGAAGGTCTTCCTCTAGCGATATATGAAACTTATAGCGATAGATGAAACTTAAGACAACAACGTTAAGGGGAAGCAAAAGAATGACTAAAGAAGGAGAACATTTCCATTGCCTAAACTATATCTCTTTAGTAAAGGGCGCAACATATCTACACTTCCATTCCAGTACAAGGAAGACCCAGCAGACTCAGGGCTAACGTCTGATTAGTCTGATTAGTACGATCTAGCGGGCGCAGGAAAATAAAGCTAACTTGGCGAGCTCGAAGTCGACTTAAGCTATCACGCTTTGGGGGCCTTCACTCCCCCCCTTTAGATAGCGAGAAAGGGGTCGTAGGTGAATCTCTCCATATAGTAAATGCCTTATTCCGGGGGCTTTCAGTCACGTCTTCGTTTTTGCTAGTTTGGTCATTGACCCTTTAGCCTACCTTTCGTTTATGTACTACAATTCCAGAACCCTTTGCTTGTGTTTGTCAGCACCTTACCTCAACTGTAAGTAAAAAGAAGGCGCATACATTTCGATACGAAAAACTCCAACACCAGACACTGCGGGAAAAAGCTCAAAAAGAAGGGGGACTCCCGAGAAAGCCTCAATAAGCTAATCCTTCAGTTAGGGAGATACCCGTATGGGTGTACTTACACAAACTTTACTCTTAGAACCAACCCCGGGGTTGTAGGCAACTGGGATCACGTTTCAGTAAAAATAAATTGGTAATAGAATTCGGTTGTTGAATCAGATGTCCTGCTACTATAAATAAGAACGATGCCCTGGGTCTGCAGCTCTTTCCTCGAGATGTGGGGTGAGATCTATTCTCGTCCTATTTTGCGCAATAAGAGAAAATATCTGTTTTTCGGAAAATGGGACGCGAATGCTCTGTTCTTGTTTTCTTGTCTTTTTTCCGAGGAAGTAGCCCCAGCTTGCCTGGTTTACCGGTCCCAGGTCATTCTGCCATACGAATTTATGAAAAAATTCCACGAACCGACCTTTTTGCGAGACTACTATTATGGCGCTGAATGTGCCGATACTCTATCTATGTCTATTTCCCTCGTTGAATGGCCCTTGCCTGTCGTCGGAGTTACCAGAGTGAACGGGGTTCGAGGAAACTACTTACTAATAGATAGTCGGTTGTGCAATAAGATGTCCTGCCACTAGGAAATGGAAGCCAACTCCATCGAGAAGCTAAAAGCGCACTAAAGGGATAACGCTTAGTGACTGGAACAAAGTAGCTCCATAGGAGTAGGTGAAGGATTTGAATACTGCGGAAAGGCAGGTTGGAGAATGAGATTTGGGGCCAATGAGAAAACACCCGTAGGAAAGAGTCTCGAGAAGAGAATACCCATCCAATCTCATAGAAGGTGGGTGACCGCAGTACACGAAAGGGCGATCCATTTCTATACGAAAAAACCGAACCACGACTTTTATTTATTACCAAAAAATCTAGAGTGCTTGGTCGGAGATAGCTGCTCAGGAACTGCTCGCCTAGGCACGATCGCAGACAGAAATGACCTAACAAACAAGAGCTGCAAGCGATAAAATCCAGAAGAGATAGGATAGTCGACTTAGTCTTTACTGAGCTTTGACCCTGCTACGAGAAGAGCTTCGGAGGAGGGATTTTCAATTCAATTACTTTATCGAGATCGAGGAAGAAGACGCAGGCTCCCCATATAGTAAATCTTTCTATTCCAGTATGGCTGCATTCAGGCTAGTATGATGTCTCGGTACATTCTTCCTAGCCCTATGTTGTTTGACGGGACTATATCTACTCTCTTTTAGAACCCGATTACGTGAGATGCTTTAAACTCGAGATTCTTATAGATGGAACTGGCCATAGAATCGATAGACTGAGATCTGATCATCGGATGCTTCTGCGTATTCAAAGGCTCCTAGAAATAAGGTTGACTAGTCCTAGGGTATTTCCCTCTAATCTCCCTTTCACTTGTAGTTTCATCAATCTTCATGTTTCTCAGTCCCTCTTCCTCTGTAGGGTCCTCTTTGTCTAGCTTCCTGCAGCAAACTGGTCTGCTCATTCTCTCTAGTTATTTGTGTAACACGCAGATTACTTTCGGGGCTCGGCTAGTGTACTCAGGCTGTTCACCTTTGAAAAGAAAATGCTTGATCTACTGCAAGAGACCAGTGAGTGCAAGATCCTCCGGCGCGAATCTAAAGGTCGCACAGAACTATCTAGACAACGCTTCCCAATTTAATTCCTATCTCCTAGTTTCTTCTTGCACGTACCAGCTTCGAGGGACAGAGTCCAAGGTGTGAACAAAGTGGTGTACCCATTCTTGTATCAGATAGCCTTTCTCTGTCCATCTCATCTGACAAAACCAAACATGTTCTTCAAGATCTCACGTACATTTGTACCTGTTCCGCAATTATCACTCCTGAGAGGGTTGGAATCGGAGAGTCATGCACTGTGCTACCTGCGCCCAGTCTGTCAAATTGTTTATATGGGTGGCCTACCAGCGCGCAGGCGTTCCTTTTACTGCAGCCTCCATCGATGGTAGCTATTTCTCTTTTCAGACCACTTTCTCCATGCACAAATTATGGTACCGACTTCATTCCATCAAACCGGGGAAGGTCGCGCAACTCAGTTCCAATCTAGCACACAGATTTCTGCACATATGTGCACCTCCACGATGACATCTCATATCCGCTAGTTTTCCATCTTTCAAAAGTTGATTCTGAGTCTGTATCAAAAGATAAAATACTCCTCCAGTTGAGTTCCCCATCTACAGTAGGGTTTACATAATCCTCCTTTCGCGCGGTGATATTGTATATATTCTCTAGAATAGAGCTCTATACATCATCATTAATAGGCTCAGTGAACCTATCACCTTCAGTTGGATCCAAGGGAGCCACAACGTGCAATTCCTCTGTTTCGAATGAAATCTTTCTCTGCTTCAAGTTAAAGACAGCCTTGTTATAAAAAGCCCAGTCTATCCCAATAAAAGCAGGATAGGGATCTTTTTCGTCCATGATATCAATGACTTCAAAATAAGCTTTGGTCTTCACTCCATCAATATTGACTTCGACATTCTCTACCCATCCTACAGGATAGATCTTATACTGATTTGCCAATCTCAGCTGGATGGGTGACCATACCAACCGTGGCCTACCCATCAGCTCCCAAGTCTTCTTCGGGAGGATGTTAACATAAGATCCAAGATTCAACATCAAATCTTGCATCTCATAGCCCCCAAGCTCCATAGCCATCTTCAATTCTCTGTCTGTCTTTCTTTTCTTCTTCACATGCCTAACATGTTTCTTAGGTAGAGGTGCAGAAATATGTATATAATCATCCTCCAACCTAACTATCCATCTCATCAACAACTAAGTCAATCTCTTGGAAACATGGGGATCATTCAGAATCTTGATGCAACACTTCAAGAAGGTATTTACTTGATCTTCAGGCTGAGGTTCACATTGTTTAGGGATCAGAGGGTCTTTATTAAATACCGGTGCGTCCTTCAG
>Ga0316213_1000053_pt1 | contig 15568 bp, 12 predicted proteins | sample NRE2metagenome_FD_207798 | JGI IMG/M metagenome (GOLD analysis project Ga0316213, IMG submission 207798) | Spruce roots microbial communities from Maridalen valley, Oslo, Norway - NRE2 | ecosystem: Host-associated > Plants > Roots > Unclassified | place: Norway: Oslo | collected 2017-09-14
GGGAAGAGCCCTTGTAATCCGGCATGCAATCCGTAGCTGTCAAGTTGCTCCTGTAAAGTTGATATATAAGATATCAACCAGTGGGTTAGGATAGAATAAACCCAATGCCAGTTTTTTTTCACATCCCAAAGCAAGAAAGATCCTTTACCCTTAGAGAAAATAAGTATTCCTCTAAAGTAGACCTTTTCCTTCCCTTAGATATGTTTTTCTCTCCATGAATCAATCTGTGTGAGTAACAATACTTGATCGGAATCAATTCAGTGTTTAGTGATTCTCCCTGGCCTAGTGGAATAAATCCTAATCTCCCTATAATCCATCATGAAGACTGATCTCCCTAGCCCAACTACCCGGATCATAGAATAACCATCCCGATCTATTACACGAATCCGGATCATGGAAAAGAGGATCATGGAAGATAAGAACCTAAGCCTAACTACCCGGATCATGATAGGAGGCCTACCTGTTGAACTCCTTCCCGGCCACCCTAAAGGGATTCTTTCTTCCTCGAAGCTAGTGCCGTAGTAGCTGATACCATTACTTTCTTAGAAAACAGCATGGATGATGACCGAATTCACCTTCGGGGCCCCAGGAAAAGGAGACCCCTAGCGACAGCGAACTAAGTCAGTCGTATTAATACGTCTATGATACGAACGACTACGGCGGATGAGTGAATGGGAGCAGGTCATATTACGTATGTAATAACGATTCATTGGAGAACCTAGGGCTAGAGCAGTAAATGGGATATACCGTCCGTGATCCACCCTGGATATCCTCTGATCGGGAAACCGTGTCAAAGCCGTTCTTAGGTTGGGGTTGAGTTAGTGAGCCATTCCGTGGTTGAGGCAGGGTTAGTTAGCCAAAGACGAGCGAAGTGCAGAGAGCGACAGCGGACTGAGTAGTTCTGGGGTTGGGGCAGAGTTAGTGAGCCGTGTGATAGGAACGGAGTGCACGACCGATAGGGAGAGGTTGAAGCGAGCTCCTTAAGGCCTTGGAGGACCGAACCCGCGTATGTGGCAAAAGACGGGGATGAATCCGTGGCTGCTAGGGGTGAAAGGCCAATCAAGATCGGATATGGTTCACCTATCTGATGGGAGCTAATAGGGTAAGGGATGGCAGACAGATAGTTCGTTTAAGCCCTATTCATTCGAGCAGGTGGATAATTGCAGATTGGTAAGATTGTTTGAATAGATGGAACTAATAGGGTAAGGGGGATGGCAGACAGATAGGGGCCCCCTACCCCAGGGTGTGGATGAGCAAACTGGATAGATGGATGGCACTAATCAAGTGCAGATAGGGCTGATAGGGTGAGGAATGGCAACTAATCAAGCATCTGTGTGAAAACATGTACTTGCTACGTGATGGTTCTACTACGCTATGTGTGGGGCAGTAAGGGAAGGATAAGGGAACACCACTACACTAGGGCATATGGCAGACAGTGAGTGACGTTTCTAGACATAAGGTAAGGTATCAACTCATCCCATTCGTTGCTTCTAAGGTAAGGGCTCATAACGTTCTCTCCTAACTACGTGCATTCCTGGTCTAGGGCTCCCTTGCAGGTGAGTGGGTAGAAACAAGGTAAGGTATATAGGTCCCCTACTTCTATTCCTCGTCTCCTTCCTTCCCTTTCTGATATATTGATCATTCGGCCTTACTCTTGACTTTCTTTACCGCTTCATCAGGATATGAATGCCCAACAACCCATGAAGACCTTATCTTAGAAGCACCAGACATGGCATAGTATGTTAGATATTAAGTGCAATAGTAGAACTGGCGGGGATGCAGACTCCGCATCTAGATATGTACCTGGCTCAGATGCTGCTGATCAAACTTTCACTGCCCGTAGTTGCCTAGCTTCGTTATTAAGCCCACGAATGCGATGTGAGCAAAGCAAACAGTAATTATTCAGGGTTTAGGACCGGTTCTGCTACGCGGTCAAACTAATGGCAAGGGATCTCAATATGATGCTGGTAGCTCTGGATCCGTATAACCTGAACCTGGTCCTGTCGCTGCGGTGGAGATTGAATCAAAACCAATGCTCTCTTTGCTCCCTTCGCCTCTGATTTAAGGTCAACCACTCGGTCAAATGCAACCACGGTGCCTCCACCCTAGCTTCTCCTGTCTCCACCTCTACTATTGTTAGCCATGCTACCCTCCCCGCTTTAGGGTTTCGATATGGAAGGTACACTAGGCGAGGTGCAGCCTTTGCCTCTGTATCATCTGGAACTTCATCTTTACATGGTTACACTACTACCTCCACCTTTGTTTTTGTTTCTACCTATCATGCCTATGATGAATCTACTCGCTATCATAACCTGGTCAATTCCTTCGGTTCAATAGTCTCGGGTGATTATCGGCCATAACCTGTCAATTTCCTAAGTAAATGGAGTCTCGCTCCCAGTGAACGAAGCCCACAGGTGGTAAGGTTGGTGCCCGCCTGGTTATTGAATAGTGATGAATCGGATAGGCACTAATATATAGTGTGGAAGCGCTATTTCTTTCTATGGGGAAAACCATGTATTGAACCGCAGCTCAAGCATCCGGGTCATGGTTGTTCATCATCTCGGTGAACTGGACCTGTATCTCCAATGAAGAGTTCTGCTGCTACTGGATCTACTGTAGAATTTGTTACTCTTCCTCGCGGCGTGCACGCATCTATACCATATCTCGTTTCCGGAACAATCTCCATGAATTCAATTGATCAACTTCTCTGGAGTTGACACCTCACTTTCACTTTAGCAAGTCACCACTATAGGGAGGCCGGGATGTTACGGGGCTCTGCAGAGCAGCAGATTGAGTCGTTCCGGATTTCTTCGAGTAGGCGGTTGAAATGTTTTTCATAAGAGGGGCCTGTGCAACGAGAAATGGGAACCAACTATTTGTCGCACTCTCAATAAAGAAATATACTATATAACTAAAACACTCGTTTTTCCCTTCCCCGGGCCCCTCCAGAAGAAGTAGAAATCCTTTCCCTTTCCCCTGATCCAGTGAGTGATAAACCAACCATTTCCTCCGTCCGTGAAATCTTTCTCTCCACCCCCTAATAAAGCATTTCATAGAGGGCGAAGCCTTAATTCCGAGATGAAAGAAGAAGAAGGCCCTCCCATCTTAAGAATAATGGGCATTTCTCTTATTGGAGCAAATCCAACGAATTCGTTGCTGAGGTTTGTCTATATAATAATGGGGAATGATGGGAGAGGAGGAATAAATGAAAGAGGAGGAAGTATTCTTGAATGAGGACTAGCCTTTTGATCTGTCCCCTGCCCAACTTCGAATGGTGTCTGATAATATCATGGTAGAGGTTAGGAGGAAGAATGAGCTGGGGCCAATCTAGGAATATAAAAATAGTTGCAGTCACTAACTTCTCCTTCAATGTATAAAAATCTTTTTTAAAGTCTGGTGTCCGAGCATCCCTCTTGAGCAGCTTCTCTAATGGTGTGGTGATTCTAGCATAGTTCCTTATGAATTTCTAGTAATACCCAATATGCCCCAGTGTCACGTGTAGCATTTTCATAGAAGTGGGAGGAAATGGAAAAGATCCATACCAATAAAGAGTCTCTAATAAGAAGGTATAGCCTTAAGATGCATCCAGAGTGTGGGATGGTGCAAGGGATGATAGAAGCATGGTGTTGGAATCTTAGCTTCTATGGATTTGTCTTCTACTAATCCCATCTCTGTGCCAACACTTGTCAAAACTTAGCCCCAACAAATTATTGACCACACCTTCCAACTCATCCCAGGTTGGGAATCCTATAACTTATTGCTCAAAAAAGGGTTCCAGGTCTAGGAGTCCTTTGATCATGGCATCTATGAACTGGATGAATTATTAAAACATCGGTTTATAGCTACTGCAAATGTCCTAGATTCATTGGGCATACTCAGCAACTGATACATGCATCAACGACTCTTCTATGGGTATGTTCCGAGTCAGTATCCTGATGTCGGATTTTGCTTGGGTTTTCCTCCTCCTAGCCATGGAAACCTAATATTATGCCCTCTTAGTGAGTTACCTTATCATATTCCTTAGTCATTTCTTCTCATCTTCCTTCCAGGGAATAATGTTTTACTTTGAGGTTCTGAGCCTCTTCCATCTTATCTTCCATAGCATCGGAAGCAACATCTTTAAAACTTCCTCATACCAGGCTTGCAGCTACTCGATCTCTTGATAGATCTTCTGCTCTAGATTTGCAAGTAGATCTCCTAGTCATTGGAACCTGACCCATAATTGTTTACACTCTAGGTGGAGGCGTTCTATCCTATCAATCAGTGCTTGGACCTCGACAAGGATAGGCTCAATGATTAGCATCCTCCCTTTTTTGTGAGCCTCTACCTCTACTGCATCTAGGCATGCCTTTTCCTCCTTTTCCTCTTACTCCCGTGGGTCTCTATATCTATGACTGACTCCAAGAACCCTATTATTATTTCTGCAATCTGGCGAAGGGTTGCGGTTACTCTCCTAACTATGATGCTTTCTTACTAAGGAAGTGTAACAACTTCTGGTAGGTGTGAGAGCACCTTGTCCAAGCATGCCTCATCCAGGCATGTAGCGAGCTCTTCCTCCATTAAATGTAGACTATCATACACCTCTACTTCATGCTTTCTTCCATTAGCAGCTGGTTTCTTTCAAATTTCGATAACAACAACACTCTCTGTGACTTGGTTGGTTAGGGTAGTGGCATCTTTTTCTGCCATTGCTCGCCATTGTTCCTTGCTGTTGGTTGCCTACTACAGCTAATGTCTCAATGCATCCTTTTCTTATTCTCCTTTCTCGGCCTAATCTTCCAGCTGCAAGTTCTGGATTTATAACTCCATCATGTAATCATCCCTCTCCTTGTCATGGATTAGAATCTCGTTGGTTGATTCTTATATCAATTTCATGAGATATGGCAGATATTTGGACAATAAATAACAGCAAACATCTGGACCTTGACCCCTCTCAGAACTCTTTTTGTGTCATTGCCTCTTGTGTATGCCGACTGGATCTGTCCTACCCCTTCCCCTAGCCAAAGACTCCACTGTAGAGTCTTTTGTACTGGCCTACATGCTTAATTTGAATCTAGAGCCTTATGTGTGCATGGTGGCCTATGGATCGTATCTAGCGCTGGGTGTGACTTGGACTATCAGGGTGGCCATTCGTGGAGAAGTTTCAGCAGTGGCTAGGGTAGGGAAATAGCTAACCAAGTACTCAGGGTGGAGTTGCATGAATTCTTCAATCGACCCAAGTTATGGATGAATATTAATATACTCAACAATTATATCTTCCTACGACTTATCCTCCAGGATAATGGCCCAGACGAACTGCTACCCCAAAGCCTTCACTAACTACTTCGCCTAATCTGACATCATTTCCTCCTCACTAGACACCTCCATTTTCACTGAGCATAGAGTCTTTGCCTTTCACTTGGTCCACATCGATGGTGGCATTTTAGCTAGGAGATCCTCGATCCTCACCTGAAAACTTGTATCTGTAATCATCTCTTCTTGCGACAAGTAAATAACTTGAGTATCCCCTGGGAGCGGTGCATCTCCTCCAACCTCATGTGACCCCATATCCATCTCTTCAAATTCCAAGCCCTAGTAGTTATGGGGAAAACATTTACCTTATGATGGTGGCCCCCAACACTAATTTTAGTGGCATGATAAACATGCGCAGCTGCAGACATGGTCGCTGTTTATAAATTGTTTTTGGTAGGGAGGGCATCTACTCCTCAGTGGTCTAGGCTTCTAGCACTTGATGCAGGTGTGGCATGGAAGTCTTAAGCATTCCACCTTGCTACAAAAAGACAACCTATTCTTGGGTCACCGTGCAGGCACTGCTCGACTGAGGTGAGGTGGGAAGACTACACGACAGTCCAAAAGTAGGCGGCGAGGGTTTAAAATATCACCATGTCATCAGGTCATAAGCCTTCCCATGGACCATCAGTGGTCCCTTCCTTCTATGTGTCTCTGACTCATCCGACTTTGCAGACTCAGAAGTTGTTTCCTCTCTTGTTCTTATCTGTGCCCTCTTCCTTTTTCCACACTAGGATCGACACTATATACGCTATTTATAGCATGGGATAGAAGCTATAGACGCCATATAGCCAACTAGTGCTGATTAGGCTTATTTCCCACATCTCTCAGTCCCAACACCGATTGGAAAAGTAGAGCGTGTCGGGTGGGGAAATAGCTAGAATATAGCTAACGGTGTCTGGTTGGAAGTTGGAAATAACGTGAAGCAATAGTGATAGTGAATTCACGCCGCTGCCATCGCTCCGCGTACGCGTAAAATACTCTTCGTCCTTAGGCCATCGAGCTAGATTTGATTCTATACCCGCCCCTCTTGAATTTCACATGATGCACCAACCATTTCTATCCCTCTTTGGTATGAACCTAACATGGCACCTTAATTACCGGGGGAGGGGCATTTATAAAATCTCCCGCTGGAATCATATCCCGCTGGCTGGAAAAGCAATGGAACGTAACATGGCGGGGGAACGTAACATGGCGGGGGAACGTAACATGGCAGGGGAACGTAACATAGCAGGGGAACGTAACATAGCAGGGGAACGTAACATGGCAGGATCCGGGTACCAACAATGGAACGTACCATGGCAGGGGGGTACCGATTGGGTACGAATTGGGGTAACTACCGTACTACCATTACGCAGCCGGAATATAAGAGCTTTGTTCGCATAAACGTAGTGAGTTTATCCATGGTTCGGCTAAGTTCCTTTCCTCTATGGTTTGGCTACGACATTAAATACATTCATTCGGCTACGACCATTCGGCTACGACATGAAATATAGCGTAGGTAAGACAATATAGCATAGGTAAGGAATGGAATAACTAAACCGGAATATTTATTAGGGTACTCAACCCGGGCTCTTTGGGTGAGGACTGGAACGTGGGAGTGGCAGGGGGCAGGCAGTATATAATACCAGGCAGTGATTGTACAACATGAGCAAGCAGTATTCCTTTCCTTGAACTGGCATCGTATATGATGGTATCGCTAGATTTTATTTATTTTCTCCGTACGAATATATCAACGAAATAGCTACGAATAATGGTATCAACTATGCCAAATCAATTCTCAAGTAGGATAGAAATATTCTCTCAACTATGCGAAATATGCGGGTGGGAAATAAATAACTCACCTGCTGAAACCAATCGTTCACCTGACGATAGGAAGGTAAGGGTTAGAATGGGGGAACACCCCCCGCCGAGTCGCTCACCTTGTTGCCCGATGACAAGACCTAACCGGAGCGAACGGCCCTATCTTATATATATATTCGCGGAGTATGTCAGCTGGGTATCTGAATTCCACTAGATTCCCTACGGTACAGCAGGAAGGCAAGGTTTAGTAGATTGTAGGAATATAATATTCTATAATATGCCCTCCCAGCTAGGGTGGGTGGTAGGGAATATGCCCGCTTAATCAGGTAGGACAGATTTCTTACTTATATTCGACTTTCTTGAACCACGTGAAGGAGAGCTGGAACTGTATCTGGATCCTGGCGAAGAGAGGCTGGTACAGGAAGAGATGCCGCGGGCTTTGAAAGGAGGGGTGCTTCTCGCTTTGTTGCTTCAACCGCTGCTGGTTGATCTTTACCTGGAACTGGGTAACCAGGTATTTGGTAAACTGCTCCCACCTATTATATTATACGGGCGGTGCTTCTGAAATGGGATCTGTCACCACTACTCAATCTCGATTTGTGGCTGGATAATCTCTAATTGGATTTGGAACGGGCTATAGCTTTGCTGGAATGGATTCTGATCGAGGTGGCTGTACTGCGTCTCGGTTCACCGGCTCTGTATCCGCAAGATCTACTGCGGGATCTGCATCATTCATATAGAACTAGATTCCCCGCTTTTACCTTTTTCTTTACTGGGTAAACAAACTAGGGTGGATCAATTGGATCTTTTGCTTTTGTTCGGTCAACTAGATAAATCTCAATGAATTATGCTATCTCTCGATCTCCAATCACAGGGTATGGGACTAGGGACTCCACAATTGCTTCTGCTAGAGCTATTGGTATAGATACTACTACTGAAATGGGTCCAGCCACCGCCCCGTTTCCCCTTGCTTTTGCAGCTGCTGGTTCTATAAATGAAAGGTCTAAGTGGATATTTTATATACACCGATGCTCTGGCTCTGTCCTAGCCTCTGCTACCTTAGCTTATGACTTTGATGCTCCTATCTCTACTGCTGCTCCTGCCTCTATAGTCTTTGCTCTAGGTACTGCTCTAGGTGCTGCTTCAATGGCATAATCGACAGGTGCTGGTCTTGCTACTTCTCCTGCTGCTAGATCTACTTCTGCTGAGTCAACAACTGAATCCACCACTGCTCAATCAACTGCTCCATCAACAGCATAACCAACTGATTAATAGTAATATCCCTACAAAGGTAAACATCTGTGTCGTAGGTGTGGCAAGGGTGCAGCTGCAGCCCTCATAGGCTTCATGTCACCTCCGTCGTAAGCATCAGGAATAAGGTTGTCTACCCGGAATAGGCATCATTCATCTCTATAACAGGTCATCCATTCAAAGGCTACAGAGGGTCATCTATACATCTTGGGCTCCTATACCTCATAGGATACAGTCCTCTATGGAAACAAGGGGTAATCTCCGTTACAAGTGGAACCATCAAAACAAGGGATACAAGTGGAACCTATTCGAAAAGGCTTTCATCTATAAGGTCAAGGTGAAAAGGGACCACATCTATCAGATCAAGGTGTCACATCTACGTCACAGGGACACAGTCGTCTTCTGAATAGGCTGCAGTCATCCATAGGCTTCAGTCATCTGACTCTACAGCTATAGGTATCACAAGTCAAGATGTAGGGATCATAGGAGAGCTAAGGCAAGTTCCGAAGGTTTCATAGGTGTCGTAGGTAAGAATAGGACCAATATTACATCTATTTGGACTCTCTAAGATCTATTTGGACTCTTTAAGACAGCGAGCTCGGGCATCATCCTATTAGCGGAACAATGCGGTTTTATACTTGCGAACAAGATACTAGCGACTTCCACAAACGAAGGTTTATGTTACTGCTGAATGACCTCTAAGCTAGGATTTGGAATCATGATGCTATTTGGGATCCTTAGATTTAAATCCTGAGAAGCAGCAGATTCCGTTCTATATCCCGTTATAAACCCATAACTACCATCAATGGAAGCACTACCAGCGGTTGAATCAGCCATTGAAGCTGCACCCATTTCAGCACCAATGGCGGGGGTAGCCACATATCCAGTAGCAGGGGCAGGGGCTAAGGCAGTTTCCCCCGTTGACCTAGAACCAGCGAATGACCCCACAAAAGCACCAGCAATGGAGCCAGAGCATCCTTGCCCGGATACATATCCAGAAGCTGGGACTGGTTAAACAACTGAATCAACTGAGTCAATTGGTTCTGGTTCTCCGGCAATAGGTAGTGCGTAGCATCGTATACAGAATATGCAGTATGGATATGGCACTTTGACTAAATAATGGGCAAAGAGAATGGGCAAACAAGGCAAAGGTAAGCAAGTAGGCAGTAGGGCACAGGAAAGCAGGGAAGCAAGCTAGGAAAGGAACAGGAAAAGCAGAAGGCAGGACATGGAGATAAAGTAGGCATAAGAACAGGAGAAGGACACAAAGGAATGGAATCACCTTACTCACTCATTTAATAAGAACCAATGGAATAAGTGTCTGCTACAACCGGGTCTTTGTCTCGATATCGATCTACTGGATATGCACCTGGAGGATCTAAATCTAATACTGTAGCCTTTTCCCCTGCATCACTCCTAGAAAAAAGACCTTAGTTAAGAAGGAAGATCTAGCTTCTAAAGGACTGGACCAATACCGGGAAAACCAGTAGCTTTCACACAAGGGTTGATGAGGGAGTGGTAAAGTGTATAGTTCGTTCATCTCCTTCCTGGTAACCCGACCCTGAGATCTCTTCCCGAAGTGCAATAAGGGCCCACCTGGCCACAGAATAGATATGAGAAAGTCTATCCATCATTCATAAGCTTTGGCACAACGGTTCATGAGGCAAGCGAACTAGGGCCCACAGGGGAATAGAGACTATAAATATAGAGGCTTTGAATAGCTACGGAATACGGAAGATCGAGGCAATAGCTAGGATAAGGGCTCGAGGCACAGTTGAATCGCCTTACCTGTGCTTTCCTGGCTTCCAAGCTTAAAGAATCTAATGATCACCACGTATGTCTGCCGAAGGTCTTGACTCGTCGATTGGTTGCTTCCTTACCTTAAATAAGGTAAAGAGAAGCCCGTATGTCCGCGGAAGGTATTTACTCGTCCACGAGCCAGTAGTTGGTTAATCTCCTTTTACCCAACCCACCGTAAACAGGGGTTCACACAACGGTTCATGAGCTTTCACACAGTGGTAAAGTCTATAGTGGGTTAATATGCTCAAAAGTCTCTAGTTCGTTCATCTCCTTCCTGTTAGCACAGTGCCACATACGATTTACCTTATAGCTACGATTAGCACAGATGATTGATTAGCACAGTGACCTTATAGCACAGTTCAATTAGCGGGGTTCATCAATCAGCGGGGTTCAAGAGACGTGACACAGGGGTTCAAACAGAAGTCGGATATCCGGTATCCGCATATTGCTTATCCGCATCTCTTATCCGATATGCGCATCTCTTATCCGCATCTCTTATGCGCATCTCTTATGCGATATGCAATATCCGCATCACGATTATCCGCACTTCTATCTATTCTATTGGAGAGCTCCAAGCTTGCTCCAATCCGTTCTAACAGCTCCAAGCTTGCTCCAATCAGGAAATCCCTAGGCTCCTCGCCCATTCAAAATCCAATTGATCCCACAGAGCTAGATCCATATGTGGTAGATCCGATTCGAGTGCCAATAGCAGCGGATCCAGATCCAGAGCTACCAGTTTTGGAGCCAGCATCTTAGCCAATTCCATTTCGAGATTCATAGCTTCGCCCAGTTCCAGCTTTCCCACCACCACTACCTCGCCTAGCATACCTTCCAGCTCGATAAGTAACAGCAATTCCAGATGGAGTGCTATAGTCATCATTCCGCTCAATATCCTTGCCAATCGCAGATCTAGTTGTTTCATATTCCCCAGGTACAGGGGCGGGAGAAGCAGATCCAATTGTAGTTTCACCCATGGCAGAGCCTCTTTATAAACCAGTTTACCCCTCGCATCAAGAGCAAAGGGGGCATTCCGAGCATCTGAGTAAGCATCCTTGCCAATTATATACCAATATTGAATTTCAGGAGCAGGAACATATCCAGTTGGAGAACCCTCTGGGTCATGTGTATCACTCGGCTCTGTCACTCTAATCCCCGTAGGCCAGCTACCTGTTAATAAACCACATTGATGAACAGAGGTAATCGGTATTATGACAGCTCCAGTGCTAATTTCAGTCCATCTAGCCTCAATTGAAGCAGTTTACCTAATTGATTTAGTTGATTGAGTTTAATATCTAGTTGTAGATCCGTATACAGTTGCAGGAGAGGCGTTAAATAAAGTATAGGCATCTAGAGAGGCAGAACCAGTTCTAATGTGCTGGTTTACCCATACCATTAGTTGGGATAGGGGCATTGGTAAAGACAGATCCGGATGCAGAGGTCAAGACAGTTAAGCTTGAATCAGGGCCTATAGGGGAATACAGGCCTGAAATCACCGGACATGCTATGAAAAATCAAGAATATTTTTCATCTTGTATCATTGACATCATTGTTAGAAGCCTTAAATAGAGCTAAAAACATGACATGAAGGTCGTCGTGGAGATTATGTAATCTCCACTAACGCTGTCTTTACATCCATCTGTTCTACTTCAAGATCCAAAGCAGCAGCTACAGCCAAAAGAAACCTGAGAGAGGTTAACTTAGCAACAGGAGCAAAAATAGAACTAAAATAAATACCTTTCACCTGGGAACATCCTTTAGCTACCAAACGAGCTTTTTATTTCTCAACCTGACCTTCTGCATTGAGCTTTTTCTTCAACACCCATTTATTTTGGATGGGTTTTAGACCAGAAGGCAGCTTCACCAAATCCCATGTCTTGTTCTTATCCAAGGCCAAAATTTAGAAATAAGAGCAATGTTAATTGATAAATAAAGGATGGGTGAAACTACTGTTGTTTTGACTCGGCCAACATCTAGCTCTGGACTTGGAGCTATTCCCACCTTGGTTGCTATATTTATCTTGCCCTAGCCTTCGCTCTACCCGTGCCTATTCCTATGGATGTATTGGTTATTTATGGTTGGATTGCTCTTTTCGATGGCATGATGGGGGCCGATAGCACCCAATTTCGGTCAGACAGGACAAGGGACGGTCCTTTGATAATGGTTGTACAACGTGGTTTCTTGCTTGGGTCATTTGACAAAGTCTCCTTCATTGACGCTGATCTTTTCCTTCATTCCTTTTCCCTGTATCGGACTATTAGAGTGGGGGCAGTTTACCGGGCTAATGAACTTGAACCAGTTGACCCCACATCTGAAAAAGTGCTACTATCGGGAGCAAAGCTAGCAACAGCAGCAAGAACAACAGAAGCAAGGGTGCCACTGAGAACGGACACAAAAGGCACAGCATGGTGTAAAATGCATTCATCAGCACGGAATACACCCAGGAGCACCAGGCAGGGAAGACACTAAGGGACACCTTCATCGACCGAGGCGCACATTAAAGGCATACCCCCCACTAGCACCTATTGATCTGGCACTAGAACAATCAACTCATTTACTGGAACAAGAAAAAACCCATAACCCCTGTCATTCACTCCGTCATACCTCATTCATTCACTGGACCAATCATCGGATCAATACAAAAACCAATCAGCAATAGGGGAGGGAGGATAACCTACTATAGCATAATATACCTATAGCATCATATGTAGACGTCGAAGTACACTCTCATGAAAACACGATCACCTAAAAACGAAGCTATCATCCAGAGCGAGGAAGTGGTATATAAGGCATAAAGCCCACTATAGATCATTCAGCTAGAGTCACTATTCAAGTCTTTAGCTATTTGACGCCCCACAAAGGAAGGAATCAGGTCCATCGTCACAGAATAAGGAAGAGAGCACCTGCACTTGGAATATAACCTCCAACATTGGGTCTTTATTCCCGATCCGAAACTTAATTATTAGCCCCTGAACCATCCAAATAAGGAAGATGGAAGGATCTAACGGGACCCCTATGAACCCTTATTATATACGTAATTACGTATAATAAAGTAACTAGAGATATAAGAAAAACCAATCGTAATTACATAGAGAATTCATGAATGCATAATTACATATATAATAATAGCCACTTATTTCCTCGGCTGCTAAAGCGTAATTACGTATATAATTAATGACTGGAAGAAATGCAAAACGAAATCAAGGGTGAGAAACGCGACCAAAGGGCCGCCATCGTCTTTAGACACTCGATCGACCAAAGGGAGAGGGTGAGGTACGTTAAGTGACTCGCCCGACCTAAGAAGGGCGAGGAACGAACGCTCGCCCTCCGAGGGCGAGGGCCTTTAAAGGTAAGGAAATATAATATTAACTGTTGCAATTCCCAAGTTAATAAAAATTACTTAAATATGATAAAACCTTATTGATTCTTCTTCAGGAACAGATTGAGGGGGGGCGGGAAGGGGAGAGTGGCCGAGTGGTTGAAAGCGACAGACTGTAAATCTGTTGGAGGTTTTCTACGTAGGTTCGAATCCTGCCTCTCCCAATACCAACCAATTTCTGGTAGCTCGAAAGAGACTGGCATCGGAAGCCATTCTTTGGTCATGCTTCCTCTTCAGGGTCCGCTTCAACGGAAGAGCCATGGCATTGTTTGCTCGAGGCGTTTTCTATCCGTTTCATCTCGTTCTTCTTATTTTATAAATAATTTTATCAAATCATTGATGAAAGAATCAATTCCATAACCGATCGGGATGAGGACCAGAAATAGGGGGGTCAAGGAGTTGGAGAACGGGCACGAAGAAGTGACTGCCCCAAGGATTTTATAACATATGCTATTCACATAGATTCATCTTTCTATTTCGATTTCTGTGATAGTGGCCCGGTTCGACAAAGTACCACGTTCCCAGACGGCTTTGTCATGATTCCAAGATTTCTGTTTCACCACATATCCCATACGGGAATCGAACCCGTGTCTTCGGCTTGAAAAGATGTCCTAACCGCGCGCGGGACCGAACATTCCATTGACTCTATCTCCTGTTCCGGAGTCAAGTGGTTCGTTCTTCTTTTATAATCGTTTCATCCGTGAATTGAAGAAAGCGAAGCGATCAGCAAGCGGTGCCCGAGTGAGTGAGAGACCCGGGCACTTGAAGCGATAGCGATCTGGTATACCAAGCCGGCCAATCAAGTCCGGCCAGCACAGGGAGTCAGTCTCTCGGGAGGGAGGGAAGGAGTTGGGACTTCGACTTCTCAAACAAACTAAGAATGCTAACGAATAATGAAAGGGCCAGGGATTGAGTCAATCTCAATGCAGCGGGCCCGCAAGTCCGTCCTTATTCTTTAATTCTGGAAGAAAGGGTTGATGTTTATAAAATACGCTTGGCTTTGGCTGTCAAGATGATATAGTTCGGAAGGCCGGTAATGACGTATATTATATATAGTGAAGGCATTAATTAATGTTATCTCGATAGATCTTACTGACGCTGTTCCTTACGTCGGTCGAGGTGAGTTGGCCGTCGCTCACTCCCTCCCCCTCGCTGACTCCGGTGCCCAAAGGCCCTCTATCTTATGTACAACGAGTGCATTGGGGTTTGGAGTCAAGTCAAAATAGCGGACTAGTGGAGCATGCTCCCTATCGGTCGAGTCTTACCGATCGATACAGTAGATAGGGAGAGGGAGAGCGCCTGATAGGTTAGGTCGAGGGCCTTTGCTCTTGTTGGTACCGAGCCTGCCTTACCGATAGGGATAGCTTTTAGACACTAGTTGGAACGAGACCAAAGTAAACAACCCCGATAAACAGGACCAGAGGATTGATCCACAGCCAATTCAATTCCACAACCAACCCAGTCCCCCCCATAGTAGAAGCCCACACCAGTCGAGACCCCCTGGAACCCAATCATCTACTCGAGGGAGACGCCTACTCAGTAGAAGCATTAACCAGTAAGACCCTCAATCCCAGGTAGAAGCCCACATGAACCCCAGGTAGAAGCCCACATACATTAGGTAGAAGCCCATTCATTCGTGGAGTCACAACAAACGGAAAACAGACTCTGCCCTTCCACCGCACCGGGGCACTCCTCCCCAACAAGGAATAGCAGAACCGCCGGAATACTACTCTTTTCTTTTCACCGCAACAGCATCGGGTGCACTAGAATGCAACCTTGAACCGAACGAAGAATCGATCCGCCACCTTAACCTATTGTCTCCTAACAGACTCTCTCTCTTTTAACCGACCGAAGGACCCACAGAACGGGATTATTCACCGAAGGACATAGCGGACACCTCCCATCCACTTACTCTTTTCAACAAATTCACCGAACAAAGCGCCTGCCTCTCCCTCCCGTCGGGAGAGGGGACAGCCTTGTTTAACGCTACCGAAAGGTACATAAGGTGATTATTACGTAATATCTGGCATATGACACACCTAAGAACTT
>Ga0316213_1000054_pt1 | contig 15509 bp, 7 predicted proteins | sample NRE2metagenome_FD_207798 | JGI IMG/M metagenome (GOLD analysis project Ga0316213, IMG submission 207798) | Spruce roots microbial communities from Maridalen valley, Oslo, Norway - NRE2 | ecosystem: Host-associated > Plants > Roots > Unclassified | place: Norway: Oslo | collected 2017-09-14
TCCCCTTAAACACAGACCCTACCCTCACAAAAATACCCGAACGATAAAGCTTCAACAACACGGACCCGCTAAAGTATGTCTAGCAAGGGAAGAAAGGAAAAGGAACAGTTCTTTAGTAACTAGACTAGATAGGCACTTTTGCTCATAGAAATGAATTAGGGAAATTTAATTTATGGGTGCACGAAATAAGGGACTTTAGCAGCTGGCATAAATTGGTTTTAGTGAGCGTGGGCCGAGAACTTAAAGGGGAGGGATCTATTGCTTGCTAGAGAAATGGAAGGTCAGGCTTGCCAGTTAGGGAAGGGGGATAGAGTCCGACACAATTAGGAGGGGAGGGATCATTAACAGAACAGACATGCCTCGTTGAATGCTTTATCTATGTTTTAACCCGCACAAGACGTTACGCCTTCTATTCTCTTTTTTTTACCCTCAATCGTTCCAGTAGGGCTATGGGTAGGGTCAATTTCTTACTTCGGCCTCCTCCAGAGCATCCATACTGTGGGTTTTAATCCCAGTTTCATGTGGCTAGTTTAATGTGGGTTCTCCCTCCCCCTTGCACTCTCACAATTATCATAATGAATGAGACGCCACCCTTTCACTTTCAAATTTCCCACCTCGATCTCGATAGGCCATGGTTTCACTCTCCAATTTTCCACTAGGTTATACCTATTTTACTTATTTCTTTGGGGGCGGGGGCTTAGGGTTAGTCACTTCCGGAATAACTGCCAAAGAGGGAAGCATTCAAAAGGTTTTGAACATGTATAGTGTTATTACATATATCTGGAAGCTACCTCTGCTCCCCGATCTCCTGCTATCGTCCTCCTCATTATAGTCCTAATTCCTACTTTAAAATCTAAAAATGCCATCATTCAGGCAGACAATGCAATAGTTCGGGTAAAGAAGAATTCGAGTTGCTGTATCGGGACTCAAGATATAAAGTGTAATGGAAGTAGTATATAAAGTCGACCCTCTTATCTATCTCTTCTTATTCTTGGGACCTGGGGGAGATAAGCCCTCTAGTCGTTGTAAGTCAAGTTCTCTTGCTCGAACCCAAGTGAGCTTGCGCTCATGGGCAATAGCGCAAATATGAATGTTCTCCAGGGTATGGACGGGGGAGTTAAGAAAGAAAAGTTGACCAGAACGCAGCTGGTTGCTCACTTGGAAAGCCCAGGCATACGGCCCTTTTGGGCATGTGAATAACTTGATGTGCTTAATCTCGGATTCTATTCTCCGTGATTCCAATGTATGTCTTCAGGACGAAATTCTTAACCGACTTCAGGTAGTGCCGTCTAGATTCTAAGTGTATCGCTAAAAATATATGTTGAGATGTTGGATCTGCTTTTCCCCCAATTTGAATTAGTAAGATCCACATATTAGAATCTGTTAATGCTCCTGCATAGTAGGTAAATAGCTTTCGTTTCAGATGGCTACCTAAATTTCTTACCAAGGCAAGAAGATCACCTGTTACTTCAAAATCCAAACGGATTAGAAGGTGCGGCCTAGTGCGACGATTTCGTGATTGACTTCCATTACACTTATTCATGGGCTGCTATTGCGGGTGGTCGGAATACTGTAACTGATTCCTCCGGCTCCTTCTCCGCGAGGGAAATCGTCGCCCCAAAATAGAGGGGACCGAGCCTTTTTAGGGAAGGTTCGCTTCTAAATCCCTCACCCATATGAATGGGTTCGCGTGCTTCGCACCCTAATAAACTAGAGGACGCAGTGTTACTGGGAAACTTATTTCCTGTTCAATTAGCTGATTCCATCTACTAAGTTTTCGGAGTTCTTTCGGAGCTTCTGCCTAGAAAAGAGAATCAAATCTAATTGGATTTATCCTTTTTATCATACAGGGTATCGATCTAAGATGCCTTCGGATAATCTTCGGAGTGACCTTCAGCAAGCGCCAACCGAGGTTAGGGAATTAGAACACAGTTATAATCACTTTATTTCCTTCCCCATCTAATGAAAACAACGTGAGAACCATTGGCCAAACATAGAACTCAGTAGATGATATGGTTAGTTGTGGTAGAACTTCGTTTCCTTATGAGACTCCCTCTCCTAGTTTCAGAATGGAGCTTCAAACCAACCAGAGCCCGCCCCATCATCGAAGGATTGTCTTGTTCAACCCCTGGCCATCTCATTCATTCACCTATCGAGGTTAGGTTGTTCCGTGGTAATGCACACGCCAATCCATTGTTCAGTGGTTATGCACAAGCCATGGTGAACATCGTTCACATCCTCTTATGAGTGAGTAAGGCTACGCGCTGGAACAGTCATATTGTATTTTATATGTATACGCGCTGGATCACATAATATTGATTGTATACTTAGATTTTGCTCTGGCCTGGATCAGTCATTTTTGAGATGTATATGTCGCTCTGGCGATTTCCGGTAATGCCAATGGACAAGTTAAATTCCGTGGTGTGCGCAATATAAATATATAAATATAAAGAAAGACACGAATAATGTAATGAGTTATCCCCCTGTGAGAACAATAGTGCTCCCTAGAGACCGTCAGAATGAGTTGGAAAAAGGATAGGAAAGAACTCGTTCTTGTCATACAGCCCAGCCTCGCCCCCACTATGACCCGTACAGCTGGCTCTGGTAATTCCGTGTGAATAAACATGCGATGTGAGAAGGAATGAACATGGCGAATATCACTTATATATGATGCTATGCTCGAATTCAAAGGGATAATTAATTTAATATCCTATCTACAATAGAAGATAATTAAGAGAATCTCCTTCCTATCTACAATATATATTGGGTGGGTCGCATCTTTTTAGAAGCATACCCCGCTTCTTCTCGCAGTTATCCCCTTGGTAACCCGCATTTTTCCTTCTCATTATTCGCGGAGCAGTTAGGTCGGGTCGTATCTATCAGTGAGAATTAGACCTCTTACTCTCGCACTTTTTTCCCCTTTCCTTTTCGGAGTTATACCCTCCGGTAACCTGACTTTTCTTCCTCTTTTTGGTCTTTAGAGCGGCTTCGCACATTTTGTTCAAGTTCTATTAGGAGTTGATTAAGAAATGGGTGGATAACAACGGGTCCGGGCGTAGCAGGACACTTCAAGTAGTAAGCCCAGAGAAGACTTGCTCAATGTTGTGGGTCAATTAGAAATGATTCTGAAAACAAAGTATACATGGAAGTTAGGCCATTCAATTAGACTCATGGTTGATTCTTTATCAAATATGTATCTTAGTATTGCGACCGACCTCGTGACCCCGTATCCTCGTTAACCCAGTAATATCGCCACGCTGTAGATCGAGTTGCTAAGGTTGGGCTTGCTAGCGACTTTGGTGGGCTCACGTGACCCCGTATCCTATTGATTGATTGCGGAAGATATGGTTCATGGTCTAGGCAGCGAAGGAAGGTCATCGTTTTCCTGCCTATCTTCATTCTTCACCCACTGAAAGGCAGGTCATTGAGAGGGAAGGAAGGATCGCTACTCGACCGCAGATCGACTCGACTGCTCGCTCCTATCCTATGGTGGGCCTCTCGCTACTCCGTTGAATGGGCAGCAGGAAGCATCGATCGCTACTGCACAGCAGACTCTGCTCCTATTGAATTGAATGGTAGACGACTGGAACGCTTAACGACAGGACGGGAGCGCTGATCGGATCGGTCGCTACGGGCAGACGCTACTTCTCCATCCATTAAATTCAGGGAAATCCCAATCCTAGTCGGTGACCCGGACGGCATGCGAACGCAGAGACGCTGATAACTTCTGTGGCAGAAGTCGGAGAAGGTCAAAGTAGGGTTGGAGGTCCGGGCGGAGTAACGAATTACGAAGTAACGAAAACTGGCAGGGATACGAATACGGCGTAAAAATACAAGGTACGAATACCTCACTTGCCTGAAACTGTGCACAATCCTAAGGTCTGGCTGATAAGTAAAGATATAACCTTTTACTACCCAAGACCTTAGATCGGGGAAGGAATCATTGACTTATTGGCCTACCACGCCTACTTACGCCTAGTCATCAGATCGGGGAAGGATGAGTTAGGAAGGATTAGCTGGTGGCAGTATAACCACTATCATACTTTCACTTTGACACAAATACAGGGTAAGGGTCTAGAAACTGGTATACTGCTACGCTTTTGTCCTGCTACGCTAAGGCACTGGCAAAGGTAATAAAGGCTGGTGCTTATTCTACCGCAACGCCACCTTTCCGTAGGGAATTTCCCATCCCCTCCATCCTCTATTTGATTGGGGCCCCTAAGTGGGTGGGAATAGAGAAAGAAAGGGAAAACAGAGCAAGCTCTACACCTCTAAGCCATGTTTTCACTCAACTATTTACCAGGCCGGGGCAACGTGTAGTTCCGGTTGTCGAGGTTGCCAGGGCCGGGCTGGAAGGCCCCTTAGTTTCAATATTCTGACCTACCTCCCTCTCAGACTTAATCTCTACCTCCCTTTTGCAGTTCATACCCACCTCCTTATCGCAGTTCGTTAGTCAGAATGACCCATTCCCTTTAAAGAAAACCTAAGCAGTTGGAGCCGCTCAAACCAATGGCTTAGGGGAGGGGATGGCTGGTCTCGATACTTCAGAAGGGGTTTAACAACTGATAACTTTGACCAAATAGAATTCATGTTATCCCATTTAATCTGAAAGCAAGGAAAGCCCCGCGCCCTCCGAATCGAAGGAAGGAGCAGAAAACTAAGGAAGATAAAACAGGAACCGAAACCCCCGCAGAGCCCGAACCCACAGCAGGAACTGGACCCAAGGCCGAACCCAAGGCAGAGCCCACAAGGCAGAAGCGGAAACGGAAGTAGGGACAAGAGCCAGGCTAGGAGCAGGGAAAAGGGTGGGAACAAGGGCGGCACCACAAGCAAACGCGTCAGAAACACATGCAGAAGCGGAACCATAACCTGATATCCCCAGCAGCAGACAGACCCCAAGACCAAGGCAGGACCCCTGAAACAAAGGAAGGGACAGTCCACAGGGCAGGAACAGGAACTGAGGCAGAGGCGGGGGCAAAGAAAAAGGCCGGATCGGGAAGCATACCCCCCTCCCATTCCTGAAGCAAGTGGTTGGTAAGGGCAGGCAGCACTTCACAAAGTTTGTTGAGGGAGTTCAAGTAAAGAGAAGAGGTGGGTAGTTGGTAACAGTAAAAAGGTAAAGGGAGGCTGGTGAGTAAAGGTAAATAGTAAAGGTTCTAAGTGCTGTACCCACAAAGGATTCCTGGCTGAAGCAAGAGGTTTGGGCATCCATCAGTAAGTTGGGTAAGGTGAGGGGGTAAGGTTGGTAAATAGAATAAGTTGGGTAAGGCGCAGTAAGTAAAGGGTGGTTCAACAGGTTGGTAGCACGCAAAAAAGTAATGCAAAAGTAGGAAAAAGGTAAATAGGCAATGTTCTGCCCAAGCAAGCAAGCCCGTCCACCCACCAATGTAAGGGGTCTGTAATTCCTAAGGTAGTTCTGACGATCCAAGGATGCAAAGATGCAAGAGTGTGGGTAGCTGTCCAACTTCCTTTCATCGTGTAGGCGGCTTCAAAAGGTAATACGAATGTTCTTCAAAGTGCCCAAGCCCCACTCAATATCTCAATTCTGGGAGTATTTCAAGGCAGTTCTGACGATCCCAGAACAGTTGGTAGCTGTCCAACCTGTCCAACTTCCATTCATTCTGTAGGCTCTGAACCAGGTCCTCCCTCAATCCATGCAATCCGGGCATGTGGTTCCGTGGTTGGATTCAGGAATAACAATGCTGGGGTTGCACGAATAGGGTGCGGTGCTGCCTTAATTTATCAAGAGTCTCCGGCCGGGATTCGCCCGACCTCCCCAACAAGATAAATAGTTTCCCCACTAAGATTTGTAAAGCAAGTGATTGAGGCAATGAGTAAGTTAAGGTCAGTGAGCCGTGATATAAAGGGTGGTAGGAAAGGTTGTTGGTCGCTGTAGGTCGAAGATAAAGTAATAGTGTAGGCTTCTAAAGTAAATAGCAATGTTCTGCCTACCCAAGCAAGCAAAGCAAGCCGCCCTTCCAAGATCGTCTGGCTGTAGTTCCTAGGCAATGAAGAGTGAGCTGTCCATTCGACATAAAGTCTCTTTGCAAGTAGGCATAGAAAGGGTAAATAGCAAAGGAAGGGTCTAAGTGCCAGCCCAAGCAAGCCCTCCCTCTTTTTATTGTTAATGAGTTTATTCGTCCTTATATACGTAATTTACGTAATTTTCCAAGCGATTCCGTCTTTATTCATTCCTCCCCACCTCTGCCGCCCTGCCCTAGTCCCAGGTTGTCCCAAGCTATCACTCTTTCTATTAGCTCACATAGATCAGGCATTCATCTCGCTCGGTTGCCGGGTTCTCTCCATCCATCATCGCTTCTCATCCAAAGCATTAAAGTAGACAAAGTGAAAATAACAGTAGCAACAAAATACAGGGAGGAATTGAAACCATGTAGAATTTTTTTATAAGCAATCTCCCTGATGACCAATCTGTCTGGGAATACCGGGGCAAGAGATGTGGAGCTTTAGTTGCTCCGTAGATTCTTATGTATGTACTGTCTTCATTGACATACCAATCTCGTATCATGCTTACAACCTGTATTGCTTCTTCTGATAATCTAGGAGCTGGGATGTCTAGCACTAATGACGAAAGATTAACTCGATGGACGACCTTATTTGGTTTCAAGTGGCGATACAGCGCACGCAAATGCCAATTTCAGCGGTTTATCACGAATATATCTATGCCGCTCTATGCCGCCTACGGAAAGCAGGGACTGAAGACTGAAGCTTCTGCTTGAGACGCTTCTGCCCACCTCCCCAAGAAAAAGAAGCCCAATAAACAGCAGTTCATCCGCAGTTCATCCGTTATCTTTATCCATAATCAGTTATCTACCCCTTACATAAAGCAGTTCAGTTGCCCTAACCCTTCCTATAAATAACCCTCATTCTTACAGCAGTTCATCCGTTCTATACCCCTCCCTTAAAGCCAGCCCCCTGCATTCTTTATTAGTTATATAGCCAGCCCAGGGAAGAGGCTCTGTCTTACAGCTCTGTCTAGCTCTGCTCTGTAGGTAGGTCTAGCTATGTAGGTCTAGCTCTATAGGTCTAGCTTGGAAGATTGATTCAGCCGTACATCCCTCACCCCTCACCATGAACAGACTACGGGATCATCCGGGAAAGGCCCTCCACTATCACTAATGAGATTGATTTCTGGGATTGGGAAGCACTGGTATTAAGTCCCGGAATTACTCCCTGATGGAGAAGGTAAGTCTTATATAAACTCCTTTCTTGATGAGGTAAGAATTGGGATTACTCCCTTCTTGAGGAGATAAGTATGAGAACGACTCCTCGATCAATGAGAATATAGAGAGCATAGAGGGGGAAGAGTCGGGTTAGAGAACCTAATGACTGCTATTGGGATGGGATAGTTCTAGAACAACTAGCTAGGGGGAATGGCGAAAGAGAGGGTTAACATAAAGAATAGGGAATGACCCAATTTCCTCTATTTACAGACCAAATCCAGACCTTTGGGTAAGATCGTCTTCCTATCCTTTCCATCCCGGTAAACTGAATGAGATGTATAAAGGATTGAGAAAGGCAGATGCTATGCTTTACTTCCCTTCCCGCCCTTTCCGGAAGGGGAAAGGAAATCAATATAGGGAAATGCTTTCCTTATCAAGACCCAGTAAAGAGAAAGACACAGACACAGAAAAGGACAGACCCAGTCAATACATCCCCAATAAAGAGTAAATAAAAAGACACAGAAAAGGACAGACATAGCTTAGGTTGCCGGTGACGAGATCTGATATCTATCTATTAATTAATCGCCCTGAATGAATCTTCCAAAAGAGTTTCTGAAAAGAAAGAGATCTATCTATTAATCCTTGGCTTCTTCTCTTCTTCTTAATATCCTTGGCCCTTGCCAAAATACCGCCAAGGCCGAGAAAAGTATAGCCCTTAAAGTGATTCAATCGATGCCAAGATAGATATAGAAAGAGAAGGAAGGCTGCAGAGATGCGCCGCTTTAGCATAAATCGGAACAATCATTCTCTTACTGACGAGCTCCTGAGTTTAATAGATCTCTAACCGTGAGGACTGTCCGGGGTAGGTGGGGAAGGAAAGAAGGAGGAGCCCGTGAGGAAAGAAGAGGAACCGTGAGGAAGAGAGGAGTCCGACCTTCCGTGAGGAAGAAGACCTGCCAATGAAGAGGAAGAGGAACCGTGAGGAAGATAAGAGGCCTTTCCCTTATATGTAATTTCCAGAGTGAAGCAGGTAAAGAGAATAGCAGGTATCGTATCCACAAGAGGACGAACAGGGGAGGCAGGATGGGCAAGAGAGCGCTCCGATAGGCAGAGAGAATCAATTCCTGATCATCCGTAACGGGTCTTCCTTCTTTCCGGATTCCAGTGAAATGAATGCAAGCTCCGCCTGGTCAGCTGGCTTCCCGAGAACCAAGCCGGCTACTAAAAGGACTTTAAATGGATCGTTAGCTTACTGGAATAGAAAGATCTATTTTCACTAAAGTGTGAGATTTTCAGTCATATGGTTGGGTTCTCTCTCTAAGATTACCACCATTAGCAGTCTCTCTCTTTGGCAAGCCTGACTACCGGGCACTTTCTTTCCTTCCAAGCCCCCTCAAATTATTACCACATTCCAAACCTCGGGTAAATCATAATAGGGTTTCTTTCTCATTCTAATAGGGGGGAAGCAGAAAAGAGAGGAAGGCTGGCTCTCCCTGCCTTGCTCACCCACTTTCCTGAGCTTGCATTACCGAGGGTGAATCATTACCGAGGGTGAAAGGACATGGATGCGGGATGGCGGTTCATCAAGGTAGGGTCTGTTCTGTAAGGGCTTTTCCCTATCTGGGCTCGATAGAGTTCGTAGGTAAAGGGAGGAGCTCTGAACTTCTCTTTTCCTCCCTTTATTTTCCTCCCCCTTTATTTAATGCCAGCCGGCCCTATGGTCAAGTATCCTTCTGTGAGGCCCTTCATAGGCAGATGCAACTGACTGTAAGGCCTTTCATAGTCCGGTGCAACTTATATGGTCCTTCGTAGGCAGGTAAACTTGGTCCTTTGCTAATCTGAATAAGACGCTTAAAGTGATTAACCAACTGGTTAGCCAGCCCCATTGAAGGTACAATCGGTCCTTATGATGGTGCAGTTGGTCCTGACGTTAGCTTACGAAGGAGGTCTTAGCTTACGAAAGAGAGTAGGTGCTATTGGTCCTTGCCTTAGCTTATTAAGCAAGGTAGGTGTGATTGTTTTCGTTACCTTACACTTATGAAGGAAGCAGGGTAGGCAAAATGGATCTTTATGACTTTAAGGAGGGTAGGCAAAATAGATCCTTATTTCCTCAGCTCCGGTTTTTATTAGAATTATGATTAGCGATTTTATGCATTCTTTTTAAACCCGTTTCAAGCTGGATATGTATTTGGTTAAACCTCTGCACCGATTCATTATAAAAGTACTCATTCGATTATTGAAACGATGATGAATAGGATTGGAAGGATCCTGATCAGTTCCTCCATCCTCTCTGCTTATTCATAATCATGATCAATAAAAAAGTGCTTTCTCAGTGCTTTAAAAGAATATAGAGAGGTCTCAGGGAGCTCCAGGTGAGAAGGAGTTCTTAGAAAGAACTAAGTTAGAGATTATATCCCGAGGAAGGATATTTCCACGTTGAGGTAGAGCAAGTGAGCAAGCAATCTCATATTGATCGAGCATAGGGTTATACATTGGAAGAGCATAAGAGAGAAAAAAAAAAGGATAGGGAGGAGGATAAAATGGATTGGAATGAGCAAGATCAGATTTACCCTGATCATCGTCTTGATGGTCTTCTTCTGAGTTAGAGGTGCTTGCTTTAGTGCTATGTGAGTAGTCAAGCAAACTCGGTGATGAGTCTAAATAAAACCATCTTGGAGTATTGCCTTCATGAGATAGGGGAGGAGGGTTGATTTCATTTCTTCTCAAGTTCAAAGTAGTTACTCGACTAGGTGGATCATAATCGAATCGATTTTGTGTTCGAAGATAAAGGAGAAGACTATCTAATACGGAGCCGGGCTTTGTAAAAGTGAAAGGTCTAATTGGGTGTTCTGCACATCTGCTCACCAGATCAAGAGCTCAAGAGCAAGGTTGATATATAAAGTTATTAACAAAAAGAGCTAGCTTTTCATCCAGTGATCCTCGATGTTCTCTGATCTGATTGATCGAGTGTATATATCCTTTAGGAGTAGACTAGAGCTTGATCCCGTTTTGTTAGAGATGATTTGAAACAGAGATATCATTACCTATCAAATAAAGGTCCGGATATATCGAAACCAATGAGACCAGTCAAAATTCGTCTTTTTTCATGTTAGAGCTTGGCTTGGACCTTCTTATTGTGCCTAAATACGTTTGGGAGGATATATATAAGAGCTTCATCGTTTTTATTGAGTTGGAGGGAGGCAGCAATCTCTGCTTTCACGGCCACGGGTTGGGGAGGGGACCTTCTCACCGTTTTCACTTGACTGGTTGGTCTCCAGTGCTTGCTGTATATTAATAGCCGGACAAGACTTATAATCCTCCCTTCTCAAGTATACTGGAACCAACATCACAAAAGATCCATCACTATACTAAAAAGAGAACTTCCATTTAAACTAGTTAGAACTCAAAATGATTGATCAAGTTAAGTTACCAGGGCTGATTGATTGATCACCTCTTACTTGCTCTTGGGTCAAAGCCCAAAATCCCCTAATCTCATTTTATATTCATTCGACTTCACCTCTCCAATCGCGACTACTTAATAATCGTTCAAGACTGCCGGTTGATCCTGATCTTCGAAACAAACTATTCGATCGATCTCACCACCATTTGATATTCATTCGACTTCACCTCATGTTCTCATTTGAGACCCTCCCCTTAACGAAAACCACCTGCAAATATTGGCACACCACAGCAGACACACTACCCTCACCAGTTTCTTCATTCATTTATGAGGAAAAGCACTAGGAACAGAGACTTTTTATTATCCCACCAGTAACCTCCTTTATTAACCAGCAAACATTCTTGTTACAACAGCAGCAGATCAAGGGAGAGATAGAAAGACAGCATTAGGGGCAAACACAAACCAAGTTGAATCTGATGAATCAAAACTACTAGTTTACCCAAACCGGGGATACCTATAAGCAACAGTAGATTAACCAGTAACCGGATACAAATACATACCCAGAAACAAGGAAAACAACACCATCTAACCTCCTTTGTTTAAACCGGAAATAATGCAATCTTTGACCTATCAAACCTTTAGGAATTAAAGCTTGGCGGTCAACATACCTATTAGGGACCAAAACCCAGCCTTTATAGCAGAGGGATAGAAATGAGAGCGGGAGGCATACTCTTCAGCTTAGACCAGCGGTTCAACCACATGCGGCAAACAGCGCCTTTATACTGGTAGATCAACTCCAATTGGTTCAACTTTATAAATAACTATAACTAGTGAGGATGCTTACCTAGGTAGGATGGTCAAAAGCAAGCAAACCAAAGGAATCTACAAATGATCCCGGAAAATGAAGTAGTTCCCACCAAGCAAGTAGGCGCGTCTCGTCAACGATCGAAGCAAACAGATGTGTATCACGAAAAAAACACCGATGTAGTACTCTTACTATTTAGCCACTCACCCTAGACGATATTTGTTAGGAATCTTAGACTTTACTTAGACTGTTTGATACTAGCCGAGTTATATTAGTATGAGCAATATAAGGAACATTATTTGTATCTTTACTCGCTATTGGGATATATATGCTCCTAGCTATCCAACTCATACTACTGGTCCTCGTTCAAAGACTGCATCTGGAGACACAACTCCTCCCATTGAAGCCAACTACTAGCCTCATAAACTCAGGAAACTGGTCCTTTATCAACTCCTTTATAAACCGATACTTTAGGATATTATAATAGGTACCTTCCTAGGAATCCTGCTAGTTAACCCCTGGAAAGCACAGCTGGCACCGGAAAACATCCTATTCGTGGTGCTAGTAGTCGTTATGCGTATCCAACCCACACCAGGGAGACATCTCGAACTCCTACAAACACCGTAGCTTCTCTCAAAACCTATTATTATACTCCAACTACTCCTACTTAGTATGGGTATGGAACTACACCAAGCCATCTAACAGCTATGCACTAGATTACCAACGTACGATTATCCCTATCGATCTGGATAAGATGATCCCTATGATACTATTGGGACTAGTACTGCTACCTATCCTCATGTAGACTATGCGTCTCGATCAAGAACTGCAACTATAACTACTGGCCGGGCGTATCCATCTCGCACTTGGGCAACCAGAACACCCCTTGATCTCTCTTTTTATTGCTCATTACTCCACACCGATACAACTTAGCTTTGCCTTTCGTTTTCTATTTACAGGCAGGGAACACATCACAGAGCCCAACAACCCATTAATTAGACAGGCATCCCTATCAGTAACAATCACCCACAATGTTTACCATGTGTTTCCATCCATCAAACCACACGATCAGCAATTCCATCATTCCAACACCGGATCAGACACCAGGCATAAAAACTTTATGAAATCCAGCTAAAGGGATAGAGTACCTAACACACCCTAAACTCGGTGGAAACTAGTCTGATGGTTCTTATACAACTGGTTATTAATAAGCTATTGCCCCACAGAGTGCATCTTCTACTGGTCCTATATCATATGCTGAAACTGGTCATGCTCCTCCTGTATATGCTGGTGGTTCAATAGGGGACAGACTATGCATCTACTCCTCCTTATTAAGCTATTACTTTATATGCTACTGCTCCTAGATCTTAGACTTTATATTGGTTGTGGGTAATTCCTAAGCAAGTAATTGGAGAGGTAATAAGAGGGGTATTAGGTGAAGAGTGTTATAGAAATCTATAGGTAAGGGTGGGTATTTTCATTCCTGCTATTTTTGGCCAATCTGGGTGGGCTAAAAAGAATAGATAAAACACAGGTCAGTCCCATCATCAGTCAGTTGGGGATGGAAAGCTGTGAAAAATACGGGGTTTGAGCCGTAAGGCCGCTCTATTGCTAAATAGAGGAGCCAATATCACACCTTTTGGGGTTACTTGTGAAGGGGAAATGGAAAGCTGTTAATTTTACGGGCGGGGTTGGGCTTAGTGGTGCGGACACTTTTTGGGGGATTAGAATACACTTTTAGGGGTTTAGTGCAGACACTTTTGGGATAATCATATGTTGATGGACTATAATGGTATCGCAGTTCATTAGCCAGAAACGCCTTTTTCAGTCACAAAAATCGTCATAGAAGTTTTCCTTTAAAAGTCCGATATTACTGAGTAAAGTGGCTCATGTTCATCATGCTATCGAGCAAAGAACCAGTTTGATTATCGATGTCACTTCGTTCGGTTTCCTACTTTCTGCCCCAACGGGTGATAACACTCTGAGCTGAGAAGCCGGAGAGAGCCAGCCCCTTTTTTAACTTCGGCTCGGTTTCCTACTTTCTTTTCTTTCCCCCGGTGATAACACTCTGAGCTGAGAAGAGCTCAACACCCAGTTAGCCACCTTGAGCTAGCATCTCGAGAAAGATACAAGTGTAGTTCGGTCTGACTACCAAGGCGCTTGCGCTTCAGGGCCAACCAGCAAGCAGCTCGGTTATTGAGCCAAACTGGAAAGGGAGTGCCCCAACACGAAGAAGAACCAAGCTCTGACGCTCCCTCTCTTTCTCTAGGGAAGGAGGTAGGGCCGTTAGCGTACTGACGCTCCCAAAGACGCTTCGTCTTTCTACTTGTGTCTTTCACTACTTGGTCTTTTCTACTTGCCGGCTTGGTCGGGAGACAAGTAGTGAACCAGTGAGAACGACACGAGCAAAGGAGGGAGGCGGGGTTCCTGCTCGTCCGGCCGGGTAAGTGAACATCTCAAAGCAACCAACCTGCCCTTACTCAGTTTCCTTTTTTTCTCTCGTTTGCCCCAGTCCCAAGGAGCTTCTCTGGGAAACTAGACTAGAGTAGTGCCCCAAGTAAACAAGAAGTTTGAATTGCTTGCTTCTCAACGCCAGAGCGTTGCACGGGAGAACGAGAAGAGCGTGCGGGGGAACAAGAAGGGCGTGTGGCAGGGCGGGGGAACAAGAAGTGAGACGAACCCTGATCTGGGTGGGAAACGTGCCAGCCTTTCTAGAGAAGAGAGCGGCTTCGCCTTTGCTTTTGCTCCCTGAAATGCTCTCTTCTTTGAAGACAGAGCTACATGATCAGTCCCGTCTAGTATGGCCTAACGAGTGGGTTAACTTGCCTTACGAGTGGGACATGGGTTATGGGGCTACCCACCCTACTCCATGGGCTACGACATGGGCTACTAGCTTCCTACTTGCTCTACTTGCCTTGTTAACTCGCCTTACGAGTTACTCGCTTAAGCGAAGCGTAGCGAAACTCTACTATACCATAGTAGCGAAGCGAAGCACCTATACTAGACTATAGTAGGTAGCTTGCTATACTATAGTAGGTAGCGAAGCTTGTTCCTGTTGCTTACGAGTTTCCCGTTGCTAGAGCGTAGCAAAGCTTGTTCCTGTTGCTTACGAGTTATGGGCTAACGAGTGGGTAAAGGAATTAGTAATGGGGGGAAAGACTAGCCCGCCTCTCTCCGGTATGACCAAACGACGTGTCTCTTCATGGCATGGTTTCTGGACCAAACGCGAATCCATGGTCCTATCTTTCCGTGGCTCCGCTCAAACAAGTAGCTCCGCTCCAGTCGTCTGCAGCAAGCAGTCGCAAAGACAGATCTCTTTTTGTCTCCAAGGCGTATGGTACACATCTCTATATATAAGGTCCGGCACAAGGTAAAGAAGCCTCTTCCCGTTCCCGGTTCAAATCATCTATATTCAGTTGATCCATATGTGGATCATCCAGTTTCAGATCGAAAGCGAGATCAAGATCCAAAGCCAGTTGTTTATTGGATCGATTCAGTAAAAGAACCCGTCCCAGGGCCAGTAGCCATAGCAGAGGTAAGAGCTTCAGAGACAAAGGTAGCTAGAGAGCGAGATCGATAACCAGCAGTTAGAGACCCAGTTGGCCTTGAACCAATTATTGATCTTGATCCGATCGAAGAAGAAGCACCTGTAGCAGTTGATCCAATTGCCAGTGACCCACCTGAAGCGAAGGCATAGGCTGATACACCACCTATGGCGGAGACAGAAGCCATTACTATGGACCCCACACATAACAGCAAACAGGCCAACGGACAGCTACTATTACAAGCGACCGATAACTGCCAGCTACGAATGGGTGGGCTTATCGCATAGGGACATAGGGGGGAAGGGTAAGGTCGATCAATCGATCTGTGTATGTAGGACATAGGGATCAAAACAGGTGAGGTTACATTCGGTTAGGCAATGGCTCGTACCCCCGTCGCTATGGAGGGAAAGATCGAGTGGCTATAGGGTCCATTGGCTTTCCGGGGCGAGGGGTTGGCTTCGCCTTTGTTACTAGTGCATCTGGATCTCGATATGCAGCCTTCACTCGGTCAACTGAATCCACACCCGGAATTGGAGCTGCTGCTTAAACTCGGTCAAATGCAATTGCAGGTATTGGTG
>Ga0316213_1000055_pt1 | contig 15461 bp, 9 predicted proteins | sample NRE2metagenome_FD_207798 | JGI IMG/M metagenome (GOLD analysis project Ga0316213, IMG submission 207798) | Spruce roots microbial communities from Maridalen valley, Oslo, Norway - NRE2 | ecosystem: Host-associated > Plants > Roots > Unclassified | place: Norway: Oslo | collected 2017-09-14
TTCGGGGAAATAGAGAGCTAAACGCTCCTCGTCCTTTGAGACGAGACGCTTAACGCTCCTTCCCCGCGATACGGGAAAGTACTTTGTTCCTCTATTTCGGAGAAATAGAGTGCTAAACGCTCCTTCCCCTTTGGGAAAGCGGCTCCGCTTCGCTTCGCTCCAAGGTAATTCCATTTGTTTGTTACATATTAGATAAGGTCGGACCCATTTGAAGAATAATAAAGAGGGCTAGCGCTCTTTGAGGGGCGAGGTACGAGCTCGATTGCTTCCAAAGGAGGGAGATCGAAGAACTTTTAGTTGCTCGACCATTAGTGGACCCATAACCCATACCCCAAAAGACATAACTCCATAACAATGTTCCACCACTACTTTAGCCCACTCATTTAAGGTAGTAAGGTAAGCGCCTACTTTCTTTCGTTATAGCCTATTTTATTCCCTCAAATTTTATACAGTGGGCTCACTTAAAAGTAACTTCTCTGGTGGGGGGGCCTTGGCCGGCATTCGTCAATTCAGAGACTATGTTCAATACTTCCAAAGTATGGGCTATTCAAAGACTTTCCTGGGGCAAGATCTATGGAGTTATGTACTTCTCTCCTTGGCCTTATTCTATCCCCCCTATTAGTTACCGAAGTGATACAAGTCAATACGTTAAAGAAACACTTCGTGCTAGGCGGAGCGATCTGGGGACATTGAAGTACCTCCCTGGTCCATCCTGGGTTGACGGGTTCAAAATAGAATAGAAGGGTTTCTAAGGATCATATCTGTAGGGTTTACTTCGCGTTAGAAGGGTTGATACCTTACTGGCAGGCTGGGTTGATAAGGACCTTACTGGGTGGGCAGGACCTTACCGCCTGAAAGGACCCTTCGCTACGCTCGCTCAGGTTATGTTTTATATCTTCCCGAACTCTAACTCTTTTAGGGGAAAAAAGAGAAGTAAAACTGTTGCTCATTGGTATTGGAGCGCCCCCTTCCCCTGCGCTCGGTTTCACCTTATATAATAGTAATAGCGAAGGTTGTTTCGTTCGTTGAGGTCAGAGTGTGGAACCGAGCCGCCCCCCCTTATATAATAGAGGAGCTTCCCTTATAAATATAGGAGTTTCCCCTTGCGGATAGGGATAACGGGAAAGAAAGGAAGAACTTGGGAAACCTTTCGAATCGAATAGCGCCAACTTTTCGTTGGTAAAACCAACGCCAGTATCATATTTACTCTCTCTCGTTCAATCAATAAGAGTTTACAAGAGTGACGTAGTTTCACGAATTATCTCCTTTCCAAAGCTGCGCAAGGTGGGTGCCCCCCCCCCACCCCCACCCAAGGGGGTGCCTGCGCCTTTTCCCCCCTACCGACCGGTGGGTCGGGACCCCTTGACTGACTTGGGGTAGGGGGGTCACGGGTAAAAGCACAGTGATTCCGAATTAAGTAGTTAGGGGGCTTTTCACGCCCGAAAAACGCGTAGCTCAGGTGACTCGCTGCCTCTCGCCCCAAATGAGATCAATGAATCAATAAGGTTATATATACCAGAATTTGTGTTCAGAATTTGTTACGGCAACGTAGATCGATCTAGACCCTGGACAGTTTAGGGATAACCTTCCTTCATGCATGAATTTGTTACGGCAACGTAGATCGATCTATAGTGACAGACAGAATGTAGTATAGATCGATCTACGTTGCCTTCCCGGGGCTAAAAATAGGCAGGATAACCTACACAAAGAACCTACACAAACGAACAAAGTAACTCGCGCGTACCCTCCCTTCGCGTAGCTCAGGTGACTCGCTGTTCGCTCGTTCCTTATTTCTTCGTCGAGTCGAGGGGGATAACGTCGATCGAATTGGGGAACAAGAGTGATATAGGAGACATGACTATGGGAAAACAACGATTCCCTATTCCCAAACAACCCATATTATCCACACTTAACCAGCATTTGATAGATCATCCGACCCCGAGCAATCTAAGTTATTGGTGGGGGTTTGGTCCGTTAGCTGGTATTCGTCCAGCCATTCAGATAGTGACCGGCGTTTCTCCAGCTATGCATCACACACCTCATGTGGATCTAGCTTTCAACAGCGTAGAACACATCATGAGAGATGTTGAAGGGGGCCGGTTGCTTCGTTATATGCATGCTAATGGGGCAAGTATGTTTTCCATTGTGGTTTACCTCCATATTTTTCGTGGTTCGTATCATGCGAGTCATGGCAGTCCTAGGGAATTCGTTCGGTGTCTCGGAGTTGTCATCTTCCTATTAATGATTGTGACAGCTCCTATAGGATACGTACTACCTCGGGGTCAGATGAGCTTTCGGGGAGCTACGGTAATTACAAGCTCAGCTAGCGCCATACCTGTAGTGGGATATACTATAGTGACTTGGCTTCGGGGTGGTTTCTCCGTGGACAATGCCACCTCAAATCGTTTCTTTAGTCCTCATTATTTACCCCCTTTTATTCCAGTAGGCGCCAGTCCTCTTCATCTGGCCGCATCGCATCAATATGGATCAAATAATCCATCGGGTGTACATTCAAAGATGGATAGAATCGCTTCTTATCCATATTTTTACGTGAAGGATCCAGTAGGTCGGGTAGCTTCCGCTATATTCTCTTCCATTTGGATTTTTTATGCTCCTAATGTCTCGGGGCATCCCGACAATTATATACCTGCTAATCCGATGTCCACCCCGCCTCATATTGTGCCGGAACGGTATTCCCCACCAATCCATGCCATTCCTCGCAGTATACCTGACAAATTAGGAGGTGTAGCCGCAATAGCACCAGTTTCTATATCTCTGTTGGCTCCACCTCCTATTAAAAGTTCGTATGTGCGTAGCTCAAGTTCTCGCCCGATTTACCAGAAAATATTTCGGTTGCTCCTGGCGGATCGCTCACTATTAGGTCGGATCGGATGTGAACCCGTGGAGGCACCATATGTTACTATTGGACAAATTTCTCCAGTAGCTCTCTCCTTGTTCCCCGCCATAACGCCCATTCCGGGACGAGTTGGAAGAATCATTACCAATTATTACACCAAGAATCCACAAGTGGAGATCGATCGCACCTGATCGGTTCACGGGGAAATTATTACACCAATAATCCACGAGTCTTACACCAAGAATTTACAAGTGGATGGGATCGACTCTATGTTTATATAGCTTAGGGATCATCCTATATAGATAGCCACTCTCTCCCTTTGAGAGAGGATCAAATCAACAAAGAAATCAATAGTTTTCGGGGCTTTGTTCCCGAAACTCCATGGATCTATTCGCTTCCCAATAGGATGGATCTATCTTCGCGAGGGTAAGGTTGGGAAAGTGATTCCAGAATTTGTGTAGGAGAGATCATATTTAAGAAACAAATTTGTGAAATATTAGATAAGGTGCGGACTCTCTTGGAAATTTGTGTACCTGTATGTGAGGTTCTGATCCTTCAAATTTGATGCAGATTGGGGCGGGCCGGAAGCTTTTCGCTATCATTTGGGTCAGCACAAACAGGGGCCTAAAACGGGGCTTCAAAAGAAAAGGGAAACCCCCCCTAATTTTTCCCGGGTTGGTCCTGAAAGGCCTTACCGCGAGCCCTGCTCAGGTTCAGGTCCTGGAGTCGCTTTTTCCGTTTTACCTTCCTTACTCAGCGCTGGGTATCTCCTTACCAAAAAGGCACTCATCAGGCAAAACCCAAAGTATCAAAAATTTGAGTGTACTTCAGGCCTTACGGATCGGATGCTTAGTCTGAGTCCTCTTTACTTTTCCGGCTCCCTACGAGACACATACAGCTCTTCGCCTAGCGGGGTTGTTCCCGACCCTTAGCCCCTTAACCTACCCGCTTTGAGGATACATCCTTAGCCCGACAACACCTTCCTGACTAATACACCCTAAGACACTACTGTCTATATCTACTTATGCTCCCATTGATTTTGTTGCCCGGATTACCGTTAGCCAAAGAGACATTTTTCTCCTCTTGGCAAGTATATATAGTTGCCGGCTGCATAGTAGTGCCGGCACCTTTACGATTTTGAGTTTGACTAAGGCAGGGATCCTACGAAGGAAGGATGGGTATTATGCTACTGAAACCAAGGAAGGATGGGTAGCCTGCTAAAGGATTGTCCCCGTACACCAGACCTCCTTCTACTATTGCGGTTCGCCGGATAGGCAGTTAACGTACCCCCTTTCTACTAATGCATGGTTCGGGAAAAAGGAAGTTTGCTAAAACCCTTACATAGAAAGAAAGCAGGTTTACCTTCCTTAGGAAGCTAAGCTATATCCACACCCTAAAGCACCTTCGCGTGCAGTTTCAAAACAAGACTAGAAGTATACCTAATCCAAAGTTGGTGTACTTCCAGTTTTGTGTACTTAAGATTTGACGCTTTGGCTTGGCTATGTTTCCCTTACTTTGTGGACGGATCCCTTAACACGGCTCCTATAGTTTAGTTTGCGCTTGGCCGAGTCAGGTTACTCCTAACCTTATACTTTGGGGATGTTATCCACCTTGGGAAATGTTATGAGTCCACCAGATATATATTCGATTTCTTCCAGTCAAATGGTTGAAAGTAGGATTCCTTAAGCACCTTATCGGGCTTTATATTAGATTAAATAGGGCCTAAGTTATTGGCGTTGCGAAGAGGGGGCTTTGTCCGTACGAGTCTTTGTTCTAAGTATAGCCAGTATATATAGTTGCTGAACCTCGTGAAGGAGCTCCGGAACCAGCCCCTCGTGCTCCCACTAGCGGGGTTGAGACTATGACCCTCAGGCAGTGATCCAGCAGCGGAGCATGCACATCTAATAAGGATAAGGATTTGACCACCTTTAGGAAGCTCCGCTATATAGCCCCATATAGGCCCCCATTTTGACAATTGACTGGAAAAAATGTGTTATGAAGTAATTAGGTCTACTTCGGGTTTTGATCGTTTACCTAACGAATGAGAATATTCCATCCATTCGGGTTTTCTCCTCTAGCTTCCCTCTAGCGAAAACGGGGGTAAGCATCTAGTTTGTACGGTTGGCTAGCTTGCTTATTGGGTGATTCGCAAGTTCGTCGGTGTGCAGGGCAGGTTGGTTAGCTGGCAGGATGGTTCGCTTATTGAGCTTGCTTGCTAGCCTAGCTGGGTGGGATTAATGAGATGGCTGGCTGGTGAGCTTGCTGGATGGGGAGCTTACGATGGAGAAGCAAGGGGAGCAAGAACACGTGATAACACCATGAAATCGCTGTTTTAGCTCCATGGACACGCCATTTTGGACCTGATGTTATACTTAGTTCCAACTGCCACGGAAAGTGACGTTTTCTTTGGGAATAAAGCCTGTTTTCAACATTTCCACCTATTGTTGTTCCGGCTCTTGCCTGTGCTTGCTCGGGCGGTCGGTACGTTCCTGCTGCCGGTTCGTAATAGTTACGGCCTATCGCTGGGCAGGTTCAATTTGGTTGGTCCATGAATTGCCAAAACCTTCTAATTTGATGTGTTTCTTTAGATAAACCTCGTTTTGTGGGGGCACGAGGCATCATTGCTAATCGGGGGAATGAATGTGAGGTTATGTTCTCGGAAGATTGGCATTAAACAACGTTTATCACAGATAGGCAAGATGGCATCGATGGATGCGAACATGATCCCGACCCGTCCTCATACGCCCTCTTTATTTCAAGAATGTCCCACCCCAAATAGGTAGGTAAGGCTAGTATGACTCTGGATGGGCAACGCCACCATTAATTAGGGAATTTCCCCTCTCTAGCCACGTTCGCACTCTCTCTCTATCATCTTTATAGGCCCCACCTTGTCTTTCTGAATTTACCATCTATGCCCTAGCTTCCTCCAACCGTGACCTAGGTTAATGCAGGGTCAAAATCCATGTCCCCAAATAGGCGACCTTTCATTAGGTAATATTCCACCTCACATAGCAAAGTTGATTATAGTCTTTCCCGCCAAAATAGGCAGGTAAGGCTAGGTGATCAGAGTCGAATTTCCCATCCCCATACGCCAGGTGTAACTAGTTCATTTTCCACCTAAAATAGCAAAGTTTCTGAGGCAAATTTCCAATATATCAGGGCATGGTAGGCTGGTCTGGCTTGCTCGTATGGACGGGGTAAGCGCCACCTTTAACTAGTTCATTTCCCAAGGGAATAACCCAGCTACAGTGCCATATTTCTGAGATCAATTGACTAACCGCTAGGCCACTTTTTCAGTGTCAAATTTCCCATCGTAAAGGCCAGGTTCTTATAGGCGTATTTCCCAGGTACAATGCTAAGTTCATAAAGTTGACATGACCATCTCCATACGCCATGTTGTCACTCTAAAATTGACCATCCTATAGGCCGGGTGATTAGAAGGTCATTTCCCATCCCAATATGCCAGGTTAACAGAGTATAAATTCCCATGCGGTAAGGCCGGGTTTTAACTATTTAATTTCCCAGTATTAATTCATTTATTGCTCGACCATCGGTAGAGGTGTGAAATTGAAAACCAATAGCCGTCCTCTCTTTTCGGCCCCTACCCCAATAAAATCTAGCTTGCTCTACTCCTCGCTTCCATGTTCGCACTCTTCAATTGACCACACGGCCACCTTTGCTTACTTCATTTCCCGCCCCAATAAATAAGATAAATTAATCGCTACTAAAACCTGCGAGCTCTTCCCTCCGTAATATGAAGATTAAAAAAGAATAAGAGAAAACTTCGCTGTATGGCGGGTTGATCCAACTAAATGATACATGGGTCATCGATATCGTAAAAGTGAATATCGTAAAAAGAAATTCATTGCTACTAAAGCTCTCCTTTGCCCATTCAGGAGGAACCCACCCGTGTGGCGAGAACGTGTGGCGAGAACATGTGGCGAGAACAACCCGACGATTATGCTTTGCTCGAATAAACCGACCTACGAAACTGAATGCTGACTGCCTTCGCCCTTCCTTCTCCTAATGGATTGGAAATAGGAATTGATATGCGAAACCTGCCTCACAAACACTTCCTCAATCACAAGTTAGGCTAGCACATAGGAACCTCATCTTTGTCAATCAAAATCGTTCTAAGCGCACTTCTGACCTCAAATTAGTAACATCTCATCTCAGGCCGTGGCTATAGAATGCTTTGAAATGGCAATAGAATAGATTTCACTCGGTACTTGCCTAAGCTTATCCATCCGTCGTAGCTAGATTTTGGTTCTTCTCTCGGTTTTTCACCCGTTCGCTGCCAATTCTAACTTGAAGTTCAGTGCATCCCGCACCCGTACTTTTCCACCCGGCATGGACTAGGCATTTCATGAGTGGTGGAGTGAGTAGTGGAGTTCTAATAAGGAACTAGTCAATTTCTTGAGTTTCCATCAGTTACTTGCCTTCTTAAAAGGCTGGTCCTACCTTCCTTGTCTGGTAATATGGTCAAGAAGAAAGTAAGGTCAAGTTTTTATTTAGCCAACTTGAGGTTAACGCTCACTCATCATATGGGTGAGGAAGAATGGCTCGCCTGAGTAAAGAGGGCGAGGTACGGAGTGTAATTTCTATAATTAGGAGGTCATTCTACCACACTCTGCCGGGGGAGCCCAAAGGTTCGTCCAGGGATTGATTCTGCAGCCTGCCTTTCTTTCCATGCACCCGCGCACATATAGATAGGGGGATGATACAAACTCCCTCCCAAACAGTTCTTTCAAATTCTTGCTCCTACCTGGTACAATTGGATTTATCCCACCTGGTTCCCCACCCAATCGATCGAAGTATCCTCTTGTCTGATCAAGCCATAAGTGCCCTACCCGTCTTCAAGGATGTCCCTAAAGGTCAAGGTCGAGAGAGTGAAGCAAGGCAGAAAGCATAATATAGGGAATAAGCTTAGGCAAGTGAGGTCAAAACCTCTTCAAAGTCCATTACCCTAACAGCGAGTTTGTTCTTTTGGGGTTGTTCCGGTCGATCCAAAAGCCCTCCAACCACAAGGCATTTTAGAAATAAAAGTTTCGTTTCTACAGGTTCAGACAGGTATGATCCATATGGGGTGCATAAATCACTTTTGCAATAGTCAAATCGATTCATTAGTAATTGTCCCTTCGCCTTTGGCTGGGCGCTTTAATCCAAAAGAATCTAAATGAGAAGGCACGAAAGTGAGGAGCGGAAAGCACTTTCCCGCATCGGGGAAGGAGCGGAGCCCTGAATAAAAGAGAAGGGATAGGTTCTGGGACCGAACTGGGTAAGGTTCAGTCAGCATTCAAGCTTGTGGGACCTGTCAGGATACAGAGGGTATGCCTGATACCTCAACCCTGTGGGCACTTCCTTTAATTCGATGTTGTAAAAAGGTCGGGGTGCTAAATCATAGCAATCAAAGTATGAAAAAGAATCGCCCTCGAAAGGCATCCCGAGAAAGAACCTCACTCAAAAGGAGGCACCCATCGCCATCCTAGAAAGGAGAAAAATGGCCAGCCAGCAGTTACTATCCCAATCCTTTGAAGGCCAGGCTTATCTCAAAGGAAAACGCTTTAGAATTTGGAAGTCCCGTGAGAAGGTACCTTACTTATGGCGTAACTCGGCTCCTACCTCTCCGGTAAACCTTCTAGCCTCTTCCCAATCTCCAGGTTCTTTGAATTTCACTCCTGCCCCTACCTACTCCTGAAGTCTACCCAAGAAGGTATCCAGATATGCTTCTCCCGGGAGATTACGAACACAATTTGCTATTGTGGAAAATTCTGCAGCATAGTGTTCCATCGATCCCGTTTGCCTGAGTTGGATTAATCACGGGTTGTAAGGCAACCCCTAAAATAAGAATAAGGCGGGTTATTATCAGAGTAGGGCTAGTAAAGGGGGACCAACCCGACCGCCGCCTTAATGTGATCATCGCAGATTAGCAAACTGTTTCCCTGAAGGTCTGCAAAGGTATAACAAGCTTTGTGGTGGCATCATCCCCGGTCCTGGTTTCCCGCCCGCTGGTAACGTCCTGCTAGGGCGGTAAGTGTGTGAATGAAATTGTAAAGGCATCCTTGTAAGTTGGATAGCTATAACCAGTGAGGAACCTAAAGCCCGTTCGAAAGCCAGATGCAGAACCTAAAGAACTTCCAGCAACAAACAGATCCTCCCGTTCGAGTGCTATAGCCCCCGGCATCCCTTCGCGTGCGTGATTCCATCAGTTCCATTTCGAGAAACATTCATTCATGACCTCGCTCGCATAGAGAAAGATCCTCCATTGCCAGTAGACCACCAATAAGCGGTTTCACCCGTAGGCGGTGTTTAACCCACCCAGTTGACTCGGTTGAAGCAGAAGAAGCATAAGTGGTTGGTTGACTCAGTAGCTTCAAAAATAGCTTATAAAGCAGTGGACTCAGTCTATTCCGTAGCTGTCGAACAAGTCTAATTAGTATGATATCCAGTTGCAGGAGAAGCATAGGCATTACTAATAAATAGCATAAGCATATAATTAAATGAAGGTACCTAAGGGGGGTGGGGTATAGGTTTCGTTCCTTTCCTTATAGATGAGATTATCCATACATAGTGGAACTTATTCTCCTTAAAGGTCTTTCCCATAATTGAAATGGCCCGCCTTGTGTCCTGCTACGCCCGGAAGAATACCAGAGTTAACAGGCCAATTAGGCTTTTCTGGCATTTCTTTTGTTGTATTTTGATGACCTCACTTTGTATTGCCGGAAGTCCGGGATCCGCCTTATATTTAGCAAGCCTGATGTGGCCAATTAGTTATACCCTCCCCCTCCCGTTTGGACATTTAATTTATTTAGATATGTAATTAATTACTGATCCCGTTACGGCATTTATAGAAAGCGTGGGGTGGGGAAAAGCATGTAAGTATAAGAGGGCATGTCAGTAGTGCCGCCAAGGAGATAAGTGGCATGCGTGTTCTTTAGTAAGAGAAAGGCATGCCCAAGAATAAGAATCACCCGAGCGAGCCCGCATCTTTCCTACCTCCTGCCTGGGTGCAGGAAAGCCCCGAGCCCGGCCATAGCCTTTCACTTACTCACCCGGCCAGCCTCTCTCCCCTGGGAAAAGGCATGCGTGCTCTTTAGTAAGAGAAAGGATGCGTGTTCTTTAAATTCAAGGCTGACCTGCAGCTTCTCCTTCCGTTCGCGTAGCGGAGATGCCTCTCTCTTGTCTTTCTCGGCTACCTTCCTTCCTTGGCTGGCTACGGGACACTTACGGCCGGGGAATAAGCAGAGTAGCCCCATGGCCCGGGAAGGAGTAGCGCCATGAGAAGGAAAGGTAGGCGTTCTCACATCTCTGGCTACCTATCTGGCTAGGCAGGCGGTCTAAAGTGGGTAAGAAAGGCCTACGGGCAATTACTCATCGGGAGGAAGGAGGGGGCTTGCCTCTCTGGCTGGTGTGCTTGGTGGGGAAAGGCTCTATCTCTGTTATGCTTTTACTCGCTAACTCAGGCTTGCTAATTGGCATGGGTTCAAGGCAACAGTCGGATGTTCAAGGGATGGGTCCTGGGGCATGATAGAAGCGATTCGGGGCATGATAGATGATAGAAGCGATTGAACAGAAAGCAAGCTTTCCCTCGCTCACCCTGCGGGAGAGAAGCGTGAAAAAGGTAAAAAGATAATCTCCCCAATCGTAGAAGGGTGCCCATGGGGTAGGAAGCGAATAGTATGTGAAGCGTCCCTGAGGGTAGACCTCCTCTTAATCAAGGAACTGGAATGGCTAGCCGGGCCCAAGATGTTGACTATACTGAGGTCTCGTTGACAATAGTGTTGGTTCTGATGATGCCGTTGACCGAACTCACGTTATTTCTCTCTTTCTTTCTACAGGTAGGGAATCTTTATGTGGCTGAAATGAGCGTTCGGGCAGTGCCGTAGTTAATACCTTTACTCCCTCCCTCTCTTATCTTAGTTGAGTCTTTCTCGACTAGGTTGGTTTCTGCAGACAATTCTGATGGTGCTTACAGACCCTATATACTTATATGTTTACCACGGAGGGACGATAGATGACATCAGGTTTGCCATAAAGCGTTTGACTGTGGGGGATTTCTTCACACTGCACTGCTCGAATTGGATGGACGGTTAGTCGGGACTCTCGAAACCAAGTCTCATTCATTCATTGCTCCACTTCCGACACTTCACTCTTATGGACACGGGTGCGAAGCATTTCCCACTTAAGTCCTCCCTCTCATTTGATTTTGGTGCGGTCGACACTCAAAGGTGAAACCTTAAGTAAAACACGCTTTTATAAGACTGGGATAATCAAATGAAAAGGCGTATGGGTTAAAGTACTCTGCCCCTCCCTCTCTTACTATCTAACTACGAAGGCCTTGACCTGAACATAACGTAGTTCGGTAAAGCCTGGTTCCCGTCTCCTCTTCCATTTCGAAAGAGGTGTTTTGTCGGTACTAGTGGTGTTACGCTCACCTGCAAGCTGTTGTCAAGTAGGCATTACTATATATATATATATATAGTAATGTAAGTAAGTTGCTTCAACTGACGTGGGAGTTTCAGTAGTTCTCCCACCCATCTGTCTGTGATTCCCAGTCTCCTATCTATGATGATCCCAAGTTCATTGCTCGAACGTGCGTGCAATCAATTAGAGGCCGGTCCCCCTGTATCTATAGAGGGCCTCTAGTCGCTTCGGTACCGAATCTAGCTATGAGAGGGAGGGCCAGATCTTCCAAGGTTCTAAGATTATCCACCCACCAAATCGAACTGAAGTGGCCAACTCCAGTGGTTTCCCCAACTCATAAAGAGAGTGTGGTTCCACCAAGTTGAAAGTGGAAGAATGATATGAGTCAATTTATAAAGCACTCTTCGAATAGTACATGCTCTCTAATGAGTTTCGAAAGAGGCATCGCGAGGGGCCGTGCGTAACCTACCTTCCTTCCGTGCCAAAAACCGAGCGAGCAAAGATCGCTTCAAGCTTATGCCATTGAGAGAGAAGCGGCTTCTTCTATGTTAGCCAGCGAGAGTGTTGCTGGGCGTGGAAGTGGTGTAAAGAAGGCAGGCCAGAGATATCTCTCCCACTCTCTCTCTGATGGTAGAGTTTCCCTCTATGTGTGTGTTTTTCGCCACGGATCGATTACATAGCCAGCCGTGGGTAGCTTATACTCCTTAATTTATTTAGTGGTGCGCTATCCTATCGGTCATGGCCTTGGAATCCTTTAAGTAAGGGTTGTGGTTGGTTTTTGACAGGTGACCCATTGAGGGGCGCGTTTGACTGGTCCAATCAAATCCAAGTCTTCGGAACTCTAATGCTCTTCGTAGAATTACAGACATTCTGTGCCCAGCCTGCCTGCCAGTTGGGGAGGACAAAAGAAAGACTTATCTTTCTGCCTGCCCGCGGATCGTTTTATGGTAAACCGCCCCTCTTCAAGATTTGTTCCGTGGCCAACAAGTAACTTCAGTAGTTTAAGTGGTGAGCCCCTGGATCTAAAGCGGATATATATAGTAGCATCTGGCTCTGGTATAGGCACGTGGACTCAGTTCGCTAAGTCAAGTCCAATCCACGGAGTCGATACCAAGTCGTTTTCTTGATCTCTGGAATGTGCTGGTGAGATGTTCGATCGATGAAGAAATCGATAGGTCCATATATCTACTTTACTTACTCGGTGGCTCTTCGCTTAACGGCTCGAACTGGTAACTTCTCGCTCGGTCGAACTAGCTGAACTGAAGCGCTGGATTCTCAATAGTTCTCCGCGGGCTCTATATATAATCCTCTGTGAGATTATCGACTAGTGAGTGTTTGTGGGTGCTTAATACTATCTTATCTCTTCTGGTGATCCAGATCCATATCCATATGCCTCTCTTGCTGTCAGCCGCTCTTTCCTTCCATCGCCTAAGTAAGCCGATTCAGTGGTTGCTCCAACTGCTCCATCCGTGGCTTAGCATCTGGCTCTTACGCGGTATCAGGTTCCATCCATATGGTCTGATGTTGATGATAGAGACGATAGAACAGCCTAGATACAATACCTTTAAGTGGTTCTCCCCAGCATCTGGCAAGCAGGCATATAGGAGTAGGGGGACTTTAAGATATTGATCCAAGTCATCAAGCGACCTTTCGTTCCTTCCCACTCATGACTTGGATCAATGCGGGCTTCCCTTTATTTTTGCTTGCTCGTAAAAGAAGCTGCCCCAAATAATAAACCACCCGCGAGAATCTAAGTTCAACAAGCTGCTCTGTGCTTCTTTCTTTATGAAGTTCCCACCCACGCCTTGAGTTCGGCTCCGCCAGGTCGTAGTACACAATTTGTGGTCTGCCCCTCAAACGAGTAGCTGCTGGAAAGAGAGAGAGATGGTAATTCAGTTGAAGCACCTCTTTATTCTTTCACGTATATATAGGGCACTCATTTGGGGCTTCAGCAAGCAGTAGTAGGCCTCCACTTCGTATGATAAGGATCTCCCGCATATCTTTCCACTAGCTTTTTGGGCTTAGAGGTTGTTCCTGCTCTCGACTCTGTATCTCACTGAGTTTGAAGGTCCTTTCTTTCATCTATATATTAGCGAGCAAGCAAGGGCGCCGCCGACCCCGAAAACTGGACCCTTCTAGTGGTTGGTAAATACTGGAGGGAGGCTCTCCCTCAGAGTAGCCGCTTATTCCCCTTCTTCAGCTTCAGCGGTTTACTTTTTTTCGAAACCAAGTGCTACTCCGATCGATCTAATGGAGGTAGATCCAAGTAAGGGCAAATGTTAGTGCAGCAGTAGAAAGAGGTTCTCTCGCTCCTTCGTAACTTCTCACTCTAAAAGGTGAAATTAACACACGGGTGATGTTGCACGAACCATTTCGTTCGGGGTGATACACTTCTATTTCTTCCCCTCAAAAAAAACAAAACCTACGTTTCCGGAAGTATCGCTGGTACCTCTGTCTATGTGGTGCCGAACACTGAGAGTTTTGGGGAAGAACTACCTACATATATATAAGGGGGGGGAACGACTAGCCACGGAGCTAAGTTAGTGGTTTGCCCACTTCTGTCAAGCAAGCAAGTGGTTACTTACGGTGATGCTTACGGTGATGGTGATGCTGCACCTGAGAGTGGTGGGGTGCTGTTCGCCACCGATAACGGGCAGGCAGTCGGTATTAGGCCACTCGGAATAGAAGAGCCCTTTTAAACTACGGTGACAGAGCCTTCTTGAATGGTGTAGCTTAGGATCGCGGCCAAAGAACTACTTGTTGGCTAACTACTTGTTTGTTTGTGTGGTTTCTTAAGACGATTCTGAAGACTCTAGAAGATGGTGACGAATGAACACGACGCTGGAGGAGTTCTCTTTATGTTTCGTTCGTAAGTAGGCTTCAACAAATGATCCCTAGTAAAGCGTCAATCAATGCTGATTCCCACCCAATGGTTTTAAGCTAATAGACAGATTAAACCCGTTCGTTCAGTTAGGTCGCCACGTTCAGTTAAGTGCACCTCTTCCTTGTGCATAGACTATTATTCTATGAGGTATTCCCCTTCTTTCTTTCGGGGCCCAGAAAAAGAAGAGTAAGGTTCACCCTTGAAGAATACCTCTATCTCTTCCCTTTGGAGGGCTATGTGTTTTCGAAGCTCTTCTCCGGGAGGGGGATCGAGTAGAGTAGTTGATCTGCCAATCAACACGATAGGCTCCTACGAACGACGCTTCGAGACCCATTTCTTCTGATGGTCACTGGGAGACTTTGCTTATGAAGGAAGGAAACTAGCTATTTAAGTTAGGTTGGTTCGTTTCGATGGTTGGGTTGCCCCGACCAGTCAATAGATTACTAACCTCCGGCCCACCTGATCTTGCCTCGGGGGGGGTAAAGTACTTGACCCCCATGACGAAGCTGATTCGCTTGCTTCTCCGGTCGGTTCGGTCTGCCCCCCCTACTCCATTCATTGACTCTATTTCTCTATCTGCTCCACCTAGCTCCTTTTTTGCCAGATCATTCTCATTCCTCTCCCATTTCAATAGGGATTGGCTCTATGCCCCGAAAAAAGAAACCCCGCTTAGGTAGGGGTAGTTACACGATTGTTTTTTTTTATAAGCGGTGAATCAACTGAGTGAACTGATCCAACCCACTTCGCTTGAAGGATTGGAGGAAGGTCCTACCCAAACCATTTCCGATTCTTTCGATTCACCCTTTGCCATTATTGAATGGAACCTGCGACACAGCAACGAGTTAGAGACGGATTGGTCAAGGCCCCATCCCAGCTACCTGAACTACATATAAACCCTATAGATTCCATCCACCCCCCCTTTTATATAGGGCGGGCACTCTCTTCCTCGGATAGATCCAAGGAGAGAAGGTAGTAAAGGGCCGAAGGGCGGGCACTCTCTTCCTCGGACCGCTCATTTACGGTCTCTTCCTCGGGCCGATCCTACCATTGGGCCATTCATCCGTTCTAGTCCCGAAGGGCCATAAGGCAAGCTTACTCCGACCCCCAAGCCAGCCCCCGCCGCCCCAAGCCAGCCAAGGGAGGGATGGCCATTTCCTACGTCACCACCTCAGCGCACGATCTTGGGCGGGGGAGAGGAGCGGCCCCGATCGTTGATTTATTTCATATGCAGTCTTTCTTAGGCGTGCTTCCGGTAATAGACATATATATTATATATAATATATTATATATCTTTTC
>Ga0316213_1000056_pt1 | contig 15412 bp, 9 predicted proteins | sample NRE2metagenome_FD_207798 | JGI IMG/M metagenome (GOLD analysis project Ga0316213, IMG submission 207798) | Spruce roots microbial communities from Maridalen valley, Oslo, Norway - NRE2 | ecosystem: Host-associated > Plants > Roots > Unclassified | place: Norway: Oslo | collected 2017-09-14
AAAAATATTCATTATTAAGAAGAATTTGAAGTATATTAAATACAGTAATAGTTACAATCTTTGGTATATCTTTATTAGATAATTTAGGATTAGATTCTATCTCCAATTTCTTTAAAGAAATTAAATTTATTATTGGAAATACAGTTAATTATTTAACTAATACTCACTTCTATATGTTTTTATCTAAATTATTTTCTAATCCCTCCAGTGAAAGATCCGATTCAAGGGAATCCATGATTACAGAAATTAGCAGACAAACAGAAAGAAATGAAAGCAAAACAAGTGAAAACTTTAGACCAAGTAATAGAAATTCTAAAATCTCTGAATGATTAAAACCTGAAATTGAAATGGATAATAATGAAGTAAAAGAAGAATCTAATAATAGTAAATATTATTATATAATTGGATTATTAGTTGTTTCTGCATTAGCTTGATATTACTTTGATGAAATTAAAACTGGTGGTACATCTATTTTAGAATGAATTAGATCTTTTCGATCTGATGGTAATGATCCAGATAATAATATTAATAATAGGAATTTACCAAGGGAAGAAAGAATTAATCCTAGAGCTGAATTAGAAAGAATAGTTAGAGAAAGAACTATTAATACAGAAGAAAAACTTTCTGATTTGATAGTTAAATCTAAATCTGTTAGAATAATGAGTCCTAGTTTAGAAGACTTAAATGAAAAAGTAGAAGAAAGTTGAAATACACCTACTTCTCCTTCTAATTCTATTTCTTCTATTGAAACTGTTAAAGCTTCTACTTCTTCTCATCCTCCTATTGATACTATTAATCAATCTTCTGAAGTTAAGGTAGATTCTCCTTTCCCATTGAGTGATTCTTTCTTAGAAAATAAAGATTTAGTTGAAAATAAAATATCTTTGTTAGATCTAAAATCTAAATGAAAAGATGTTATTAAATCTTACTTAAGGGAAAGCATTGAATATGTTGAAAGACATTTACCTAAAAACTCATTTGAAGATACAAGTTATATTATACAATTATTAGAAGATATAACTAATAAAAATATTAATTACTTAAGAGATTTAGAAAGTAATTCTAATAATTTAAAAGCTTCTAATTTAATATATCTTACAGAAGTAGGAAAAAATGTAGATAAATGAGTAGAAGAAATGAGATCTGAAATTAATAAATTTGAATAAAAGAAATGAATAACTTAACAACCACACAAATTAGTTTTTTAACTACTATTAATTCAAATTATAAATTAGATAAATCTGATAAATATTATTACTTTAATTTATATAATTGAAAAATAGAAATAATAACAAAATTTATCTCTCAAATAAAAGATAATGATACTTATTTAATATTTCCATTTATAAGCACTACTAAAAGACCTTATGATGCTTATTTAAGATTATGCGATCAATTTTTAGTTAATAATCAAAGCAATCCTAAATTAATTAGTGAATTTTTAGAGTCACAATGAAATAATTCTGGATTTTAAATTATTGAAACAGAATAGGCTTGATTATATATTAAATATAAGAAAGTTTTAATTCATGAAATTAATTTTAACAAGTAATTTATAGTTGTGATAGAATAACCCCAAAATCACGATTTACTTTATCTGAACTAATTACTCTTTTAAGAAATTTTAATTGATAAAGATATTAGCACATTATTAATGAGCTCTAATTTAGATTATGATTTAATTAATGAAATAAAAATGGATACTAATTTAAATTTAACATCTAGTTTTAGAAAAGTTAAATCACACGTAGGAATTGCAGCAGCTGTAACAGCTTATGCTAGAATTGAAATGTTAGAATTAAAAATGTTATTACTTAAATTAGGGATAAATCTATATTATACAGATACTGATTCATTATTTGTTGATAAAAAAACTTCCAGAATATTTAGTGGGTAAAGATTTAGGACAATTAAAAGATGAATTAAATGGTGGAATTATCAAAAAAGCTTATTTTTTAGGTATTAAGAAATATGGTTATATAGATGATAAGGATAACATTCATTCAGTATTTTCAGGTGTAGAAAGAAATTCTCTTTCTTGACTAGAAATAGAACAAATTGCTAAAGGTTTTACAATTTCAAAAGTTACTAAACCTAAATTTTTAAAAAACCTAAGTAATTTAAACATTCAAATTAAACACAATCCTATCGTTTCCATCTCATTTCAAACTAGAAAACAAATTTTAGGTAATATATATCTACCAATAAAAATCAATTTTAAATTTTTAGTAGCACTAGATTACTTTTTAAGAATTCTTAAAAATAAAATTATTAATTTTTTAAATAAATATAAAATAGGTAAACTTAAGTAATCTGGGAATACCCTTTTAAACTAATTCAATATTGTTACAGTATAATTTATTTTTAAATTACAAACCCCCTTTCTATGTATTGCATTCTTATTAATATTCCTTTCTAATTCAGGGCTGCCCCATTCTTTTAATATTCCTTTCTTTTATTAATAATAATTAATGAATAATATACGACTTATTTCAAGTAGTTTTAATGCTAAAGAAATTGGAACTCTTTATATTAAAATAGAAAATTATATCTCACTAATATTTCAATCGTGAATCTCGGGTTAAACTATAAAATCGAATATTAGGACATGTTTATAACGGAGGAAGATCGTAAACAGATATAATTAATACATTAAATGTATGATCTTGCACTCATAATCGGCTAAAACCTTAAAATAAAAATAAAACAAAAATAATGATGTTTAAAAAATTAAATTGAATTGATTTCAAATTTGAAATTAAAAATAATAATTTTACAACTAACCTACTTCAATCAAAATTAGATATATTTTGAAAAGAAATTATGGAAAATAAATTAAATGATAATCAACATATTTGATTATTATTTAGATTACAATGAACTAAAAATCAATTTGTAACTATTGGAAAATTAGTTAAACTAAATAAAGAAGATAAAAATTATTTATTAGATTATATTTTAAATAATATAGATAATAAATCAGATTATTATATGGAACAAGCATTAAAATCTATGATTTTTAGTTATTCTATTAAAAAAGGTAAAGCTAAAACAAAAGTAACATTTGAAAATTTAGATTTACATTATCAAAACTATCAACATCATAAGTGACCAATTACAATGGATCCATTAAAATATGGTCTATTAATTGATCAAACAGGGAATAAATATTGAGTTCAAATTAATAAAACTAATACTGCGGTTATAATACAAGAAGATAATAAAAATATTGTTAAACTTATTAGTAAAGGTCATAAGGTTTATGATTACACTGATATTAAAATTAATGAGTCTACATTTGTAAGACATATTGATAATAAAAATTTTACATTTAGAAATAATGAATTAATTTTATTAACTATTGATAAATCTGTTAAATTTATTGAAACATTAAAACCACTCAATTTATTAAGTAATAAATTTATTACTATGGATATAGAAACATTTGTTAAAGATGAAATCCATACTCCCTATTGTATTTCTTGATATGATGGAGAACATTGTTTTTCTTATTATATAACTAATTTCAAATCTTCTGATGACATGATTATTCATGCTATTAAAGATTTAATGGTTAAAAAATATGATAATTATCAAATTTATATACATAATTTAGCTAGATTTGATGGTATATTCTTATTAAAAATATTGGCTGAATTAGGTCAAATAAAACCTATAATTCACGATGATAAATTCATTTCTATTGGTTTTAAATTTAATAGTTATAATATCACATTTAAAGATTCACTACAATTATTAATTTTCAATTTAAGAGATTTAGGTAAATCCTTTGGAATAGACACTCAAAAATCTATTTTCCCTTATACTTTTGTTAATGAAACTAATCTTAGTTATAACAGTCATGTTCCTGATTTTAAATATTTTGATGATATTTCAAAATTAGAATATCAAGAATATTCTGATAAATTTAAAAAAAGATGAAATCTTGAAGCTGAAACTGTTAAATACTGTGAAATTGATTGTGTATCTTTACATCAAATAGTAACTAAATTTAGTAATATGATCTTTGATTTATTTAACATAAGTATTCATAAATTCCCCACTATATCTTCATTAGCTATTGCTATCTTTAGAACTAAGTTTATGGTTGAAGAAAATATACCTCAATTAAGTGGTCAAGTTGCTAGAGATATCAGACAATCTTATACTGGAGGAGCTGTAGATATGTATATACCAGAAAACCCTGAAGGTACTCAAATTCATGGGTATGATGTAAATGCTTTATACCCATTTACTATGCATGAGTATGAATTACCCATTGGTAATCCAGTTTATTTTGAAGGTGATATTAGAAAAATTGATCCTAATGCATTTGGATTCTTCTATTGTAAAATTAAGACTCCTGATCATTTAGATCATCCAATTTTACAAACTCATGTAAAAACTGATTCTGGAAAAAGAACTATAGCTCCTTTAGGTCAATGAAATGATATGTTATTTTCATTAGAAATGGATAATGCCTTAAAACATGGTTATCAATTTGAAATTTTATGAGGATATAAATTCGAAAGAAAAAATGTTTTCAAAGATTATGTTGATACTTTATATGAATTAAGATTAAATTATCCTAAAAGTAATCCAATGAATTTTATTGCTAAATTATTATTAAATAGTTTATACGGTAAATTTGGTATGGTTGATTCTTTTCCTGATATCACTATATTTAATAAATTTAAATCTTTTAAAGCTTTCTATGATAATCATAATGAAGATATTATAGATTTTTATGAATTAGGTGATAAAATATTAGTTCAACATAGATCTGAAGATAAAGATCTACAAACTGAACTTTATGGATATCTTGAAACTCATAATGTTTCTATCTCTATAGCATCTGCAATAACTGCTTATGCTAGAATTCATATGTCTCAGTTTAAAAATAATCCTGATTTTAGATTATTTTATACTGATACAGATAGTGCCTATATTGATAGACCTTTACCAGATCATTTAGTTAATAGTAAAATTTTAGGTAAAATGAAATTAGAAAATATCATTGATAAAGCTATTTTCTTAGCTCCTAAAGTTTATTATTTAGAAACTATTGATGGAAAAGTAATTTATAAAATTAAAGGTTTATCTCATGATGTAGTATTAACTAAAAATGATTTCGATAATTTATTATTTAAAGAATCTACTTTACAAAAATTACAAACTAAATGATTAAAAAAAAAATCTGAAGGACATATAGAAATTAGAAAAGAATTATATACATTACAAGTTACTGATAATAAAAGAAAATTAATTTATAATGAAAATAATAAATTAATTGGAACTACTTCCTATATCATTAATGAAGCTAAAGAAATTATTAATAAATAAATTCATTTTCGATAATTAACCCCTTTATTTTTTATTTTAAAGTCTGGGCTTTACTTAATAAGTATAGACATCAATTATAAGTCAGAAATCAATTAGAGTAAATTTGGGTATTTTCTTAATAAAAGAGAATATTATTTATTCAGTTTTCGTTAATTATAATTATTAATTTTATTAACTTTAAAAGAATTATTATAAAATATTATAATAATATTTAAAATTTATTCTTTAATTAGAATATTATATTTTTAGGTTAAACCTACATTTAATAAAATTTAAATTTATATTAAAGAATTTAAAATTTAAATGTTTACAGCCTTAATCGTTAAAACTTTCTTTTTATATGAAAATAAAAATTTAGATCGAACATAAAAAATAAATTTTTATTAATAGGCTTAAATTGAAGTTAAGAATGAAATTTTTATTAATTAACATATTAAGTTTTACAACCATAATATCAAGTGTATTAGTTATTACATCTCAAAATCCTGTGATATCAGTAGTATATTTAATTTCTGTATTTGTAAATGCAGCAGGTTATTTAATATTATCTGGAATAGGTTTTCTTGGTTTATCTTATATTATTGTATATGTAGGTGCTATAACTGTATTATTTTTATTTGTTATTATGATGATTAATATTTCATTAACAGATATTATAGATACAGGAAAACAATATACTAAAAATTTACCTTTAGTTTTTGTAGTAGGTTCATTATTTTTATTTGAAATGTTTAATATTTTACCATTTAGTTTTAATAATGTATCTGGTTTTAATTTCATTTTTGATACTATTACTAATTTTAATTTATTTATTTGAAATAATAATAATTTAAATTTTGTTAATAATATTCAAACTACTTATCAATCTAATAATGCAGATATTACATTTATTTCCTTTAGTCAAATAGAAGCCATAGGACAATTAATTTATACTTATGCTGCTATATTATTAATTATATGTAGTATTATTTTATTATTATCTATGATAGCACCTATTTTTATATCTTTAAATAAAAAATAAATTGATCTAATTTATTCAATTATTATTTTATTATCCCCCTTTTTTTATATAATTTATCTTAATTATATTTAATTTGTTTGTTTATAATTAAATTAGAGTTAAGTTTACAGATGGTTTCTGTAATAAATCTGCAAAATTTATAAATATTAGGGTTCAATTCCCTCTTAACTCTATAATCATTAATATTTAATTTTAATAGAATTAAAAGAAATCTATTCATTTTATTAATTTAATATAATGAAAATTATATCTTATAAATTCTCTTAGTTCAATGGTAGAACTGCATTCTTCTAAAGTGTTAATTTTGGTTCGAATCCAAAAGAGAATAAGAATATATTAAACTATAAAAAATTTATATATTTAAAAGTTAAATAGAATAGTTGAATCTATTTCATAATAACTATTTAGATAATTAATTTACAAATAATGTTTTTAGAAATCATTTAGAACCTATTAATTAGGTTGTTAATATAAAAATAAATTATTGTTACAGTATCTTTTACTTTATATATTCTTATTACAATTTTATTAGAAAATTTATATCTAATTAAATTTAATTAAATTTTTATTTTACTTATAAATATTTAAATTATTAATTGAAAATAATTTTATTAATTTATAAAGTTATGTTGTTAATTTTAATTAACTATAAATCAATATTTATATCTATTTCAATTTTATAAAAATATTAAAAATTTATATATTTAAAATATTCTTTAATTAATTTAACTAAGAGAATTTAAAGATTAAAGTATAAATTAAAAAAATGGATAGTCCATTATAAAATAAAAATATAGATATAAATAAAGATAATAAATATATTTATCTATGAATACACAGGATTTAATTTTAACTCTGTTAAATATAATAATAAATTTATTAGATGTATTATCAGTGATATTACCTATATTATTATCTGTAGCCTTTATGACTATAATTGAAAGAAAACAATTAGCTGCTCATCAAAGAAGAGTTGGTCCTAATACTACAGGATATTACGGGTTATTACAACCTTTTAGTGATGCTCTTAAATTAATTGTTAAAGAAACAGTTTTACCTTCTCAATCAAATAAAATTTTATTCTATTTAGCACCTGTATTTTCTTTAATATTTAGTTTATTAGGATGAGGAATTATTCCTTTTGGACAAGGATTAACTTTATTTGATTTTACTTTAGGAATATTATATACTGTAGCTTTATCATCATTAGGAGTATATGGAGTATTATTTGCAGGTTGATCAGCAAATTCTACTTATGCCTTTTTAGGTTCATTAAGAAGTACTGCTGCTATGATTAGTTATGAATTAATTTTAAGTTCAGCTATATTAATTATAATAATATTAACAGGTTCATTTAATTTTTCAACTATCATTGAAAATCAACAAGCTATTTGATATATTATACCATTATTTCCAGTGTTTATATTTTATTTTATTTCTATTTTAGCTGAAACATCTAGAACACCTTTTGATTTACAAGAAGCTGAATCTGAATTAGTAGCTGGTTTCTTTACTGAACATTCTAGTGTACCTTTTGTTTTCTTTTTCTTAGCTGAATATGCTTCAATAGTTTTATTTAGTTGTATTACTTCTATTTTATTTTTAGGAGGATATCATATGCCTGAATTATTTATTAATGATTCTTTAATTAACTTACAATCTATAATACTTGGATTAAAAACATGTTTATTCTGTTTTATGTTTGTATGATTTAGAGCTACTTTACCTAGAATGAGATATGATGCTTTAATTGAATTATGTTGATTAAATTTATTACCTGTGTGTGTAGCTTTTATTATTTTAGTGCCTAGTATTTTAATAGCATTTGATATTTCACCTTATTAATTTATTTTATTATTTTTGTTAGTTAATTTTATTATAAATAATTGTTTATTTATTATATTATAAAATTTTTAAAGTGTTTATAAAATTTTATAATATTAAATTTTTGTATCTCACCCCCTTAAACATATAATAAATAATTTATTTCAAACTCCAAAATTTTAATGATTCTGTTTTTATTAAAAACAAACAAAAAAATGAGGATAGTTTTAATTTAAAATAAATAATTAAAAGAGATATAAAAAATTGCAAAAAGCACATAAAATATAACAATAATACAAATTATTGTTTAAAAACCATAAGAATTTAATTTTGGTTCCGATTGAACGTTGTTCAGTAGTTTAAGACATGCAAATCATTATCAGCTAAATTTTTTTAGGTAATAAGGTGTAAAGGTGAGGATAGTAAATAAGTTACTTTATAATTTTCATAAATAGGAAATAAATATAATTAAAAAAATTTTAATTAATATTAAAGGAATTCTTCTGTTATAAAATACTATTTATTTTGATTAGGTAGTTGGTAGGGTAAATGCCTACCAAGCCGACGATCAATAGCTATGTTTGAGAGAACAGATGGCCACATTGGGAATGAAATCTCCCAAGTAGTATAACACTACCAGCAGTCGAGAATATTAGTCAATGCTCGAAAGAGTGAACTAGCTAACTGAAATCAATTAAAAATTGATAACATAAGGGAAAATAATGATATTACCTTATTATTAGTGTCGTCCAAAACTGGTGCCAGAAGACTCGGTAAGGCCAGAGACACGAACGTTAATCGTCTTAATCAGGCGTAAAGGGTTTGTAGGCGGCTTACAAATTTATTTAAATAATATTAAGTAAAGAATAAAAGCTAGAATCAAATAGAGGATATATGAAAGAATGCTTAGAGTAGGTCTGATATCCTTAGATACTAAGTAGAATATTAAAGGCGAAAGCTTTTTTCCATTAATGATTGACGCTCAGAAACGAAGGTGAGGATAGGAAATAGGATTAGATACCCAGAATACCCCTCTCTGTCAACGATGAATGGTAGTTATTAGTAAAAATTATTAATGGCAATGTTAACACGATAACCATTCCGCCTTGTGAGTACAACTGCAAAGTTGAAAACAAAAAAATTAGTCGGTTTCGGAGCAAACGAAGTGAAGCATGTTATTTAATACGATAATCCGCGTAAAACCTTACCAGTTCTTGAATAAAAACTTATATAAAGGAATGTTTTAAATTTAAATATATTTTAAAATTTAAATAGTAAACTAAAACATTTAATACAGGTGTTGCATGGCTGTCTTCAGTCCGTATCGTGAGAACTGAGGTTAATTCCATTAACGGACGAAATCCCTATTGTTAATTAAAAATATTTAATTTTGTACATACTTAACAATTTATGATTCTTATAAAGGATCATTTGGGGCTAAGACAAGTCTTTATGGCCCTTATGAACTGGGCTATAGACGTGCCACAAAAACTTTTACAAAGTGATGCTAAACTTTTTCTTAAAATGCATCATATGTTTATTTTTTTATTAGAGATAATATTATATTTAATATAAAATAAATTATCGAAAGATTAAATAAATGCATTTATTTTTATTTTTATACATTAAATTTAAATTTGGAAAGTAGGAAGAGCTAATCATTAAACAAAGTTAAAATATAAATTTAGACGGATTGTTCTCTGCAATTCGGGGACATGAAGAAGGAATTTCGAGTAATCGTTGATAATAAGCGCAACGGTGAAACTAGCATCCGTGATGAACTAACTGTCTGTCGCTGGGAAGAAGCTTATATTGATGGAAATAAAAATCTTATTATAACTTTTCATAGTTTATATTTAATTATTTTTTAATTTAAATAGTTATTTATTTTTTAATAATATAACGGCTATTTAAAACTAATTAGTTTTTATTAATTCAATTGAGTAACATCTCAAAAGTCATAGCAAGGTAGCCGTACTGGAAAGTGCTGCTGGAAAATAAATAAAATTAACCCCCTTTTTAATAATAATTAGTAAGAGATTAGTTGAGTGGTTTAACAGCATATTTACACTATGCAGACAGAGTTTCGATTACTCTATCTCTTATTTATAATTCTTATCTCATTTTTATAATAGTGTCTTTAGAATTAATTTTATCTTTAATAAATATATTTTTAAATTTTATTATATATTTTTATATTATTTATATTTGTATGAATAGATTTCACATATATTTATTTATATTAATTTTAATTTTTATACTTATTAATTTGCGAGTGTGCCGAAATTTGGTAGCCGGGTAAATCTTAGGAATTTATGGTTTTATAATCGTAAGAGTTCAAGTCTCTTTACTCGTATATAAAACAAACAAAACATTTTTTAATCCAATTATAAACAAAAGTTATATATTAAATTATATTTGCAAAAAAACAAAACACAAAAAAATAAATTTAAAAGGTTAATAAAATCTATTAATTAATTTATTTAAGAGGAATTAGTTGAATATTATCTCCTTTTTATATTATTTAAAAATAATCTAAAGTTTGATACAAATTAAAAATCTGTAACATCTTTAGCTGAATAGGTAAAGCGTTTGCGTTCGAAGCAATTATCTATTGGTTCAAATCCAATAAGATGTAATAAAAATAATTACAAAAATTTTAATTTCATTAATGAAGATTGACAAATAATAAAAATATTACAACTAAATGAAGTTCATAAAATAAAAAATAAAAGTAATGATGTTTATTAGTATCATGATTATTATAGTGGCAATAGCCCTACCTTCAATAAATAGAAATATTTCACCAAATTTATATTTAAGAATATCATCTCTATTATTACTTTATACTGGAGCATTAACTTTAAATGCTTTTTATATTCAGTCAATTGGATCAGGTATAGGAATATATAGCGGTTTATTTCAAATTACTTTATTCACACAATTATTTGATATAGTTATAGTATTAACAGGTTCTGTTATACTAATAGCTTGACCTTTAATAAATCATAAATTTATAGATAATAATTTAAATTTAAATGAAGAAGGTCATAATATTTTATCAATGAATAATTATAGAATAAAATATTCAATAATAGTATTAATATCCACTTTAGGTTCTTTATTATTAATATCTTCTTCAAATTTAATAACTTTATATTTAAGTTTAGAATTACAATCTTTTGGAGTATATATTTTAGCTTCTTTATATAGACATTCAGAATTAGCTATATCAGCAGGATTAAAATATTTTTTATTAGGAAGTTTAGCTTCTTGTATAATATTATTAGGTTGTGGTTTAATATATTCTTTCACAGGATTAACTAATTTAGAATCAATATATAGTATGATATCAGTAATAGATAATAATAATATATTATTAGGTTTTAGTTTAGGTTTAATATTAATATTTATAGGATTATTATTTAAAATAGCCGCAGCACCTTTACATAATTGAGCGCCAGATGTATATGCAGATAGTGCTACAATTATAACTACATGATTAACTATTATTCCTAAAATATCTATTTTAGTTGTATTATTTGAAATACAAACTCATATTAATTTAATAGATAATATTAATATTATTTTAGAATTAAATCCTTTAAATAATATAATAAATAATAATACTTTAAGTTTTAATAATAATTATTTCTGAAGTAAAAATTTATTATTAATAAGTTCTTTATTATCATTATTAATAGGAACAATTTTAGGTTTAGCTCAAACTAAAATAAAAAGATTATTAGCTTATAGTACTATTTCACATGTAGGATTTATTTTATTAGCTTTAGCTATAAATTCTGAACAATCTATAGAAGCTTTAATATTTTATATAATACAATATACTATTACAAATTTAAATACTTTTTTAATAATAATATTATTTGGATATATAATAAAAAATTCATTTAGAGATTTAATACAAAGTATAATGGTAGAAGATGAAACAGGAACTGAAAATGATATTAATTATATTTCAGAATTAAAAGGTCAATTTTTCTTAAATCCTGTATTATCAATAAGTTTAACCATTTGCTTATTTAGTATGGCTGGAATACCTCCTTTAATAGGATTTTTCTCTAAACAGTTTGTATTATATTCAGCAATTCAAAATGGATATTACTTTATGTCTATTATAGCTATTATTGTAAGTATTATAAGTGCTTCTTATTACTTAAAAATTATAAAAATATTATTTACAGAAGAAGAAAATACATCTGATTATAGTGATAAAGAATTAAAAATAATTAATAATTTAAATATTAAATCAGCCATAGACATAAGTAGTACAAACAGTTTTATAATATCTACTTTAACATTATCTATTTTATTATTTGTTCTTAAACCATCAATTTTATTAAATAGTACAACAATACTTTCTTTATCTTTATTTAATTTTTAATGAATAATTTATTAATGTTATTTATTTTTGTTCCTATTTTAGCTCTGGTCTTATTAATTATTAATTTCCTATTCTCAGCTCATAAACCTGATGAATCTAAAATCTCAGCTTATGAATGTGGATATTCAGCCATTAGAAAACAAAATAGAACAGATTTTCAAATTCAATTTTATGTAGTTGCTATGTTATTTTTAATCTTTGATTTAGAAATATTATTATTATTCCCTATAGCTGTTACTTTATATAAAGTAAGTACTTTTGGTTTTAGTATAGCTTTAATTTTCTTTGTGGTTTTAACAATAGGATTTATCTTAGAAATTGGTTCTGGAGCGATCTCTATAGCTAAAACTTCACAAACTAAAGTTAATAAATAAATTTTATAGAAATATTAATTAATCTATCTATATTTTATAATAAATTAACCCCCTTTTTAGTAATAATTTAATTAAAATAAAATAAGAATTAATTTTATCCATACAAATATAAATAATATAAACATATTTAAAAGAATATATAAATTAAGGGGGGAATCTGATAATTGGTAATCAGTTGTATTTGCATTACAAATATGATAGTTCGAGTCTATCTTTCTCCATAAATTATTTTAAATAATTGAATTTTAAGCCTCGATTGCTTAGTGGTCAAAGCGCTATTCTGAAGATATAGATATGTGAGTTCAATTCTCTCTCGGGGCAAATTATATATTAATTAAATCATTTATTATGTTTTAAGCCGGAATAGTTTAATTGGTAAAACGAATTCCTTGTAAGACTTTGATATTGGTTCGATTCCAGTTTTTGGCAAAATTAAATAACATTAAAAATAGTTATAACAAAAATAATATGAGTTGTAGTTTAATTTGGAAAAACATCATTTTTTGGTAATGAATAATATCAGTTCGAATCTGGTCAACTCAGTTAATTATTTTATTTTTATATTAAATAATTTTAAGATAGCAGAACTCGAGTGGTTGAGTGTCTCCCTTTTAAGGAGAAAGTCCTGGTTCAAGTCCATGTGCTTTCAATTATGAATATAATTTTATATAATAAAAATACATATTTAGAATTCATAATTAAAATAATAAAATTATAAGATTAAAAATAGATAAATAATCTTTTTAAATATTAAGGGCAGGTGATCCGATTGGTAATGGTGATTCTCTGTAAAAGAATTGGTTAACGCCGTAAAAGGTTCGATTCCTTTACTGCTCAATAATAATAAACAAACAAAATATACATAAATGTATAAAATGGTAGATGACAAATTGGTAAGTCGCTCCTTTTGGGTAGGAGACATAGAGCATGTTCGAATCGTGCCTACCATATTTAGGTGTTATGGCAGAGAGGTCATTGCGGAGTACTGTTAATACTTTTTTCATAGGTTCGATTCCTATTAACACCTTAAGTTTTATTCATTTTTATATTTTTCTTATATCTTATTTGTAATTAGATTTTTAATTCAAATTATAATTTAATAATAAAGAAAGTAAATAAAATTAAAATAATAAATATATACTAAACACACAAAAATATATAAAAGAGTAATAAAAGCGAACATGTTGAAATTGGTAAACAATCTCTTCTTAAGCAGGAGTGGAAGTAATTCCTTAAGAGTTCAAGTCTCTTTGTTCGTATATATTTATAACAATAGTGTACAATATAATCTAAATAATAAATTATATTTAGACAGTTTAGTGTAACGGTTTGCACCCTAATCTCATTAGTTAGTAGAAGGGTTCGATTCCCATTCTGTCTTTTTTAATAAAAGTAGTATAAAGAACTATTTATTAATGATTTCTTTATTATTCATTATTTTTAACTTTAAATAGTTAAATTTTTAATTTATAATTTAATTAATTTAGATTTATTATAATAAGTAATTAAATTTTTAAACAGTTTATTCAATGAATAAATTTTCTATATTAAAAGAAAGTACAAGTATTATAATTGTAAACAAATAAATTTAGAAAACATTTTATAATATTATAGCATGTGTTACTTTCGGATAAATATTAGATTTATTAAATTCTTAAATTTGATTAATTTTATGTGTTTATGAGATTTTAATTTAAAATAATACAAATTTCTTAAATTAATAATATAATTTAATAGATAAAATGAATTTATAAATTATAAATTAAGGTTTATCAATTAATTAATAACAATAAGGTCTTTTAGTATAATGGTCGTACAGCTACCCTTCAAGTTGCTAATGTCAGTTCGATTCTGATAAAGACTATTTTTCTTTATATATGTTTATTTTTTTTTTTATTTCTTATGATTAATTTAAAAAAGGTGATAAACAAAAATGTTTAAAAGTTAACATAAGATTTATACAACTTAGTTAAATTATATTTTCATTTAATCATTTTAAATAAATAAATTTATAATATATTAAATTAAAAATTCTTAAAAATAAAATTTATAACTTAAATTTATAATAGTTTTATATTATTATAATTCATTTTAGTAATTGTTATTCGTTATTAAATTTAAATAATTAATTTAGTACAAATTTTAGACACAATCAAAACAGAAAATTCTCAAAATGTTAACAAATTTAACTATAATCCTAAATTCTCCATTAGAACAATTCGAAGTAAGTAGTTTAATAAGTTTAATAGCTCCTATATTTGGTTATATAAATATAACTTTAAGTAATATAGGATTATATTCTATATTAATCTTATTTCTAATATTAAGTTTACATATAATAAGTAATAATGAAAATAAAATTTTACCCTCAAAATGAAGTATAGCAATAGAAAGTATATTTACAACAATTAATACAATGGTAAGAGAACAATTAGGTAAAGAAAT
>Ga0316213_1000058_pt1 | contig 15293 bp, 9 predicted proteins | sample NRE2metagenome_FD_207798 | JGI IMG/M metagenome (GOLD analysis project Ga0316213, IMG submission 207798) | Spruce roots microbial communities from Maridalen valley, Oslo, Norway - NRE2 | ecosystem: Host-associated > Plants > Roots > Unclassified | place: Norway: Oslo | collected 2017-09-14
GGAACTCGAGCTCTTATGCACGGCTCGAGCTCTTGATTAAGCCCTAGCAATCGGGTTCACTGCCTCCTGTGGAGAAACAAATTCTCGGGTTCGAAGAACTCCCCGTTTATCTTCTTCGGGGTCCAACTCCCGCCCGGGGGGGGCCGGCGATTCATTTGCATAGGCATCTCAACCGAGGAGAGTTTCAAAGGGGTTACGTCTTCAGTCTCTCTCGGTCCCTTACTATTTCTATCGGGCTCGAGAATGATATAGGAGAAAAATGCCCTCTCCAGATCCCGCATTACCGATTTCATGAATGAAAGAGATGCCGTTGCTCCTCCTCTTTATGCTGCTAATACGTAGATAAAGGCGGAGAGCCATAACTGGATTGAACCTATTTATTGTCAATATCGAAGAATATGTCTCCAATGGGTCAACATTTGTCTGGTTCACATAGCTGCAAAATGCCGTTGACATCTCTAAATGCTTACTTACACATTTATATAGTGCGAACATCTAACGGATTACAGCAGTTAGTAAGTAATCCTCCGACTGAATAAATTAGATATAACCCACCCTGCGCCCAAGTTCTAATTAATAATGCTAACCCCCGCCCGTTGGAATTGGAACCGATGAACGGTAACTCACCTCTATGTCTATATTAGAAACACACGACGACGACTCGGCCCTAACCCCGACGAGAGAGATATACCGCGGTAACCAACCTCTATATTAACTAGTATTAACTAGACTCGACCCTTAGGGAGAGGAACGACCAGCTCTATGAAGGGGATTTTACCAAGTTGATTGCTTGTAGAAACGCCTTGCAAAGGAGGAGAAGCGTTGGAGTGTCAAGAGGAGGGCATGAAGCTCTAGACAGCATGGGGTAGCTTGGTTGCTTGGTTGCTTTACTGGGTGGCTTTAACGCGCTGTGGTACCAGGTCACCTGAGGTAATGTGTGGTCATTCATTTGGAAGCACTGGGGATACACTGGGACTGGGGTACACCGGGTAATTCATTGGGAAGCAATACACTGGGATACGCTGGGTAATTCATTCGTCTACCGGTAATGATACCTCGCGCTCACACCTGAGGTAGTTGTTGGTATAGCATGCTATGAATACTCTAATTTAAGGGCTTTATTCTCTTCTTGCCTGGATAGAAGGATCGAGGTTCTTACTGGATAAGAGATATTGATTTGACTGGCGGCTTGAGCAGAGATGTAAAGGTGGTAGTTCAAGATGTAAAGGTGGTAATTCGAGATGTGAAATTCGAGATGTAGAGATAGCCTACCAAACCTACCTAAAGATGTTCTATTCTCTGAAGGCCTACCAAAAGATTGTGATTTCACCTACCCTACCAAACCTACAAAAATGAGCCCACCTTCGCCCACCTACCCTGGTTGCTTCTCTTCCACACCCATTCTCCCGAGCTTCCACACCCATTTCCCCTCCCTAGTTAGTTGCTCTAGAACCCATCAAAATAGCATTAATTAGCTAGGGTATCTTCCCCGCTTCTTTCCCCCACTTCTTATGCAAGAGTCTCCTTACCTTATTTATATTGTTCAGGTTATTTCCTCCCCTCCATACAGTTGGGTCAAGTCTCTTTCCTTACAGTGAGGTATCTGGATATACAGTTAGGTCAAGTCTGTTTTATTCCTCTTTCCAAACTTTATGGGCTGGAAATCATTCTCTCTCTATCTAGTAGGCTATGACAAGATCTGGGGTACATACACTTAGGCAGGCATAGTATCGAGGTCTCTCTCCTATCAGCAGCAGGCAGGTACCTACTCGGAATTCTTTCTCTTTTCGGAAGCAGAATCAGATGACCTGTACTCGAAGGAGGAAAGTGAGAACTCGTTAGCTCAGGAACTGCCAATACGAGTCACTCTTCCATGACCCCAGGGTCAGAAGTTGCTTGATCGAATCTCATCTCAGCAGGAAATCCTTAGCTAAGGGCGCAGCGAGCCCGGAATTCTATCTACGAAAGGCGAATGTAGTAGTAGTATGCCCCGAAGCCTTACTTCTTGCTTGGGCGGCCCACCCAATTACTTAGTCTCGTGGTGGAGTGCCCGCGAAGATTACTTAGTAAGTATTGTGCCTGCCGAATTCCGTGCCTTGCCGAGCGACATACATAAGGAGCACTCAATACGGGGGCCTTTCCCACTGGAATACCACTTCCTTCAATACCAATCACAGGAATACGACTGCCTGCCTTAACAACGAGACCGATACACGAATCAACCCAGGGCAGGCGGCTATCTATAGGAAAAGGAATACCAAAGCGGAACCACCTAGACTATAGGTTGGGGTTCATAAACTGATGTCACAATGTATGTTCAAATGATTCGAAACGTCGATTTATCGCTAGAATGGAACTGGTTTTACTTTAACTTTAGATCCAATCCTATTCGATGTGGCGGGGCAGCTTCCAAATCCGATTCATCTGGGGGAAGCTAATTCTGTTAGAGCTCGAGCCTATCCAGACTTCTCTTTTCGAATATAGGTATGCTTCCTAGAGTCATTTTATAGGTTCTCCTCAGGTAATCAATATCATAATTTGTGGAGAATTAAGAATGACTATTACATATGTAATAGTCCGATCCCCTTGTTCGATCCAGATTCTTATTCATATTTCGGGTCTCCCAGGAATCGCTCGCTTCCTCTTCCTTTGGTCGAGCCCGCTTAACGCTTCCTCACCCTCACTATAGATAGAGGTAAGGAGATTTATTAAAGGACCCAGAAATCTGCATTAGTGGTAGTATCGGTAGAAAAGGTAGTATTTAGCCAGTAGCCAGTCTTTTGCCCGTAGTCTTGAGCCCGTATAAATGGTTGTGTTTCCTCTATCAAAAGCCTTAAGTCTCTAAATAGAATAGCCCGCCCACGAGAGATGTATCGAGAGTAGCCGATAATGTGCAAATCCAGAATGGATACCAGAAATACCAATAAGTATGAGCCCGTAAATGAGCCCGTAGTATTCAATGTGCAGTGGAAGGTTCGGGCCCGTGGAAGCGTAGAAGCGTTTATGCATTGATGCGTGGATAGTAGTGGATAGTAGAAGTTGTGGCCTCATTCGAAGGAATCATCTCCAGGCCAGGATACGCGCCCTTTTTACCCGGTCAATTATCCCTCACTATTACATTCATTATCCACCGCTTGCACTTCTAACTATGACATTTTGCATCCGCCTATAACTTATTAGTTACCGATGAAAGGTTATTTCATTACTAAAATCGAATCAATCAAAAACTATTGAATCAATCCCACTATCGACAAGTTGTGGGGAAATAGGGTGTCCCTAATAACATAGTGAAGATTCTCTTTGTACAGGCAGGATATTTCTTATTTACTGTCTTTTTACTAGCAGGAAATAGATTTCTCATTGGGCCGGTAAAGCAGAAGATAAGGAAGCTGGGGTTCTCGCTGAAGATAAGGGAGCAGGGGTCCTTCCTTATGGAAAGGTTGGATAAGAAAAGGGACTTCCTTCCTTGGTTAGAGACCGTCTACCGTGGACTAACACTCTGGCCTTACCTTAAGTTACCTGTTATCTAAGCAAAAGATCCGCCCTTTCATATATTCCATGAGATCCCCTTCGGGCCGATGGGATATTGATGGGTTATTTCTTCACTCTTTTTTTCATTACCCGTTCAGATTCAAAGAAGGGGCCTGCCTTCCTAAATACTTTCATTACCAAGGCTAAAGGACCAGCTTGCCTTCCTAAATACTTTCATTACCAAACTAGCAGGATCGATGCGACCGACTGCTTGCCGGATGGTCTGTCTATGGCTAAAGGAATGGTTTTCTCCACCCGCCTATCTGATTCACCCACCATGAGTCGGGCCTTTGGGCTACCTATGGGGTCTAAGGATAGATGGATTTGACTGTCCTCACTTGACCTTTGGGCTAACGGAGAGAGGTCATCTGTTCCCTTCCTACTCAAACTAGCCCCCCCTACTACTATATATTCACCTGCCTGCCTTCCTATGGGTGGGATAAGGAAATATGGGTGGGATGGGGCCTGCGCTGGTTACCGAAGATAAGGAAGCTGGGGTTACCGAAGATAAGGATCTAGGGATTAGACTGACCGACCTCAGAGGTTCCACCCCGACTTTCTCCTTAAGTCCAAAAACGCGGGCCATGTTATTGCTAAATATTTCCACGAAACACCCCCAATAAGGTGTTGATACATTAAGGTACTTTTGAATCCATTTTGTTAGGCGAAGCCGTACTTCCATTCCCCGCCCCTAGAAAGGTATTTAGGTTCGCCACCACTGTAAGGTTATGCCCGCCAGAGGAGAGGCCTTTAGGTTCGTCCTCTTAGAGGTTATGCCCACCAGAGGATAGGCCTTATATATTATATATGGATATTAGGTCTTACTCCCTTAAGTTCTGGGTCCATACTTTGAGATATAGGGTCGTACCTCCGATAGGTTGTGGGCCTTAGTTGTAGGCCTTATAGGGCAATTCTTGACCTGATTATCCCTCGTCCTTGGGGCTCTCCTCTGGGGTGAGTCTTTCTCAAATCTGTATAATATTTTTTATGACTAGCTGGAAATAGATTGATTGTTGGCCATCCCGGTAAAGCACAGGACCTTCCTTTCACCCCTTCCTTCATCCAAAATAGATGAATTTAGATTAAAGAAGTTACGAAGACCTTTCCTTACATTTTCCCATCCTCACCATAGAAGGAAGCCTCATTGACACTGCATCACCTAAGGTGTCCACTTTAGGATACTCTAACATGTTGATTTCACATTGTGGATGCTTGTGCTTACACGTTTGCTTTTGAAGTCCATGACATTCTATGGTGAACCTGATATGAAGCACTTTGTGTCTTGATCATCTCCACAGCATCTTCATTTGCATTTTGGGGCATCTCTCCTGCTTTTTACTTTTGGTATTTTTGATTACTTTCGAGGCACTTGCCTTGACCTTTGCCTTTGCACTTTTAGACTCTTTCATAACCACTCATGGGTCGACGTGGGCATACCCGAAAAAAGAAAAGAAAAGAGGGCCCCTATCACATCACATCAAAACAGCACGGTACGGGGCCGAATGAATGATACACACTGTGAGGTTAGGTGAGGCACACTGCCTGCTGATCCAACTTGCTGCTTGCTGAAGGAAGGTAGGTAGGTCTCTTGCTTTCTCGATCTTGCTATGGAGAGAAAGAACTTGACAACGTTTGCTTGCTTTCTCATTGCCCACCATGTCCCCCACCAGAAGAGATTTAGACAAGTTGTTACCTTATGAGCATATCGATTGAGTTCAACGGATTGATTTAGAACTGAATCTTCTGATGATTCAGCTGGCCAGAAAGAGCGGACAGAGGAGAGGAGAGGAGAGCCCCAGCGTAAGGTAGGTGATCCTTAGAAATTCCCAAAAATAAATAGGTTGATCCTGTTTTCACTTTATCTATTGTTCCGTATCGATATGTGTCTTTCGTGCAGGGAAAAATGGTACACCTATTTGGGGTATGATGAACGGGGGTCCTTTCTTGCTTGCCTGGGAGCGTTTGGTCTGGCTCTCTTGCTCGCTAGGCCTGGAATAGAGGACTGGACACATGCATAAAGGAACAAAGCACTATAACTTGATGCAGGGAGTGGGGTATGTATTTATTTACTTACAGCGTGAGGGGGCGGGGATGCATATTGAACAGACTGCAGACTCTCTCTTATTGGGTGATATTTAGATATGATTGGGCCATGAGCTGGGGAATAATAATGGTTACGTGAGCTGGAATCTAGTGAATCAATCTAATCAGTTTATTGCTTGCGACGCGGCCTCCCCCAGAAGATGTTATGAAAAGTAGAATCCCCCGAAGGGGAACTTAATAATATCCTCGCTTGATGGGTAAAAAAATGATGAAACGACTGGCTCTAGATCTATAAACTCCGGATCTTCACCCGGAATCGGATCTACTACGTTCGCCTTCGCTGCGTGTTTTGCCCGTACTCTAGCGAGTTCTGCCTTAGGTTCTGAAACCCTTGTATCTTCGGGTCATGGTTCTCGTTTTGCCACTGATGTTGGTGCTATGGCTGCTTCCGAGTAAACTAAGTCCACTGGCACGAGACCTATATCTGTATATGGATTTTGATCTGCTTCTGAAACTTTCTAAAAGCAAGAATAAACTGGGCAAACAGCTGGCACATTAACAGGTTCTGGGTCTCGCTCTGTCTCTACACCTGGAATTGGCTAGAATCACCTGGAACAGGGTCAACTGCTGAGTAAACAACTGGCTTTGGATTTGTAGTCTCTGCTATGGATGCTGCTTAGTATACTCAATTCAAAGGTGCCGCTTTCAACCCTGCCCTAGCTACCTTTGCCTATACTTATATTGCAGGTGCTGGATCAATAGGGTCCCCCTGGGACTGGAAGGGATGCTACTATACGAACTGTAAGGGATGTTGGGCAAGGTGCTGCTAGTGCTAGATCTACTGTTGCTGGACCTACTGCTTGTGCATCTTTAGTCCCTGTCTCTACTACTGGTGGATCAACTGCTATATCGGCTAAGGCTGCTGGCTCTACTACTGGTGTCATTGGTGGTGCTTACCTTGCTCTTGCTATCTTTGTCTCTGCTTCTAGGACCGGATCACTAGCTAGTGCCTGCCTCTGCCTTTGCTTCTGCGGGTACCCCCACCTTAGCTTCCGGCTTTGATGCCTTTACCCTTGCTTCTGTCTTTGATGCTTATTCTACTGACTTTATTGCTACCTTTGTACCCGGATCCGTGCCTGGGGACTATGCTACTAGGTTTCGATCTTGATCTTAAAATGGAACTACAAGCTCTCGATATAGGGCAAGGGTGGTCGGTTCTTCGTTTACCAACGGAAAGCATGGGAGATTGTCTCGAGATATGAGGTATACGAGAATATGCTTGCTGCCAGGGCAGGGCCAGGCGTTTTCACGTTATTAAAAGGGTAGGCCTATTCATTCCCCCTTTCCTCTAGCTACTTAGATGTTTCAGTTCGCAAGTCCCCATTTCCATCAATCTCTCCCGCAAAGAAAGAAGTAAGAATGGATGGATTTATTACCATATTATCCTCCACGTGGATGTGCAAGCGAGAATCTAATTCATATTCATGATGCAAATTAGAAATAGTATTGATTCCCATATTCTTTCTTGATGTGTATCTAATTTTCATATTAATTATGCGTCTACTTAGCGAATGCGAATGGACATTGATCAATCTTTCTCAATCAATGGAGTTGATGCTGGTTTCAATCCCTTTCACTTTTAGTTTTATTGCTTGCTCAACCATAGGGCCCCACACCACAATAGTAAAATAGGAACGTAGTAACTCGCTTTCATATCCATATATAGTAAGAGGGGCCAGCCAAGCCAAGAATAACTATAGCATAGCATGGAATGGGACCTTTCAGGACCTTGTTTTTCTACCAATAGCCCTATTCTCTGGGTGGGATAGCCTCTGTCTCCGGGGCCTATAGCCAGCCTTATATATAAGATGGGAAGACTCATAGAGAAAGAAGTAGATATCTTCCTTAACTATTCTATTCTATTCCTTATGATACCCTGGGACGCCCAATAGATGAACTGGCGAGGGAGAACTGTTTTACCAAGTTAGTCCAAACGTCGCCCACACAGCACTTCATGGAAGTCGGTCACCGGTGTTACGGAGTAGACGAAACAAACGCTAGCAGCCTTCGACTGTTCCATTAGGGGATATAATGACTCTTGATACCAAGGAGATAATTGGTGAAGTGGGCTATGTGAGCCCATAAAATGGCACTGGGTCCAGAATACCCGGAATAATACTATTTGGTATACTTCATGTTTTGGCTTTCCTCCCTCCCCAGACAGATAATATATAAAGCACTAGGTATTTAACCCCAAAGAAAGAAGGATTTCATTTCATTGGGAGGGAGCAGGCATCACCATATTCAACCGCCTAATAGGCCATTTCCTGGCCCTGGCATTTTATTATCCATCTTGGTACGTGGATGGAATTTCTATGAAAGACTTAGCGAATTGAAACATCTCAGTAGCTATCGCCTATATATATTCTCTGGCGCGTTATCCTAAAGAAATAAGAAGAAAAGATCCCTCCATTCATTCGGCGACCTATCAGCTGATCTGATTGATCCTGTCATTCTGCGAAAAACGTGTTCTTTTTCATAATGAAAAACAGGATCATCCTTCCTTCCTGCCTTATCTACACACATGATTAGACCTGCTGATTGCTTTTTTGATCAATGTCAATTCGCTCTCAGTATCAACGTAGATAAAGGAATTGTTTTCAATCGATCCAGCCAGAAAGAAGAAATCATATGCATGCTGATTGATCCATTCATTCTTCCGATCAATGAATGATTTGCTGTAACCGATGACTCACTTAGTCTTTAATAGATCCCTCGTTCATTTTTATAAGCGAGGCCCCAACCAAAGACTGCGACTGTTAGCTCGTTCAAGCCCCGAAGCCGCACACCAAACTCATAGTCTTTAAGCCCAAAGTATGCCAAAAGCCCAAAGTATACCAAATTTGTGCCAAGAGAAAATATAGCACCATTCACTAAGTCTTCTGATATCTATATATCCGTATAGATAGTTTCCGGGCCCCTTATTTCCCTCAAAGAGCGAGCTCTGCTCAGGCTTTGGTAGAATAAACATAGGTCCCTGAGAAGGGATATACTTCATTTCCACCATGACTTATGAACTGCGTAAGAGTGATTGCGCGTAAGTAAGGGAAGAAGGGTGCGTAAGAATGATTGCGATTGGTAGGTCGTGATGATGGGTGAGCGTCTGGACGAAGGTAAGTCTGAGTTAGGAAGGTGAAAGGAAGTGATGACCCGGCATGCCTTATTACTGCCCTTACTTATTATTATGACATTGAAAGAAGTATTAATCATTAGTAGGTCAGTATGGATCAATCATAGGTAGGTAAGAATCTGTATTAGACAGAAGGTAGGTAGGGTCAGAAGGTAGGGAGACATGGCCCACCAGATAGGCATGAATGAGAGAGAGGGGCAGCAATAGAAAGACGGCATGGCCAGCAAGAGATGATGATGCATAAGAGTGACGGCCCGCCGAATAGGCATGAATGAGAGAGAGGGGCAGCTGGATAGCATGGAGTGGGAGTGTTCATTTCCACAACTTCTTCTTCCGGAAAGAATGTCATTTCCACGATTTCCATTTCAATAAGTATCATTCCAATCATTTTATTTCAATGCGGGAAGGCTCGTGATGGAAGGAAGCCTGAGTGGTAGAGGGAGTGTTATGCCGCTTAAAGCATTCTGCTTCCAGCGAATGTATTAATCCGGTGGTAGGACCAGTATGCATGATACCTCTCTTCGTTCGGCAACAACCCGTATGATACCTCCCTGCTGGCGGGAAATACTCATACCTATCACTGCGTGTCACTTCGTGCGGGGGTTGATGCCTTCACTTTGTTCGAGAACAATCCCACTCTATTGCTTCCAGCTCGGCAGCTTCCAGCGAATGACTCTATTCCTATTCCCTCACTATCGATCGCTTCGTTCTGTTGCCATTGTTGCCATTTCCTCCTTTTTTGTTGCCATTCCTTTTCCTTCTGTTGCCACTCCTTTTCAATTGCTAATGTGTGTAGTACATGTATATTATGCAGCGGCCACTAAGATGTACAGGAGCTATTACCCTTTGTTCAATAAGCTAATGAATGTAGTACAGGCCTTTCTGCTGCGTCCACCCAGTAAGTACGTATCCACTGCCCGCAAAGTGCCCTCCAGGTATCAACCTATCTTTCTCAAATAGGTAGAATCAAATCCCTATATATGAATCAATCTCTATTTAATCCTGGCGCATATGAAAGAAAGATTTTCTACCATCCGGGCTAAGTGAGGTGATTTCCTCTCCATCCGGCCTGCCTGAAGGGCTATTCCAATGAAAATGGAAAAAAATGAAGGTCTTTAGACACCAATAGGGAGAGGTTTCTCGCTTGCTCGACGTTAGGCCCCTCCACCACAATAGTCATTTAGGAGAGAAGTCACTCTATTCTATGCCTTTCTTATTCTTGTCTCTTCCTTTTTTCTTCATCCAACGGGAGAGGAACGAAGACGCTCGATTGACCGTAGGGAGATCGAGGAAGCAACACTTCGAAAGTAAGGTCCTAACTTTACCAAATAAAGAGAGATATAATTATATATTATATTATGATAGATTCTGGATTGAGGAAATAAATATAGTGGGGATGATTTGAAGATGTCCCAGCGATTACCTTGTTTGTCGTACTATTGTTTTAGTTTCAGGGGGGAGGCTCACAGACAGATTGGGGAGCGAAGATCCGCCTTCCCCATCCATAAGTATGGGGCGACATCCCCAAAGCAGCGGTGGTGGGGGGCCAGATCCAGAGCCATTCTTTTATTTCTCTTTTGCAATGAATTGATTGCCTTTTTTTTATGGAGTTGGGGTTGAGATTGAACCTGGGACCAACTTACTTCCTTGTTGGACTCTATCGGCCCTCCCCATTTTATTCATCCTTTCCATATCCACCCGTTTAGTTACTCATCAAATGGCACCAAGTTTCTATGTCAGGTAAGTTCGATCGGTTTGAAGAAAGGGTGCGTTGGTGTTCTGGATAATTAGAGCCATAAACCTTGAGCTACTATACATACTTTGACCAACGGGATAAGCGTAATGACATCTATAATGAGAGTCTTTAGGGGCTTTGTGAAACACTTTGTTAAGAGCCATGACCTATAAGTAAGAAAGATAAGACACAACACCTTCAATTTATTTAGGCCCTTCGTCTGGCCCCTCAGGCCGGAGCGTGCAAATGGATGGATTAGGCTCAATATAGAGGAGAATCGTATTCATTCGCCATGGTTTATTCTGCACTTTTTTGTTTTGTATAGGGTTAGGCTTTGACTAGAGAATACAAATACCGTATAGAAGAAGATAAATAAGGTAGCTGGCTGTATGTGTGTTGTTATATTTCTGCTGTATTTCTGTAGTGATAGAACAAGATGAAATATATCAAGGAGTAACGATTCTATTTTAAAGGAGTAACTACTATTCTAAAGGTATAAATGGTTACAAAGATACAAGGGGATAAAAATAAGTCTGGAGTATTGGTCTTCCATATAATAATGGAGTCTATTGTACTCTACCTAGTTTTATGCCTTATGAGGGAGATCTGCATGGATTGTTAGGAGAGGCCTGGTTTATATAATAAAATAGAATCAAGAATCGATGTTAGAAATACCTCAGGTAAGGTGTATCATGGGATCAATTTATCTAAGATTTTTATTATATAAACCTGGGGTATAAGCAACAATCCCAGGCATACACCCACATTAGGGAAGGAATTAAGGCTAGGTTAGAGCTTCATGTCGTCTATGTTGTATAATAGGAGTACTGCTTTTCAGGAGGGAAATATAAGTGCTCCGATAGATTGATTTACCAGACATTCTGATGTAGTAGAGCCATGCTTCGTACAGCGACACGCTAGAAAGTGCATTGAAAGAATAGGAATAGGCTAGTAAGGCTCAGCTAGTCAGGCTCAATTGGTCGGGCTACCCTAGCTCTTGTCTCCCTCATTATTCAGAAAGAATAGGAATAGGATTTACATAGTTGGGCTACCAGACTACTGATACTTCTTATTCACGGTACCATGAATGTAGCTAGTCAGGCTCAGCTAGTATTAGGTATTGACCAACTTAGGTATTGACCAATGAAGTATTTACCCGGATTTCAGTACTTACCTAGATATAAGTACTTACCCAGATATAAGCACTCATGGATAGAAGTAGCATAACTTTACCAATTTGGTGTGTAATTTATAAAGTGTAGCCCAAGTCGGTTGACTTGGGGCTTGTTGAGGCCTCAACACTTAGCCATTCAGGGTTCAATTTGAAAGCACCGGGAGGCTTTTTGTCTCCCTTTGCATAACGAACGAAAACTGGAAAATGATCTGAGTCCCCACGTGATTCTACCCAAGATCTGAATCTAGCCTAGTCAGATAAAAGGGGGTGATAGACCAAAAACCTGTAAAGCCTCTTTTCCACCCTAGAGGCTCCAGTCCTTAGATTCCTCCATGTAGGCACCATTTTCATAAGCTCAATATCAATTTTCCTCCTCCATTTGATTTAAGAAGTAGTCAGCCAGAGGATCTGCTCTGCCAGCTTCATCCCATATTTAAGCTCTGCTGCAGGTGATATTTAGGTCCCCTCCTAGGATTATATTATTCTGCTGGTGATGGGTCTGGATTACGATATCAATCTACTGAATCAACTCAGTCAACTGGATCAAGGGCTGGGTCTTTATCATGAAATTAAGCTCCTTCCGCACTCTAATTAATACACGATCTCGATCTTTAAAGTCGATCATATTCATTCCGGTCACGAAATGTATCCACTGCAGTATTACTATTATATCCCACCCACAACCAGGATATGAAGCTCCTGCTGGCTTTGTATCTGCCTCTATCTATGATGCTGCTAGTGGTTCCTTTGCTTCAACAGGATCTTCGACTGGACCAATACATCGCATCTTATATATAAGGCGATGGATCTGGCTCTCTCAATACTGAATCCCGATCACGATCACGAACTTGATCACGATCATAATCATAAGGAACCATAATTGCGAAGGGATGCTAAGCAAGATGGTAGTGGGTAAACTACTGATGCTACTATGGAATTAGCTCTGCTGCCTCTGTGCCTGCCTATGCCTCTGTTGCTGGTTATCGATTTGGAAGGGATGCTGGTTTTGGCACTTTAATTGGTTCTGGTTCAAGGTCATCAGCGACTTATTATAAAGAACAACTGTCTCTGTCTCTAATGCCTCTACCCCCCCTGCTAGCTTTGCTTCTGATGATGGGTATCGATCTCCATCTCTAACTGCTGCGGGGTCAACGGGGCTATTATTCCCACCCACCGGGGTCGTTGCAACATTGATCAGGGTTAGAGGTGTGCAAAAAGAAAGTCGGAACAGGGTAGGATATACGCGGGGTGTACAAAAACCCTCCACACGCTGGAATGTACCAAAAGTAAGCGCTATCGATGTGCATAAAGTCGGAACAAGGGAGGTGTGCATAAAGTCGGAACAAGGTTAGCAAAACTAGTTGCTTTGCTCCCTACGCCTTAGCGGACTCTACCCGTGCCTATGCCTTTGTTGCTGCTACCCTCACCTCTACTACCTTCGCTTTTTACACGACCTATATAATCTCTGCTTCTGCGACCTACGCCTCTGCTCCCATTAACCTATAATTGGATATGAATCCGGACCTTTATTTGTTTATGGAACTGGATCCGCGGATTTGGACGGGATGGTGGCTTTACACCTATATCTGCACGTGCATGTTCACCTGTTACCTTTTACTTACTGCCTCTTCACCCAACAAACAACCGGAGTGAGTCTAGCCCTTACTAATCTATCGCTGAAGCTGGGAATATCAGTAGCGTATGCACTATCGCCATGAACCTCTCACCCTTGCCTTATGATTAAGTCCAACCTATTCACCTTCAGAGCTAGACATGTTTGCCCTATAACACTTGAGGAATGAATGCACTTAGTTAGGAGGGACTGCTATTAACCCTTCTATTAGAAGAAACACCAGATGGGATGGATCAACCTTACCCTTTACTTTACTGCCGAAAGCCCAGGACGAGGGAGGAGTGTTGCCCAACCCAGTCATTAAACCTGGAAGAGAAGTACAGTATGAGTATGGATGGCATGAAACAACAACCTTACCCTTACCTTTATACCTTCATCCTAGGAGGGAGATGGAGTACCTATAAGTCAGGAAAACTAAAGTAGGCAAGTATGGCATGCTATTATCCCTTCTCTTATAAGCACCGGATGGATGGGGATGATCACCTTACCCTTCTCTTACTAATGCCTTCAACCTAGGAGCATGGAGTGAGTGGAGGGATCCCAACCTAGTCTTTAGACCTGGAAGAGAAGTAGAGGAGGAGAGGAGGATGGCATGAGACCTTTACTTACGAGCATACACGTGGCTGGTTTACGAGCATACACGTGGCTGGTTAGAGACTTGAACTTATGCAGAAAGCCTAGGAGATGATGTTATGCCCAACCACACTTAATGCCAGGAATAGGAATAACAGCATGCTATGATCCCGTACCTTAGAAGCACCGGATAGGATGAGTTGATCCCTTACCTTAGACCTAGAAACGTAACTCACTGTCTGCCATATGCCTTCAATTAGAGGAGCTTTTTCCCTCCATAAAAACTCCGTAACACCTCCGTAACACAAGTGTCCCTGGGGAGTAAGTCAGTTCCTTAGTGCCTTTGGGTATTAAGTTAGTTTGATTCAGTCAGTTCTTTAGTGTCCCTGGGAAGTAAGTCAGTTCTTTAGTGTTCCTGGGGATAAAGTCAGTTCTTTAGAGACAAGCTAAGTTGGGACAAGCGAAGTTCTCCGGGGACAAGTGACTTCATATTCGGGTAGCTAGTGAGTTCCTTTCTTATATGTTATTATTTAACTGATAGCTTTGTTACTGGTCCTAGGGATGCTTTGATGGAGAGGAAAGTCAAGCGAATTGTAGGAGATTTGTAAGTGAAAATGGGGTGGAAAAGATCGGATAATCCTTCCATTTCTTCTTCGGCGAAGTGATGAGTTTCCCCCTCTATTGAACCCCCATTTTAGCTCTCGGCGATATTCTTAAATTTGCCGTTTAATCTCCGAAATTGGCCTTAACGAAGTAGCTAATCTAATTCTTACTTCTTCCAAGAGTTGCTTAGGTTTGAATGGTGCCAAGGCCATAGAAGAGTTCAATCCAATGTTGGGTGATCAATTCTTCGTTTAGTGGGGCCCTGGACCAACTACATGATCCAGTGGAGATACGTAGCTATGGCCTGGAGGATATGAAACTGGTACAACGACAACTGGAATTGGTTCTTAGTCAACTGGCTCTGAAATAGGTTCTACACCACCAGGATCTAGTTATGAATCTGCCGGAGAATCTGCTACGCGGTCACCTGGGTACGGCCCTGGAATTCAATATCGATCTGCTGCTGTTGGTGTAGGTACTCGTGATTGGTGTTGCTTGCTCTTCGTGTTCGCATGTGTTTTTGCCTTTAGCTTTAATGTGCCCTTTCCCTGCGTAGCCCTTGCAATGTGGTTTCCTATGCCTGTCCCTGGCTATATGCCTTTGCCTTACGTAGCATTCTGAATTCTATTGCCTTAGTATTCGCCTTAGTATTGCACGATTCGCTTTAGTCATATTGTATTAATTACTTGGAAGGGATGTTTAGCAAGGTGATGCCCCTACCCAACTACATATGCAGGGGGTTATAACCCGTCTCGAGATGTATCTCTCTCCAGCTATCTATGCCTCCGCCCACGTTGGGTCGGTGGTTTGT
>Ga0316213_1000059_pt1 | contig 15190 bp, 9 predicted proteins | sample NRE2metagenome_FD_207798 | JGI IMG/M metagenome (GOLD analysis project Ga0316213, IMG submission 207798) | Spruce roots microbial communities from Maridalen valley, Oslo, Norway - NRE2 | ecosystem: Host-associated > Plants > Roots > Unclassified | place: Norway: Oslo | collected 2017-09-14
GACGGGAGGAACCCCTGAAGAGGAAGAAGAAGATCGGGTGGGTTGGAAGAGCTCCCTTGTGCTTTGGAGAGTGTCAGACCAAGGCCTATCTCGGTTATCTGTTGTTTATACCGCATTCATTTCTTTTGTAAGCGAGGTTCGGCCAAGTCTCCAAAGGCTGTTCCCCCTGATGCCTATTCGGATGCCTATTTATTGACAGTTGGGGGTTCAGCGCTCCACAATTGAGATGCAGGCAAACGGGGTTGCCTGTATCCCGGTCGCTCCTAGGCTGGGAAGAGGAGGGGCTCATGGTCTCGACTGGCCGTCCCCTCCATGCCTTCCTTTACTGGGGCTTACACCCATTTCACCTCTGGTCTGGAGACAGAAGATGAAACTCCTCCAACCGCCTAGAAGAAGGAGGTCAGGGCAAGAACAAAGACGGTTGGGGTTTACCGCCACGAATGCAGAATTCGTCTCCTAATTTCGGACGTGACTCGCCACTCTTTCGCCGTTACGCCACGGGGATTGACCTTGCGAATAGGAGTCCTAACTCGCATGGAAATTCCTCCTATTTTGTTTTGATGCTCCAGGATTCAACCTGAGGAACACCGCCACAAAGAAGGAAGGTAGATAAGGGAATTCGTATTTCTTATGTGAATATACCATGCTTTGCTTTTCGGTGTTCGTTTTCAATTTGTTTTAGGGCTCTTTTTTCGTTCGTTTTCAACCAGACAAAAGGACTCTTTTTGTTTCTATTTCCCGACCTCTGAGTGGAGTGATGAGTGGAGTGATTCTTATTGGTTTGGTGAATCACATTCGAGCAGTAACTAGAAAGTAAGGAAGTGAGTGCAGTGAGCCGAACTATATGCTCCTATATAGATGGGCATTGAAAGAAATCAAGTAAGAGGTTTGCTCCTCGGGCTTCCCGACAAGCAATGCTTACATTCCCTCCAAAGCTTTCTCTCTCTAAGAATTTCAGATTCTCCTTGGATTTCTCCTTAAATGCGTATTATTCTTATATATGTAATTACGCTTTAGCAGCCGAGGAAATAAGTGGCTGTCTTATATATGTAATTTCGCTTTTCATTATTGAGATAGAAATGTGGTGGATGCATCTATTTGTTGTTAGGAGACCCACCTATACAACTTATCCCACTTACTTCTCACCTATTCAGTCAGGAAGACCTTCGTAGGGGAAGCATCTATGAAACCTTTACCCTTATTCCCTTTACCTTTACCGTTACCAAACATCCTACCCACCCTTGGATGCCCCAACCTAGTGCTTCAGCCAGGAATGCTTAGTAGGTAGCACTATCTTCTCTTTATCGGGCCGGGCTTCACCGGATAACCCTACCCTTCTTTTTTCTCTTATTTAGGAATCCACTTTGAATTATGCCGGATATTACTTATTCATATTTAGATTGCTCTTTTTTAGACTTCACCTTTACGAAGAGAATATAGGTAGGGCAGGGCCTACCCCCTCCACTAAGATAGCTAAAGCAAGTGTGAGTCCAGTGAATGCTGTCTGGAAGGCGGTGGAAAAGCTCTATGGGAAGCCGGTGAACGCTGCGCTGCTGTTTAGGGCTAACAAAGTATGTCTAGGTAGTATGGTTGGTAAAGAGAAAAGGGTAGTTGGTAACAGTAAAGTAAAGGCAAGGTAGGCAGCTGAGGAAAGTAAATAGTCAAGGTCTAAGTGCTTAGCAACTAAGTCTTAATGAAGCAAGTGGTGAGTTTGGAAGCCCGTTCACTCTCAAAGTTAAGGTAATGGAGCCGGTCTAGAAAGGTTGGTGAATACGACTGGTCTAAGTGCCGACCTCCCCTCCCTTCAATCTCATAAGTTCTGGCTGTAATGAATCAAAGAGGGCAGGGCTGTTCCCACGCACGATCTGGTGGTAGCTGTCGAACTAACTGTCTGACTGCTGAACAAGGTCCTCCCTCCATGCAATCAGGCACGGAGTGGTGAAGTTCGTTGATTCAGGAAGCACTTATCCTTGGTTGGGTCGTGCAAGGAGTGGTGGTTCAAACGAAAGCGAATAAGAAGTTTCATAAATCATATACGTAATAAGAAAAAGGTGATTCCTTCTCTAAGGCAGGTGGCAGCAGAAGGAGGCTTATGCGGGTGCATATAGAGTAGCAGACCTGGATAAAGTTGCCCCAACCAATTAAGCTTCCAGATGTTTGAGTCCCTTCCCGTTTGGAACAAGGGGGAAAGAACGTTTCATTCATAGAGCATTTCGTTTTGCTTATTCAGTAAGAGCTGCTCATGCAGTTTAAAAAGGAGAACCAAAGCAGCTTGAACTAATTAATATATATAACTTGAACGAAACTTCTTATTGAGCTTCCTTATAACGAACGAAGCCTCACCGGTTTAGATCGGGTTATATATGTTATTTATTGATACCACTGGATTCAGGCACCCAAGCCCAAGGTGGAGGGACCATTACTAATTCATCGAGTTTCCTATTGAAAAAATTGAGTTCTGGAACCCTGATGCATATCATATGCCTACGACCCCGTCCAAACAACTATTTTATTTCTCAAATACGCGTTTGGGGACGTTTTTCGGATCGACCGGAACAACCCAACCTGGGTGCCTGCCCCCAACCTTATCCCTGTTTCCGATGGGGATCTTCTTGAGAAACCTACTTATGCATAGGATTCCCCACCTTTACAATATATTATGGAGAGAGGAGAGAACTTCATTGCTTCTTCTTCTTGGGCCACCTCACATTTCGTTTTTGATCTTACGGGACGGGACTAGTATTCATAACCTTCTATTGCAATGGCACCTCCTGGGATCGAAACTTGGGAATCGGGTAGGCTAAGGCATGTATGTAGGGGAAGGGATTCCTCACTGTGCCCAGGCAGGCAGTAGTGTTGTGACGAACTATTGATGATACCATTTGGTGTAACGTTGTTTGTTCGTAAGGAGAAAGCAAGTATCAACTGTGCTGGGTGATTCGAGAGTGTAGACCCATTCGCAGAACAGATGAACAGAACAGATGAGCACCACAGAATAGCTCCCCATGTCCATTCGCAGAACAGAGTAAACTAGTTAACAGCGTGAAGAGATAACAGATAGAGACCCATTTGCAGAACAGAATATCTCCCCACGAGCATAACAGAGTAAGCTTGTTAACAGCGTGAATAATAGATATCTCTCTTGGGTATCGTGTGATGTTGAACTTCTCTTTTTCTCTCTCGAGTATGTGGTGATGATGAACCTCTTCTATCTGGTCTGACGGTAAGAACTTCTATTGTTGTCTGGTGTCAACTTGGAATGGGTGAGATGGGTGCCATTCTCATGAGGTATAGCTAGCCACACTCTAGCCACTACCTACCTCGACGTTCTCGCATCACGGGTTCTAGCAGCAGCCCTCGTGCCTCTTCGATCCTTCGTCGGGCGGTTTCTTCGAAGCCATTGACCCTCTCTAATCCAATTGGCTTGCCCCCGCACCACTCACTCCCTCCCTCCCTTTCTTTCCTTTGAGCATTTACTAAGCTTTAAGCCCAAACCTTGCTACTAGGTCAGTCCCTGGTTGGTTGGCTAATGTAGTCTCGGTGAAAAAGCAAAATGGAGACGATTGAACGACTGGATAGGCAGCGTGCCAGACTTAGCCCAACTATGAAGCAGAAGTTGAACCCACGGATGCTCCCTTTATCTGGGCTGCTTTCCCTACCGACAAAAGAAAGAGGGACTGTGCCTTTGCCTTTCAGTTTCGACATTCTTCCTATGGATTCAGCTCTGGACCGTAAATGGCCTGAAGACCGTTTTTCTTCATGTTGACAGGTACCATATAAGGCCAAGAAATCATTTCCATAAATTGATTCCCAAGTGGGTAGAGCGGGTTCTCCAAGCAAGCATTCCAAAGAGTAGATATACCTAACCCAGTGTTGAGAGCGAACGATCGCAGTTGGTAGGTGCGGAAGCAGAGGTTGTCATATCCCTGGAAGCCTTACCTTCAGTTAAAGATTAGAAAACCCTTCGCCCTACTAATAAAAGGCCCTATCTCGGATTCGTTGAACTTTCACTCGAGCTTGAGTCTTCGCTTGAGCGGGTACTCGTCCATCGCGCTTAGGATAGAGGATAGGATAGATACATCCCCTTGGCGTCTGGGTTTCGGTGGTAGGAGGAATATCAATAGCTGCCACTGCAATAGCCCTGTCTTCTCTGTCCGGCGAATATAGATAGCTTCTTCCCTTAGCTAGGTACGGCTCTTTCGAGCAATCAATCAATCTGCCATTCGGTCACTTCCTGCTAAAAGTGGAGCTCTTTTTGGGGTGGACTACACGAGTCTTATGAAAGAGAGCCGAGGACTATAATAGCAAAGGCTTTCTGGTCGATAAGTCAACAGATGTCCCCCTGGGGCAGACAGAAGAAGTTCCGATTCCTTCTACCACCATCACTTTCTGACTCGCCTGCTCAAACGAGAGTTTAAGTTCCGGAACTAGTGCCTGCCCATGGAATCACTGCTTTTGCCGCTTGAAAGCTTGTCTAAAGGTCTCAATCTTTCTTAAGTTAAGAAGCCAGAGCTAGTGCATGTGAAAGTTCGCCTAATACTCGAATCCACTTGGGGTTCTCCTTCCACTTTTACGGAGACTCTTGCTACTTCCTCGACCCGACCCCGATATATCGAATTCTTAACAGACAGAGACTGCCTCCACTTCCCTTAATTAGCTTGTTGAGGAACGGGCTTTACTATATAGGGCAGCCCCAGTTCCAGTATTGGAGGAAGCATATGGCATGGAAAGCATGGGTTGTAGGACAGCCAATCCTTAAGAAAGCTATCTCACCGGGGTCCGGTTAGTCGACCTAAGCTAAGCACTGTTAAAAATGCCCTTTATCCTAACCCAATGGGTTTTTAAACAAAAAATGCTAAAGCGGCAGATCGGGCCTTATTGCGGGGAAGCTTTAAAAGATAGGGAAATAGCAATCATAGGAGATTAGCGGCGTTTACCTACTATATGGGCTGGCTTTTCGCTCAACTGTCCCTTGTCTCGGTAAGTCTGTTCTAGGCACTCTGTCTTTCCTACTGGTGTATCCGGCTCTCGATCGAATGCGACTGCACCTATCCCTGCTTTCTTAGCCCTTATAGCAAAAGCATTCGCTCCCTTCTTTCTAACCCCAATCAATGGCGGGTACGGCTAGGGGCATCTCCTCTCTCCGTGTCCCCATCTCCGCAGTTCGTGCTGGGCAATCAGTGGAATCAAAGGTTCTAGGTCGGGGCTCAAGGGGATGATATGGATTATAGTATTAATTACCCGGGTTTTCAAGCAACGAACCCCTATTATTGTTTCTGCTGGTGCCAATGAAGATGTTCCCTTATTGGCTTATCCCTTATTGGCTTGTCTCTTATCTCTTATTGGCTTATCTTCTCGTCGCTTATCTTACTGCAGCTTATCTCTTACTGCAGCTTATCTTACTGCAGCTTGACTTCTCGTCGCTTATCTTCTGGTGGGATACTGGCAAGCTTCCTGCACCCCGGTTGTTCCCCTTGCTGTAATTATATATGAATCTACACTATGAATAACTGGATAGATTTATTCAACTGGATAGCCTTTTCGCAATGATCAATTCCACTACTCTACTGGGCAATTCAACTACTCTACTTGTCACCGGCTCTCCTGCTCCCCTGCTCCCCTGGCTCCTATGGATAGGTTGATTTGACTGGGTGGGCTTAGCGCACGTTACCCATGTTACCCACGTTGCCCATGTTACCCTAGTCGCGTTTTCCCCTAGCTTTTTACCTATCTATATGGGTGGGTAAGTCTGGGTGTGGTTAAGTCAAAGTTAACCACGTTACCTACGTTACCAAAGCCTTTTAACCTAGCTTTATAACACAGGAGGAATTGAATAGCCAACCTGAGTTGGGAGTTAAACCAATAAGGGTGTGGCGGCGTAGTGAAATGGGATGACTGAGAATATTCGGGTTGGCCTCAACAGCGATGAAAATAACTATTAAGGACAGGCGCCCGGGATTGGGGACACGTACATACAGAAACACTTGGTATATACCCGAAACTTAAAAGTCGAGTCAGTCGAGTCCACTTAGCTACCGAACTCAATTCAATAAAGACGTTAGGTGCTGAGGGTCGTTAGACGTAATTACGTATATAATATCTAGAGATCCTCTCCCTTCGGTCGAGTGTCTAAAGACCGTACATTCAGAGGCAGCACCTAAAGGCTAGGGAGTTGTGTCAAGTACTTATCTCCTTGGTCTTTATGCTCTCTAAAGTGACCGGAATCATACGAGTCAATATAGATTTCTTAGGGCCTTCGATCCACGCACGTCTTACGGTCTTGACCTGCCTGAGAGAGGGGAGAACCACCTTACTGGATAATAGTAGACTGCCTGAGTGTCAATGGTAGGGTAGGCGTGGAGAGCTTTTCGCGGGGAAACTTGCAAGTACAGTTTGGGGGGAGGCGGATGTACCCGAACAAGGACTGGGCGTCGACCCAACCTTATGAGTATTCAGACTATAACAGTTCCGATGAACAGTCACCAACTTTTGACAGTTATACGATTCCAGAGGATGATTCAGAATTGGGTCAATCACGTTTATTAGAAGTGGACAATCGAGTGGTTGTACCAGCCAAAACTCATCTACGTATGATTGTCACATCTGCTGATGCACTTCATAGTCGGGCTGTACCTCCCTCAGGTGTCAAATGTGATGCTGTACCCGGTCGTTCGAATCAGACTTCCATTTCGGTGCAACGAGAAGGAGTTTGCCACGGTCAGTGCAGTGAGATTCGTGGAACCAATCATGCCTCTACGCGTGCGCCCGGATACATAGGCCGACTGCTGAGCCCACTCTGGCTCAGCCGCACCTTCTCGAACAGGCCAATTCGGTTCAGGTGCGAGCTACCTAAGGAGCTATTATAGCGATATCGTGGCTAGAGCAGTAGGGAAGAGAGGAGCCTCTCTAGCTAGTAAGAAATGAAAGAATAAGGGGGGCTCGGTGGAGTGGAGCGGAGGAGACGGTTAGGACAACGAACTCGAAACGCGGAGCCCGAACCGAAGCCCGAGGATATAGCGATTAGTGGGCCGGCCAATAGCGCCCCGCCGCAGTCGGTGGCATTACCCTCCGCGGCACTCACTCGAGGAACCTCATAATTTGTTACGGCAACTACGATCGATAGTGAGTGACAGAACCCTGAGCTGAGCTAGCTCGGGCTTTGGGGGAAATATAGGGCGCTAAGGTCGCATAGATCTTACCGGTCTTACGCATAGCGAAGCTTACCTGAGGCTCAGGTGTCTTGAGCATAGCGAAGACATTTATTTATTCCCCTCAAAGAGCGAGCATAGCGAAGGCCAGCTCAGGCGCATAGCTCAGGATAAGCATAGCGGCATAGCCCTTACCTTCTCAGGTAAGTTACCTGAGCATAGCGAAGGTCGGTCTTACCTGAGCTCTGCTCAGGGCTCTCATTCATTTTCGGCCTTACCGCCGCCGCTATGCTTAAGTGATAACCTGACGCTATGCCTTCTCGCAGGGATAACACAAATTCAAACACAAATTCAGCCCGCGCAAGGACCTAAATTCCCATTAGGAGGTTGAACCAAGGACCTGTGGAAGTCGGGGCTACCCCGTCCCCATGGCAACCAGTGTCCTGAGGGAGGAGTTCAGAGGCCTTCTAGTAGCACGGACCTATTTCCTCTCCAGGTCATGCGAAGGAGGCCAGTCCAGGATCGTACTGTTCCTCTACAGACAGAGACAACAAACGCACGGATCTGTACCTCTACGCGCAGCGCAAGCAAGCTAGACAATCTCATTAGAGAGAAGCGTAGCTCAGGTTATCACTTACCTGAGATAGATTGAGATAGCGGCGGCCAGCCCGATCAACCCTTCACATTTTAACCCGGGCTTCGAAGAGCCCTTCCTGATTTCACTCTAGCGAAGCTTCTAAAGATCAATACTTCTAGTTGGCCTTGAGAATCTTATGGAGGAATTCATTCACCCTGCTATTACCAACCCTCTCCTTATCAATCAATAAAGAAATCAACTGGATATTATCAAAGAGCGAAGGACGCATCGTATAATATTGGTGCTAAAACTGAAGCTTATGTAACATATAAAGGATCGGCGCGGTCATCCAATCGGGTTCCGCCTACTGCTAATCAAGGTGTTCCCTCTGTTTTGGGATTTATGGGTTCCACATATTACTAACATATCGCTCAGGGCTGCCGGTTCGGGGTGTTCCACCTCCGACTGTTAAGGGTGTTCAACCTTGTATTCCTCCTGTTGCAGATGCGGGTCCTGATGAGTCAACTTAGGTAGTTGGGCATCGTTTGTCTTTTATGGTAAGCCGCAGTCTTGAACGATTATTAATATTTGAATGACGCGCTTGCTCCTGTCAAATGGTACAGCAGTGTGGCAGCCCTGAGCGATATACTAAACGGTAGAAGCGGGTCGGTAAACTTTGTTGTGTGTAAGTGCTTTCCAGTTGTTGGGATGGGCTCTGCGCACATAGATCGGGGTGGATCAGGAAGCACTTGTCCATGTCTCGGACCAGGCCGGAGCTGCCTCTTATGCTATTGATCTAGTAGTGGTTGGACCTTTTCCAGGTTGAGATAAAAACCCCGTAGCGAAGGCAGGAACATAGGTTGCAGCAGGCAGCCTTGAGCAATATATAAATTGATTGGAGATGGAGATCGATATCCAATTACTGTTTGGGCGGATTCAGTTGCATTCGTTGGATATCCCATTTACGAAGGAAGTTCCATCAAACCCCTATACGAGCTGGAATATCACCGAATTGCGACCATACCATCAGACGTTCAGTTCTAAAGCTAGTTGTTTAAGATCCTTCAGTTCCAAAGCCAGTTGTTTAAGGTTCACCCGTAGCAGCATCATAGCCAGGACCAGCCACCAAGCAAGCATCAGAAGGGCGGAGTTTTCCCAACAATAGCAGATTCAGATCTACACCCTTCAGTCGCGGATTAAGCCTCTGTTCAAAAGCTAGTATCCTCGCCGCACTATATATCCCACGCCTATCTCTGTTCCAATTCCAATTCCAGATCGGGATGCATATCCACGTGACGTACACGTTTTTCCAAGAACAGAGCTAGTCGTTGATTGACGACCCAGGTAATATCGCACCTACTAATAATGATATATTGCTAAAGGCAGCCCCGGAAAGAAATGCGCGGATGCAGCCTTATGGATGGAGAAGCATAAAGGGGATACAAAGGGAAGAAGCGAGTTTATGTACCAGTATCTGAGCTAGTTCCAGAGCTGGTTGACTCGGTTTACCCAATGCCCATTAATGAAGTTGAACCGTCTCTACCAGTTTCAAAGCGAGTAGTTTAAGACACCATATTTGTTAGTCCATAGCGGTAGATCCAGCCCTAGAGGGCGTGAACTATACCCTTGTCAAACCCGTGCAAGTACGAGGCACAGGAGCGCCGGGCCAGAGGGCCTGGTCCCAGGGAGACAGTAGGCCCGTGTCAGGAAGCATAAAGGCAGGAGTTTCATTTATAGATTCAAATCCAACAAGTACAGAAGCCGAGAGAGTAGCTACGCGGAAGCAGTTCATTACCCAGTTTGAGCTCGAGCAGATCTAGATCCTGTGCCATAACCCGTTGATTCGGGACCAGAACTAGCATTCTAACTAGTAGATCCATTTATAGGTAAGCGCTAAAGCAAAGCGAGGTCCTACTACTGCTACTACAATAAGGTTATCACACTTAATTAATAATCGTTAAAGTATTAATTAATCAAAGGAGAGCGGGGCATAAGGTAATTTTCTCTCGGGATCATCTTATCTTCGCAGTTTACCTTGACTACTTACCTTGCCCTTAGACTGTTCCCGATAGGTGAACCCTACCTAAAGAGCGGGCCGTGCTGTCCTTCCCCTCACTGAACAGGCTATCGCGAAGGGGAAGCTTTCTTTGCATAAGGTATGACCAATGATGTTACTCTATGATGGATGAGCTTACACAATGCCGGTTCGACTGGGTTATACGGAGAGCTACACAATCAATGCAGGTGAGATTAGGAAGGTTACACGATGCATTCCAGTTCAATTTTGATGTTTATTTGCTTGCGTTGGCAAGGGCGTTGGCGATAGCGATAGCAATAGCGATGGAAATGGCGTTGGCAAGGGCAGATACACTTTCCCCTTTCAGTTCGCCTGCCCCATTCAGTTCGCATTCCGTTCAATACGCCATCCCCCCAGTACGCATTCAATCCGCATTACCGCTTTCCCCATTACCCTTTCAGTTTGCCCGCCACATACAACTAGCCACGGGGGCCCCCTCAAACCCCCCGATACTGCACAAGGACCAGGATGCCACACAGGATACCAGCAGAATGAACCTGAGAACACCAGCTGCTTGAGAGCTTGGTTACACGATACGATGACCACACGATACAAGATGAGGTTACCGATAAGAGGTTACACTTTGAGGTTAGCTTACACAATAAGCGAGGTTAGTAAGTCAGTCAGTGAGTCAGTGAGTTAGTCCGTTAGTCAGTAAGTGGGGGTGACACAATGAGGTTTTCCAATAAGGTAGGTGTTTACGATGAGGGTTGGTTACCAATGAGGGTCGGTTACCAATGAGGTTACACAATTCAGGTCGAGGTAGATGCCCAGTTAGCACAAGTATCCGGGAGATGCCCAGTTAGCGCAAGTCTTCAGTAGATGCCAAACTAGCGAAAGTATGAGGGATTGATAGATAGATATGGAAGGATGAAGTCTTTGGTAGATGCCCACTGGAAGGAAAGAAGTATGAGGGATTTCTAAATAAATGATGCCCTGTTAGCGAAAGCTTTTGGTAGATGCCCTTTTAGCAAAAGTATTTGGGAGATGCTTTAACCCCCGTATTTCAATGGTTGGTAGGTCTTTAACACCCGCACCTTCGCACCCTTAACCCCCTATTGAAGAACCGGCTACAGCCCAAGAAAGCCCGCATTGAAACTATAAGTCCTTGCCCTATCGCTGGAGGAACCGTACTTCAAGCTCGCTATCACCAGATAAGTCTTTCAAGCTTGCCTTCTTACCGGGTACGTCTTATCACTGGAAGGAGGAACCGTCTTTCCAGCTTGCCTTCTTACCGGGTACGTCTTATCACTGGAAGGAGGAACCGTCTTTCCAGCTTGCCTTCTTACCTGCGTAGTGAAAGCTGGCTGGCATCACTGGAAGTGTCCTTCAAGCTTCCCTTCCTGATGCGTAGTTAAAGCTTCCCTTCTGACCGGAGGAGTCTTTCACCGGCATCACGGGAACTTTCTTTCAAGCTGGCCGGCATCACCGGATCTTGACTTCAAGCTTGCCATCTCACTGGAGGAAGTGAAGGAGTGTGAGTGTGGTGCAACGATTACCCTTACAACCGAGATACTCCCTGGCATGACGTGTTACCACCGGACCTGGACGGATACACAGCCCGAGAACCCTCGATCCCTAGAACCTCATACCTCCAGCCTCATCCCTCCATCCATAACCCTATCTGTCTGCCATCCATCCTCGATCCTTCACCTTGATCCTTCACCTTGATCCTCAACCTCGACCCCCCCTACCCTACGGAGAACTCTACCTTCTACCCTATGGAGAACTAGACCACCCTACCTCGACCTCGAACTCTACCCCACATAGAAGACCTCGACCCTAGAACTCGACCTCGAACTCTACGGAATCATGGAAATGTTCCTACCTCGACGGTATGGAAGAAAGGAATGAACAAGCGTTATATACGATTATTCACTGTTTGAGTGAGGTTCATACGACAGTCAGACATAGCTGATGCCAAGAAAGAGGTCAGTGCCTGTGGTCGCCGATAAGGAAGTGGTCATTGACAGGAGGTGGTCGATGATAACCAGGGGCCCGATAAGTAAGTCTTACCTACGATATTATTACTTACGGTGGATGATATACAATGAGAGGAGCATAGGCCAATCAATTTTGAGGGACAAGCTGGCTGATTTGTTTATGCCAACCGGAAGTCTTCTGCCCACCAGGAGTATTCAACCGGGATATTTGGGAGGAAGGAGTTTGAGGAGCTGGATTCTTTTTATTCTGCCCGCTATGAGTCTTCTGCCAGGGGTGAGAATCAGTCACCATAACTCTTACCTTTAGCCTTTCCACCAACTTATGTACAAGTCCACCAAATCTAACAAAACCTTTTATACTAGAACGTACCGCAAGGAGGAGGGACTAGTAGGGCCATTAAGGGAGGTGCACCAATTACCCAAACTTCTTCTCCACCCAGCAGTACATTTCTCTAAGAGAAATCCCCTTTCAATTCATACCCGACAGAGGAACCCCCAAGGTTCCATGCCCAATAAAAGAGAAGTTACCCATCTCGGGAGAGATGTACCTTGTTTTTCCTCCATATTTAAGAGAGAAGATGTACCCCCGACATAGAGTTAATGGCTAGCTAGACGTGTTGCTAGAGTTAGTTGACAATGCAATTGTGGAGAAAGGAAGGGGCGGGCAAAGAACAACATTACTATGTGCTGTGAACAATAGCTATTTGCATGGGACCTGGGCTATGTGCAGTGAGAACTACTCTTCACACCGATAGCGAGTTAATACCTCGTTATATACGATGCACCATTCGGGAATCACGCAATGGAAGGGTCCTCAGGAAAGGGGATAGGTCTTCTTCTCAGCGGAGAGGGGAGGGAGGTTGAGCCTTTCACCTTTAGCCTTAAGCCAAGAAGAGCCTTTACCCTTGAGACTCTCTTTAGCAAAATCCAACAAGTCCAATAGCTCCTAATCTATGGAAAGCCCCGTTCATGTTAGTTCAACGCTGTCTGTAAGTGTGGGAAACAGTGAGGTGGGTGAGGTACAAAGAATAATAAAATCTAAAGATGAGGTACGTTAAGTGACTCGACCCAAAAAGGGCGAGGAACGAAGTCGCTCATCCATTCATGGGTGAGGGTGTTAACGCTCACTCATCATATGGGTGAGGGAGAGGAAAACAGGGATGCTGGATGGGGAGACAGGTACCAGAATCAGGTATGGGAAGGGACCATCATCTGTATGGGAAGGGGAGGGAGTAAGGTACCATAATCACAGTGACCAGTATGCTTTCTGAAACCAGTGAAACCAGTTCAGGGATGAAGGGGATTTCCCATAATAAGTCTATATTAGATTTCCAGTGAAGTTCCCATAATATCTAGGTTCAGGGAATCACAGGGGTAAGTGAACTCTAGTATGCTTTACCAGAAGGGAGGGAAGGTAATCCTTACAGTATGCTTGACCCTGAAGTCTCTCCGGTATGTGAAGGGACGGACCCCTTACATAGATCTCTAGTATCTGATCTCCGGATGTTCAGGGAAGGTACCATAAGAAGTGAAGTTACAGAGTGATGGGAAGTTCCCATATTCTTGGAAAGGGTTTTGCCAATTGCCCGAACGAAAAACGTAAAAGAAAGAAGGAGAGGACTGACTCCACGACACTTTCTTCTGTGCTTCCCGGCCCGCCCGGTTTCTTTGGCGCTTGCGCGCCGCAATAACTGCATTCCCGTAGCAGTCATTCCTATGGTCTGAGTAAGTTCTTATGCTGTATTGAACCATTCCTGCTGTAGCAGTTATTCCTACCGTTGGTATGGCCGTCTAATAGGGTCAGATTGAAACTACAGCATTCCGACAGTTGTTCCAATTGTTTAAATGGTTCAAGGTTGGTTCTTGGAGACAGGTAATGAATTCCGTATTTTGTTGAGCTATTGCGATTCTGAGGCTATTGAAAGGCACTTATTGCTCACGCTTGCCTTTTTCCTCACTTCCCCGAAATTCTCATTGGGAGAGTGCCTGCCCTTCAAATACCGCCTGCTACAGAACCCCTCTTACGACAAACGGGACTGGACTACTGATGATGGATGGGGATGCACCTCCCTACAGCTGCAGGTGAGTCTTGCCGTCCCTCTAATTCCTCTGTTTGTGCTGCAAGAAACACACATTCTTGCTTGCATTAGCGAGCCCATCTCGGTCCTAGCAAAGGCCCCAATTCCAGAATATTCACCCGCTTTCTTGGCCAACAAGCGGCGCGGCAATGAACCAACACTTCGTCGTTTGGTCATTAAGGGCCCACTTTGCCGGCTGTGTTCAGGCATATTCAGTAGCATAGCGCGAGGCTTTCTTCGACTATCCGCTGCTTCCCTTCCCGCCTACCCTACTGATATGAAAGAAAGAATTAGCTATCCATGAGGGGAGCACTAAAGTGATTTAGTTGGACCAGAGGAAGAATTGCTCATCCGAAGAATGAGGGTGAGGAAGAACTGCTCGACCAACGGGAGAGGAAGAGCAAAATTGTGGAAAAAGAAGAGCATCCTCTTATCTACTCTACGCTCGGGAAGTTGTAGACGACCTATTTATCAATCACAAGTCTCTGTCTTGCCTTACTTGTCAATTATAGAAGTGATCAAGCGCATTTGTCCGATCAAGGCGAGGTGGGCCCAATGATCGATCTCTTATCTCTATCTCTCTCTGGAAAGCACGGGAATAATGATGGGAGGTAGAGTTTACATGAACGGAACGGCAGAAAAGGCCCTATCGAGTATCCCAGTGGAAGAATACGTATCCGCTAGGGATGGGCAGAAGAATCCGTATGTCTCTGCCTGCCCCCACCCCACAACGAACGTAGGTAGACCCAGTAAGAACTAGCCAGCTTTGTAAAAACCAACCTGCCTTATCAATGTTTAGATGGGTGAGCATTCTGTCTTGCCAGATCGGTGTTAGGCAAGCGAGCATTAGTAAGGTCCTGGCCCTTTATTTATTCCCCTCAAAGAGCTCTGCGATAACCTGACCTCCTTCCCTCCCTTTCCTTCTTGCTTGGTCTGATCCTGGTTCTGGTTTTGGAGATCCAGAGATCTAGCAACGCATCCAATCTGTGCTGGAGCCGTATTCACTAACTAATTGGTATTGGATGTATCGTTAGGTTGTAAAATCTGCACGGTTGCAGAGAAGAGATCCCTTACCCTTAGTCAGTCGGCGCCAAAATGATGAAGAAAGACGAGGTCCTTTCCAAATCGAGGTAGGCAGGTGCTATGGATCCTCTGACTCCCAATCGGGTTGCCTTCCCTTGTGTTGGGTCTCGCCGGTGCTGCCTGTAGGTCGCAATGTGCTTCGAGATGGCCGTCTCTTTTTTCCCCCCCCTAGGTGGGTAATCCGCTCCCGGTCGCTCTGCTGCGTCTGGCCTGTCCTCTATCTAGGCACCTTTGGAAGGCAGGGAGTGTTACAACGTACGTTCGCTTTTCCGGTTGAAGGGTTT
>Ga0316213_1000061_pt1 | contig 15134 bp, 12 predicted proteins | sample NRE2metagenome_FD_207798 | JGI IMG/M metagenome (GOLD analysis project Ga0316213, IMG submission 207798) | Spruce roots microbial communities from Maridalen valley, Oslo, Norway - NRE2 | ecosystem: Host-associated > Plants > Roots > Unclassified | place: Norway: Oslo | collected 2017-09-14
TGCAGGTGAAAGATGAATCACCCCCTGTCGAATCCTTAGCAACCCCCGGCTGATCTTAAATCTATAAAAAATGAAACGTTCTAGCAAGCGGGTATCAGAATCCCTAGAATTCACCGCGATATAATGGATAGACACCTCCCGAGCACGCAGAAACGAGTACAGAAGCATAATTCCTCCCCCTCAATGCCGAATGACCCATATTACGGAGCCCCCTATAATATAATAACAGGCGCCTGTTCCCCTATGCCGCGATGCGGGTGGCCAGGCGGCTCACTATTCCGCCTGAGCAATTCACGTCATAGGTCAACTTCACTATCTATGTAAAATCTGACCTATTCGCCTCTTCGGGCTTCGCCTCATTCCGGTCCGCTTTCGCAGATTCACTTGGTCTGCGATCCTCTCTCTTCCAGCGAAGCGAGGATTCTAGTTGAGTCTACGAGTAATAGGAGCCGAGAGCCCGGTAAAAACTTGCCAGCATCCGGAAATTTGTCTATTTTTTTTTCGATCTGCAATCTGCAAATCCTGCAAATGGTCATACATTGGGCTTGAATAGATGGTCGTACCTTCGGCTTGAATAAGAAAGTCACGATCAAGGACATCAGAATTCATAAAGTGATGATCTGGGATCCGATCATCATTCAATCGGTAAATTAGGTCTTCATGGGCCCGAACGAACGAAGTGTTCTCCCGTTCATGTCACAGGGAGGGAATTTACAACCGGATCCGGCGCTTGTGGTGCAATGGCGAGTCCACGTGGCGCGCTAGCGCTACTTTTCCATTACCTTTGATTGATCAAATATGGGACCTTTTATTGATCAAGTATGGGGGCAACAGTGTTGATCAGCCGGCCGGGCCTTGATTCCTTCACATATGGATTATCCATATATAACCTGGTAAAGATCTATACATAAGATCCGCTTAATACAACTTTTTCCACCGATCTTTTGCACTACATATAGGGTAATGCCTTTTGGACTCACAAATGCACCTGATAGACCGCCTTCTCTCAGATCATTACGTATTTATTAGGATATTTTAGGAACACTATATAATCTAGGTCGAAGTTGACTTGGATGATTGGAATTGATTTGGCCTGTTTCAATATCACCTAATTTCCGTTGCTAGTAGTAAATCAGGCATCAATCCATTATTCCACTATCGAGTAGGAAGCGCTAGGCATCGTTTATGCCTTTAAACAATTAAGATATACATACATTATGGCTACTAGCTAATAGTTTTCATTCGGTATAGCCCGGAACGCAGTGAAGCCGCCCCCCCACTATATGCATGCATGCCGCCCGAACGTAGATAACTACTTGAATTGATCGAATTCCCCCCTATAATATAATAGAAGGGCGGTATTCCCTATAATATTATAGAAGGGGAATAGTAGTTCTTTCCCCCTGGATTTCCCCCCGGATCGAATTATGGGTTGTTAGCGGTATCCGAAGTGAGTTAACGTCTGTCTCAATCCCCGATCTAACCCGCAGCTATGCCATGCTAATAGGTATGTTTCTTCCCCTGATAAAGCTCCCGTATGCGCCTGATGTGGCGGCGGTTTTTTAACCCGTGTGCAGGAAACCCAACCCATAGGTGTCTAAGAGGTGGATGTTTATTCTCCTTGATGCTCCCGATGCTTTGTATCTGGGTGATTACCCGTCCCTGCTGACTGCGTGTCATCCGGAGGCAAGCTTTATTCCCTAATTCCACAAGCTTTATCTCTTAATTACATGATGGAAAGTAGAAGGAGCAAATGGTATCTCCCCCGCTATTGTTTTCTCCCCGTCTCTCCCCTGCGGAATCAGAATCCGATCTTAGGTGGGGTAGTGGAATTGGGTCGAAAGACCGCTTATAATGGTTGGTCTTCGGCCATCTGTCTGCTGGAGCTCTGAACGCATAAACATAGTTAGTAAGATCTCCATGCTTGGTGTCGGACGGTTGGTCCCCGTTAGAACGCCGATGTGTTCGTTTCCCTCTCCACCTATTCCGACCTATTCCCGCCCCTTTTCGAACTCCAGTTAGTTATCCGTTTTCCTGGCCGTGCGCTTATATATGATATGGTGTCTGCCTGGCCCACTTCATTAGTAATCGTCCTAAAATCCCTCCGCCCCTCCCCGCTCCGATTGCGGGCCACTCGGGAAATACGCATATATGTTATTATATGATGCATGCTCGATTATACGATGCATGTTCAATTATGGTTTGTTTGTAGTTCATCACGAGATAGAGAAGCAAAATCCAATAGCTCATTATAATATGAACCCTTGTCGAGATCGCTTGATGATGACGGTTGATAATGCATTCATAGCAGGAGGTTCTCTTTTGGTTCATTCAATTTATTCTCTTAAACCAAGCTATGGAGTATATTGTGCTTTTACCAATAGAGATTTCTTTTAGAACAGCTGGAAAGCAAGATCCTTGGGACTGCTATATATTGATTCTCTTCAAACAGGAAAGACACTAAGCCACTCAGGGAACCCATCATACAGACATTTATTCATTCAATGAAACAAGGAATCACTTCATCAACCCAATTAGATGGATTAAGAGTTAAAGCAGCAGACCAGCAAGAACATAGATTGATATCTCAAACAACAGCAACAGCAGCATCCTAACCAGTTAAAGATCCAGCACCACTAGCAACAAAGTAAGCAGAGGTAAAGGCAACAGAGGCATAGGTGGGAGTAGATTAAGTTATAGGTCCAGAGGTAACGAAGGCATAGTACTCTTCAATCGCTTAGGGAACACAAGGAAGAGTTAAGATACTTACCTATACGTAGTGAGGGTCAGCAATCGCAGATACTTTACTTTACCAGAGAAGGAAAGGCATCTCTCTATAAGTAGCTTAGCAACTAGATGTATAACCGCATACCTAACAACAATCGATGATAACAGCAGCTACAGTACTTCCACCTTAATGCCAGAAACTCCTTATCCAAAGGTTTTTCTACCGGAAAAGTACCCTTACTACATCGGCCTACCGGAAAAACCACTGCGGAAACACCACCTAGTATCTCGGTCTCGTCTCTATCAATTCTATATTAATTTCCACACGGTCCCACCGCACGGATGTTGCTCCCACTTTCTTGCTTATGTAGCTCCCACATCAACCATTCATTAGGCTCATCATTTCTATTCATTCACATGCTAGGCTCATTAGGTGGAATTAGTATTCTCATAAAGAAATATCATTAGGTGGTGACAAAGCATTCAACAATCGAGATGTAGCACGTAATTGATCTCTTGGATCAGCTATAAACATTAGGGGAATTGACGAGCATTCGACGAGCATTTTACGAGCACATTTTACGAGCATCAATATTGGTTCAGAAGTTTTGGAATTTCTATATTTTCAATAGCTCTATTCATTACGCCAATTAGGACAGATATTTTCTCTATTCATTTGGCACGGTGTATCAGGATTTTATATCTCATTTATTAGCTATTTATTAGCTGCTCATTACAGACAGAATTGATTCCATCATGAACTCAGCATTACCATACAGAATTGACTCATCATTTACTCATCAATCACTAGCTAAATCACTAGGCATCGTACCAGAATGAACTCATTAAATCACTCATCATTGACTCATCGTTACACTCATCAATCCGCGAGGGTGCATCGTCTATAAGCATCATACTCAAATCTCTCTATGAATCAGAGAGGAACATATGGTGATTACATACGATATTTTATCCATCATGAACTTGCATGCATCGTCATGAAATCGCGATACTGCTTCGTATATAACATCGTTGACAATTCTCTCAGGGAATGTACAGCGATAAATCTCGACTACGAAGGACCCGAAGGCAACCTCAGCTAGACTGGGAACCATATGGACAGCGACTGACCGACTGATAGGGGTAGACGTAGTAGTGGCTTGGCTTCATCACTTCCATTTATTATTGGCTCTTACTTGAGATTGATTCATGGAAAGCTCGACTTCATTGTACTTGGCTTGACTTGACTTCATTGTACTTGGCTTGCTTTCATTGTACTTGGCTCGACCTTGCCATTGATTCTTTCTCTTGCTTGCCATAAGACATGACTTGATGCTGCTAACACCCCTACTACCCCAGGAAGGAGGGAGGGAAGCCTGGCACCAGAGGTAACCCAGGAAGCCTAGGAAACGAGGGGGAGCAGAGGCATAGACGATAGGAGACCTTTTCACCACTTTAGAAGAAAAGAAGGGGAATCAAAGGGGATATTTAGTAGCTTAGGAAATATATGATTTCCAAAAGAAAAGGAATCAAGATCTAGCTAGACAGATAACTACACTATTAACTAGTACAGGAACAACCACTGATGCATAAGTTAACAACAGTACCTCAGGAAGCTATAACTCACTAAGATATATAACCAAGATACTTTTCTCTCATTCCTAGCTTACTTCTAGAACTTTAGAAGCAAAGGGAAAGGAATCGATTACTCACTATACACTTGGTTCACAATACTAGACAAGGAATCTACTATCCCCATTACATTCTTAGTTAACTACCAACTATCTCTAGAATATAGAACTATAGTATATCTAAATAAGATTAGCTATATAAGAAACAACAGGAAGCAATTACTAACTATATACACTTTTCCTTAGCTTATCCTTAGGGCAACCAAACTCCTAACACAACGAATCAAGATAGAAGGGGTGAGGATAGAACCTCCCCAACTCACCAACTCAAGGAATGAACCTACACACTTACCCTAACATAATTTAACAACAACAGAAGCTAGCATATCCACACCTATGCTTTATTTCAACAGCCACTTATACTAGGCTTTTAACCAATCAACCTAGCCTTAACTAGACATCGATAGATATACACTTACCTATATAAGCATTACTACCTATGCATAGATTAACAACACTATCCTATCTCTTGCTTCTATTATTAGTCAATGGAATCATGGAATAGGAGAGATATAAAGCTTAGACTAGACCAAGTCATCAATACTTATCCTAGACTTCTCATATCTTGACTAGACTTAGGAACTAGAACTAAACTCTAATAACTCGAACTAAACCCAATTCCTATAAAGCCTCAGCTCTTCCTATCCTATCATCTTCCTTGGAACAAAAACAAGGTATTATTAGACTCACTAAATGAATGAATATGTCCACTACACCTAACAAGAAGAGACGATCAAAGCAGCTAATGTACAAAGAACCTAGGCTTCATTTCCACAGGCATTCCTATTAGCACAAGTAACAATCAACTAGCCCTTACTACAATATCAACCTAACATCACTCTTTACTGAGGAAAGGATATTAACTCTCATCTTAGATCATTAGAAAAATAAAGTATCAAGATATGGAAACTACTACTTACTAACAGGAATAGATTAGGAACTAGATGGAATCTATTATTGTACTCAGAAAGCATAAGGAAGCTACTATCTATCTTATTCTTAGTTTACTACAGAAAAGGAAGATACAACTCTCATATCATCATTCAGAACTACTCACTACGAATAGATAACTATAGAAGGAATCATCATATCTCGTATGATAAGGCGAATAACGCATCGTCTAATGAGGTCTAAGTGGATATTCTGTAATCTACACGGCGGGAAACATCATTTAATCATAGTCCATGCCATTTTGACCATTAGCAACTTTGGCTAGACTTTCAATGCTATAATTGCCATAAGAACAGGTCATGGGAGATAGGAATTCATTTGAGCTAAACTAAGCACTATTGATGCTACGATTCAGAAGTACGGTTCCACGTGGATACCTCACATTTCTATCACATTTACCTAAGCACGGGTGAGGGCGTAACACCTAGAATGTGAAATAAGAATATTGTCCATCCATGTTTTTTGAGCAACACAAGCATTAGGTTTGATCCAACCAACAACAAGCTGGTCCGGTATGCCCTGACTTAGGCAGATTTATACATTTAGGGATTCCCCGAGGTACTGAATGATTCGAAGCGAAGGAAGAAGCATTACTTCTTGCGTTTCTCAAAGATCCGACCTTCCATACTTGCCTTACGGTCCCCACCTTTATTTTGACCAACTTGGGTATTCAGATGATCTCCATCGAGGACCTTAACTTGGCAGGGAGCTCCTGATATAAAGTCATTCATCTCGTCATACACCCATACATCCATAATACATATCGTTCACTCCTGACTGAATAGTAAACTACAAGGGTCCGAAGGAAAAGGAACGAGAGAACGTTTTCTGGGTGGGTCCTTGGTGGAACTATGAACAGCGACCTCAATAATTTCGACTTCTCTCCGAGGTAGGCGCTTTACTTCAAAAATGCCCCGCAGGAGAATATGGACGGAGAAGGCAAGTAAGAAACGGAGATGGGTCTTCCCCTATGATGGTCTTCCCCGAGATTCTCTTACCCCGATCTGATAGTAAGCCAGCCAAGCAAAGGTTATACCTTTCCTGGCCGTCCTCTTGCCAAAGAGATGGGAGAAACCCTTGGAACTAGGCGTGGTAGGTCTGGCTGGGTAAGGAGTAGTCTCGCTAACGCTCGAGGAAGGCAAGTACGAATGGGTATTTCCTTCCCCGATCTAAAGGAGGTAGGTCTTTCCTTACCAGCCTGAACTGTACGAATAGGTCTTTTCCCACCTTTCACCCTGGGATGGGGACCAACCTTGAACCCTTGGGACTAGGCGTGGTAGGTCTTTCCTTACCAGAAAGGTCTTAGAATGGTACGACCCTATATAATGGTACGACCCTATATAATGAGACAGGCGTAGGTAGGCATGGTATAGGTCGATCAGTCAATGATTCCTTCCCCGATCTATGGCAAGCCCAGAAAGACAATCTGACCAGGCGGACCTTCGGTTGTTTCTTGTTAGGTCGATCAGTCAAAGGCAAGTAAGCATATATTATATAAAGGAGATACAAAAGATTAGGCAAGGGCAACCGTTAGAGAACGCGAGACTCGAGGACTGCAGCCTAACACAAGACAGAGGGAAGGTAATCAATCGTTGGCAGCCGAACAAAGTGCAGTAAGCAAGAGCCAGAGTGGTTAATGGCAGCATCTGGCATTACACAATATTGGAGCATACAAAGGATGTCGCCACGATCAGTACCAGTAGCAAGCAAGGACACAGCCCAGAAGAATAAGACAAAAGGAGAGAAAGCCCCCATCAGAGAGGTGTTGAACCCAGTCTGCCTAGAGGAGAGGCTTTACGACCGGGTGCATGTGCATAAGGACAAGCACTTGAAAGGCTAAATCAAGCAGGTGCAATTGGTGGATTATCATATCCACAATTATGTTGTGTTCCCAGAATTTTAACCTGAGCGCTATTCAGAATGGAGGGGGGACAAGATCAGGACATCTCGGCGCCCCGAACCCACCATTAGGAACTGTATAATAGGAACTGTATAATTAGAAATATAGAGGAACCCAAAAGATTTGAAACAAGAGATTCTAATCCACGTTTCAATAGGTCTGGTTCGGTTCACAGAGGGGGAAAGGTTCACAATAGCTGAAAAAGTTCCTGCAGAAAGAGAGTCAGCAGCTACCCGATCGTGATCAGGCTCTCCACTCTGAAAACCAAAAGCACCCGTTCCCGGGCACTGCCGATCGGAAATCTGCGCCTGGGAATAAACGTAGAGTGGTGGATCCGGTCCGAGCGCCTTTCTCCACTGGTTCGAGGAGAACGCCTGATTGTTTCGATCCGAGCTCGTAGTTGCCAATTCTAGCCCCTCACGGTACTTGCACAACGCTACCCAACAAAAAGAATCTCTATTAGAGGAGGCTCATAGAAATAGCTCTTGAATAGACAACAACTTAGGGCTTTACTGGTTCGGCACTCTTAGGATACTCTTTAAGGGCCGGGTTCTGCTAAACATCTGGATATACAACTATAGGATCTGCTTCTGCAGGATCATTTACAGGTCCTAGCTATGCTGCCATCTTTTACTCTGTAACCTCTGCTTCCACTATTGAAAGGATACTGGAAGGGATTCTTCTGGCTCTAAAACCATAAGGGGTGCTTTGCAAGGTGCTAGTTATGGAGAAACTCGGTAAGCTGGTGCTGATCCCGTGTTGTACTGCTTCACTGGTCGGCATGAAAAACTCTCCCTGCTTGCCCTTGCTTGTTCTGTGTCATTCCACAGCTTGACCTATGGCCTGTGGTTGTGGGTTGTGGGTTGACGATGGTTTCATGCTAGTTCCTTCCCCGACCAATCACTTTCGCCCAACTGCAATTACTATTTCTTTGATCCGGTCAACGAGATATCAACAGCTGAACCGATGGCCTTTGAGTATGCTGTCCCTTGTTGCTACCTCAGCCTCGCCCAGGCATGAATGAAGAACATATCCCCGGTCCCATCTCCACTTTGTCCTACCCATCCTTCCTCCCCATGAGATTCCCTCCGGGAGATGATGTGGGGTCTGGCTGGAAACTAGCATCACCTTTGTGGCAACCACTATGGCCGAGCCTGGATCATCACTTGAGAAACTATTCATAAGGTATGTCCAAGCCCGTACCACCACTTGATTAACTACTACTAATAACAGCCGTACCACCACTGGATGTGTCAATGGGGGATCCACGCTCTCCCCTCCTGAATCGAGCATGAAAACTGACCATCTTTGAGAGTGAATCTCCTTACCCCTTCCGGTTGGATGCACGACCATGTTTAAAGGGTTTCAACCCGACGTTGATGAGATGCGCCGGGCATCGTATCAAACGAGATCTGTGTTTTTTTCCCGACACAATTCGATCTCTCTCTTTTCTCTTTTCGGCCGCTCCGCAAGTGCCACGAGCGGAGCGAAAAGCGGCTATGTTAGGGATTATTAACGAACGTATTCCATGCGGAATTCATTCTTGGATTATGTTCATATACATCCATGTATCTCTCGTTCCACTAGCTAGGATCAAATTATCACATGCCCGTCCCGTTATTACAACCTTCTTTCTTTATGTTAAATACCACATTCCCATTGGATTTCGTCTTAACTGCGCTATTCATTCATTCGCCTCTCGGGTGAAAATGATCGAATCCTTCTATGTACATGTTCCTGCAGCTCGGAGTAGACCTGCTCATATTGGGCGGCTATCTTCCCATTAACGAAACATCCCCTTCCTTCCTAGCTCTCCCGGAATACAGACAGAGATAGGTGCTTTTTCTACCTACATGCATTGTGGCAGTAACTGGAGGCGGGGAAACCCAACCAACCTATGTGGGGCACCTTTCGGGCGGGTGTGGGATGCTCTCTGTATTCATCTCGTTTCTTATTTAATTTACCGGGGTTTTCAGAAGCTTTCTGTCGAACTCCTATTGAAATAAAAAATATACCAATAATTAAGTTCCCCGCCAACCGGTGGAATGCATCGCATCAACCTGAGAGCATTAGCCTGGTACATAAATACTTCCTCCCATCTTGTTCCACTTTGCTAACTTCTTCTTCTTCACTCTTGTTCGTTTTGGCTCCCTATTCCATCTTTATTTTCATATCCCTAAAAGAAATAGAAGCTCGAGAAGTAATATGTTCACTCGTTTCAAAACTGCATAGAATGTACAATTGGGCTCGCTGGGTCCAGGCTGGGAGGGAGACCCAACCCAATCCTTCGTCAGCGCCCGTACCAAGCGCCGCCCAGGCAGCATCCCAACCAACAACTCCTTGTTCTATCCTACACTCACTCCCATGACCGCGTAAGTGGAGTTTCTCGCGGGAGCCGATCAATATTAAGGAAGGGCCTCGCCCAACAATACAATACGGAAGGTAGGTACCTTATTAGATCGGCATGCCTGTATATACTGCTCCTGCAGCTCATAATTAAGTAATTAAGCAGCTTACTGAGAAATCCCACTTACACTTACTTATGGGCCTGCCTGCCACTACTACTCTTATGTATGGCCGATCCGTGGAATCCACAGTAGGAGCAGAGCCAGCCGGACAAACGCCACCCTATCCTATTGGATGGATAGCCCCGAAAGAAATGGAGTACGCAAAGGCTGCTTGCTTCTTATCCGTCGTCGAACAGAGGTTTGGTATCTCCTTGCTTGTGCTTGGTCGGAGTTCGGGCTCGGCTCCCACCCACTTATCAATCAAATAGGGAAGGCCACTCTATCTTATCAAATAGGGGGAAACCCGTACGACAAGAAAGACTGGTTAAACAAGCAAGCAATAAAGGCTCTACTGGATGGAGGTGGGTCTGAACTCCGAGAGGGAGGTGGGTATAATTCAGAGATTTAATTGGGTTTTAAATCCGAGAAGTAAGTGTGTATTGAGTGGCGAGAAAGGAGGGGCGGTTATACAAATTGGGAGCAGATGGAGTTATTAGGCGTTGCATCCCGGATCATGAACGCACAGATATTCTATGGGAATGCCACAGCAGGGTTGCAGGTGGCCATACCAATGGGAAAAGGACAGCATGCAACATCTTGCAAGCAAGGTTATGGCGGCCCGCGATGTTCCCGAATGCGAAGGAGTACACCAAGAGTTGTGATGTCTGCCAGATAATTGGGCGACCATCGTGTCGGGACAAGATGTCAATACACCTAGTGCTAGCGCCACAACCCTTTTATAAATGGGCAGTAGATTTCATTGGACCAATTAACCCATTGGCACAATATTCAAGGGAACAATATACTATTACTGCTACCAACTACTTATAATAATGGGCCAAGGATGTGACGATGCAAGATTGTTCTGTAGAGATAGCGGCATGGTTCATTTATGATAATATTATAATTGGGTTTGGAGGATCGGCACATGATCCGGATCCGCCTTCGATAAAATGGGCTTAGCTTGATCGCCCAGAACTCCCTTTGGATGAGAGCGCTTACATTGATCATCTAGTTAATCGCTCAGGTCCACCTTTGCATTATTAAAGGCTTTGGACCAGTTTAAGGTAGGCCACGAATCCATGCTCCAGAAGTGACTTTGTGCGGGATGGACTTCGGAGTAGGGTAAGGAGATAGATCAGGATACAAGTTGTACTGTGTCTGATGAGAATAGAGAGAAGGCACATTTAGATAAAGTGTGCAGGGCTCAGGTGCGTAGAGATCGGGGACATGGCAAAAAAAGGTGTAGTGATTGTCCATATAGAGATCAATCAGGGGAAATAATAAAAGTATAAGAGTAAGATGTGTGAGAGTCGGGAGTAAGAGTGTAGAGGTCAATTTTGTACATCGAGAGGTAAGTTGGTCTTATGATGAGCAGATGGTGGCGAGTAATGTCTGCTGGCGCCCACTGAGACCTCTTCCTGTCATCCAATGATTACTACAGTTCGATCTCTTCCTGGTATCCAATTATTTTATACGGTTATATTAGGCTGTCTATTTGGATCCGCTGGGCCAAAGAAGATCCAGAGCTACCCGAAGCCATGCGGTCTATAGAACTCTTACTCTCTAACCTACCGTATCCGGTTCTACTGATCTAATGAACTGGGTCACAATAGTTGGTTCCCCCGCCTCTGCTGCTAACTCGTTCACTCTTACCTATTGAGATCTAGCCTACTTATTGAAGAACAATCTGTTCGATTACTGATAGAGCACACAGTATGGCGAAGTGCTTGTGATGTTTACTATGTAGGTTCTTAGTAACGGCCCCGGAGCATATAACATACTTGAATACCAACGTGCATCCGGTTCCACTCCTTTAGAATAGGTTATGATGCATTATTATGGTTCCACTGCTGGGGAAAAGGGTCGTTGGGTTCCTTGTGATGGGAGAAAGAGGCAGGCTTATTACGTGCTCTGGACCTCAGTAGATCCTATTCATCCTGTGCATGCTCTGGACCATCTTGATCCTAGGTAAATCACCGGGCTTTTTTATGGCTGGGAGGTCTTTTACCATTACGTCTACACCTGTGGTTGGTTCCACATATTTCAATTTCCTCATTTTCCCCACCCATCCTATAAATAGATTTTTCGTTACTATACGTAATTATGAATCGCATTTATGAGCATTTTAGGTATTAAGCACCCCGGGCCCTTGTCTAATAAACTGGAAAGGATGCTCTCTTTGCTTCCTACGCCTTTGCATTTTGTGTCCATGCCCTTCCTCCTATGCCTTTCCTACTGCTGCTCCTACTTCTGACTCTGTCTTCGCTACCTTTTATAGGGCTCTCTCCCCTGCTCCTGGTTCCATCCCATCAACATCTAGCCCTGGATCTAGGGGTGGAGGTAGTTCCATATCGAGATCGAGCCTTGTAGGTTGTATGATTTAGAAACAGCAAGCACTTCTTACCATCTTTGCACAACCCCAGCCAGCAGCATTGGTTGGTTCAGTGCTTCCTGAATCAACAAGCGTTCAGGCCATACAGACATAAGTGGTTTTTCCACCCATCATACCCTTATTTATCCCCTACCCCAGTGGGACCGCAACTCTTCCATAGGTTGTTTGGTTGAGCAAATGGCTGGTACTCATTGCCCCTGCCCGCCTCCTTTTCTATATAATACCCGCCTCCTTTTCTATATAATAATAGTGTTGCAAGGTCCCTGTTCAATAGCGAGTTGTTTGAGCAAGTTCTTATAGATACAGATTGGTAGGCGCAAGCAGTAGTTTCATTCAGTCCCAGTAAGGGTTGAAGGTGGCTCTTCTCACGAATCCTTCAGCTGCTATCTCTGAAAGGATAAGTTCCAGCTATGCCGGCTCTCATAGTATAATCTTTTCTGCCCACATCAGCTCTAATGGAGTGAGGGAGGCGCGCGCTGGAAGGAAGGGAACCGGAGCTTTCTTATTTAGTGGCTTTCTAGCTCGAATAGAACGGACCCCTTTCCGAAGCAAATCCTCCATCGGTGTTGTAAGCTCCACGTATCCTCTGATAAATCTGCAGTAATATCTGGTATGACCAAGCGTGGATCGTAATGTCGACACTATTTCTGGAGCTGGCAGATTTACGATGACTGAAACCTTGGCAGGATCTACCAGTAAGCCTTCTTTACACACAATGCGCCCCAGTAAAACACCAAATGCAGTACAAAAAAGACATTTATTTATATTGCAGGATAGCTGCATCTGCCAACACTTATCCAACATTAACCGCAGCTTCATAGCGTGATCCTTCAACATACTATACACCGTCCAGTCATCCAGATATAATTCCACAAACTTGTGAATGTAGTCCCGAAAAGCCACCACCACCACTCTTGAAAACACCGCCGGGGAATTCTTTAGGCCGAACGGCATCACATTATACGCGTATGAACCCCATTCTGTCGCAAAGCTGGGTTTACTCTTATCCTCTTCCGCGATGCAGATCTGATGATAGCCAGAGAAGTCATCCATAAACGAATAAGCCTCGTTCCCTGTGACTTTATCAAGGATCTCATCGCAGAATGACATGGGAAACGGGTCGTGCATGCATGCCTCATTCAATCCGCGGAAGTCGACACAGACGCAGATACCACCTATCTTCTTGCCCTGTATGACGATCGGACTGATCCAATCGGATTCCTCGACTGGAAAAAGAAACCCAGCTTTCAGCATCTTGTCGATTTCCTATTTAACCTGTTCATTATAATATTCTAATGTGGATTCATCCTGTACGACCGCTTCTTGATCGGGTGGGCGCCAGGCTTCAGCTCGATCACGAAGCTCAGAATCTAGATATGAATCTATATATGTGACTGCTCGTTGATGAGGCAGTTGTTTAACCCGTAGTGTAGATAGGGGCTAAGGCACAGGATCACCAGCAATATCGTAAGATAGCAGATCCATATATAGAGGGAATATCTCACCTTGTAGCAAAGACCCTTTCATAGTCAATCCTATCATAGTTAATCAAGTAATAGAATAGTTCATCCAGGAACTTAGGAGCTTCAATTAACCCTTGCTTCACCTTGGAAAAAAAGATGATGTCCTTAATTACTTATCTTCTTTGGCCATTATACTTAGTTGGACAAGCGGCTTCGCACCTTACGAAAAGAAGACTACAAGAGCACTAGTCAACATAAACACCTCTCTTATACTAGTAAACATATCTATCTTAGTCTACTCTTTATCTTATCCCTACCTTCTTCTACCAAGCTAAGACCTAGTCAACATAAACACCTCTCATAGTTTCTATCTACTAAGTATACTATCTATCTCATCAGTCAACTAGAAATCTTATTCCGTCACAGTCTCTAAAGGGCAGTATAGAATCTTATCCCGTCACAGCCTATAAAGGCAAGTACAGTCTATAAAGAGCAGTAGATACAGAGATAAAGGCAAGGAGATAAGGCTGGAGTTAGAGCTTTGTTAGCCCATAGTATGAGGGTCTATAGCCTGTAGTTATCCTTCTATAGAGAGTTATTCCAACCTTCTATAGTGAGTTTTTACTATCTTTAATACTGACTTACACAATCATAATTCTTATTCCTTCCCTATACAACCAGATAAATACTCTTTCCCTCTACCCACTTAGACAGACTAATTCCTATTACCTTATTACTTTTCATACTTAAAAGTACCTAAAGCACTCCGAAAGCAGGAGAAATAGCTTTCAACACCAAAACAACTCTCGGTAGAGAAACACCTACCTATACCAAGGTGCCCCGGTGTAACTGTAAATGAAAGACAGAAAGGGTGTGTAAAGTGGTAAATTCAGTAATATAACCGTGTAAAAATAAGGAGTTGTACATGGGAAATTCCCCCGTGGATAGCATGGGAAATTTTGAAATTCCTTTAAAACCCCTACCTTCTGGATTGGGAGAAGGGGCAGAGCCAGCTTTCAGTATCAGTAGTTGTCCATGCACGAGTATGTACCTGCCCGCCTATCCATCTAGCCCCCTCTCTATATAATAACCCGCCTATGATGTACCAGAGAATGAAGGAATTCAAGAATGAAATAATTTAAGAATCTTTTTTACCTTCTACAAATGAAAGGGTACTAATAGAAAAAACCCTTCAACCCTACTATTATAAAAAGCGAGAAGAGAAGTGTAGTGTACTCGCTCCCAACAAATAATTAAAGAAAGAAAGCTATATAGAAAGAAAGGAAAGCAAAATCATAATAGTAAAAATTAATAAGACTAAAATAAGAATAGAAGGGTCATCGATCGATTTGAGGGGAATAAATAGAGGGGAGAACCTTTTGAGCTCTGGCTTGCGATAAGCCTATATTTATTTCTTCCCCCAAAGACTGAGCTGAGGACCTGACAGGGAATACCAGTCTAGTCAAGCAAGACCAAAATAGTAATAACCTTACAGGAAGG
>Ga0316213_1000062_pt1 | contig 15062 bp, 11 predicted proteins | sample NRE2metagenome_FD_207798 | JGI IMG/M metagenome (GOLD analysis project Ga0316213, IMG submission 207798) | Spruce roots microbial communities from Maridalen valley, Oslo, Norway - NRE2 | ecosystem: Host-associated > Plants > Roots > Unclassified | place: Norway: Oslo | collected 2017-09-14
GTGCAATTTGGAGATAGTGTCATAGACGAAACTATTTACTTCGTCGTTCACCTCAAGACGAGGATAAAAGATCACTGGTGGAGTGCGGTGAAGCAAGCCGAGAGATAGAGCACATGCAACCAATCACAGATAGATATCGCTTCCTTTCAATCCCCTATTCGAGATACCTCGCTCAATGTCAGATTGCCAGTCAGAAAAAAGAGATGCAAAAGAAGAGAGGGAATTTGACCAATGGTACTTATCCTTCTTCCTCTGGATATTCCCGCTCATTGAAATAAAAGAATTCCACTTATCAAGGAAGGAAAGAGAGAACATTAGGCACTTTTGCCATACCAAGTGAATAGCCGTAACTGGGCGTACCAAACTGTGTTGAGCGATCCTCGACTTCTGAGCCCCTTTCTTCTGAACGAAGTCAAACAGATAAAGAGGATGCCTAAGCTGAACGAACCTGAAAGCATATAAATGATGGACGAATCGCTTTCTTGTTCACTCATATACGGGATCGATCTTTCCCCTTGTGCCTGTCAGCGGATCAAAAAAAGGTCACATATATAATGTTGAGGGTTCTTTTCCTTCGTGAATGACCGGTGATATTTGATGAATCCATCGATTGGTGTTTCACAAGCAGCAAGATGGGACCTTTCATTCCCTTACCCGGGACTGCCTTCTCAAGATAGAATCCCATTTGGCATCAAGAGCTCGACTAGAGTTTGACCTGCCAGATATCCATGAATCCTCTCTTTCGAGACGAACTACCGCCAGGGTTAAGCACCTCTTCCGTCAGATCCAAAACTTCACCATTGCTGCTAGCTCTAGCCATGGCAAATCCATCAAAGGTATGATCCACTAAGTTGCCTGTGTTAAGCATAACGCTATTTGCTAGTCGAATAGATACTCATTTAATACCAGGAATTCTCACCCTAAATTAGGGGTCTTCTCTGCTCCGTATGAATAAAATGATCGAATTATAACGTAAGTCACATTTGTAGAGTATGCTTAGTAACCTTTAGAGAGAGTTTCCTAGCTCTTCCAAGAGGCATGGTGACAGCAAAAGGATCTCGTGATCAGGCAATCCATAGGCTCACGTAAGATCTACATCGACCAGTGTAACGAACCTTTCAATTGCTGATATTACGTTAGTGGTTCTTCTGACCCTGCCCGCCACCCCTTCCTTCTGGCAACCCATATTCTTCCAGCTTGGCTTTACGCCAATCATCATTAGTATTCTTCGACCGGCTTAACGGAGACAGGCTTGGGAAGGGAAGTCCGTAGGGCGTTGTTTTCCTTCATTCTTTAAGGCAGAAAGGTGCATTGTAATTTATCCCCCTGCTGGGAAGCGATTTGAAAGCGCTTCAGAGGTCATAGCAGTGGAACAACATTTCAAGTGCGCCAAGCGTCTAGCTAAACCCTCAAGAGGTACTAATCTGATCTGAAGAAGTTTTGTGAGCCGAGCTGGGACTCAACAAGAGTGCTTTTCTTCCTTAATGCCCAGACTTCATAATTAAGAGTCTAAAAAGTCGTTCATAAAAGGTGTCTTCTCAGAGGGGAATTTCGCCTCTGAAAGGGAAAGATCGGAATCTCGTGTTGGAACACCAAAAGTAGAGCCGAAGCCATCCGTTGACTGTTTTTAGGCAGGAATGGGAGACCTTCTAGGAGGGGCTACCTATCTATCTATTTGGTTTTGGTTTCGGACCTTCTGACCCAGCGAACGAGTAGTGAGCTTATTCAACTTTTGACTCAGATTCGGGAAAAAGAGGTACGTTAAGTGACTCGACCAAAAGGGGCGAGGAACGAAGTCGCTCATCCATCCGATGGGTGATTCGTTCCTCACCTACTTAGGGTGAGTCACTAACCGTACCTCTCCCTTTTTGCGAAAACAATAGATTTTCTTTATGGCGAAGAATGGGACGCTACTCTAAGAGCAGTCCTAAAAAGGAGATGCAACAATTGCCTGCCTATAGGAGATATAGCATAGATAAAGAAAGGGGACTTCGACTCCCAGTAATTAAGAAGAAAGCCCAGCAGGGGAAATCCTTAATCTTTGCAGAGGTACCCCGGAAAGAAAGATCGGCAGAAAGGGGGCCTTGTCCTGACCTTAGGAAGCAATGAAAGACTTCGTAGCTCAGTCAGAGGGGAGCGTCCTATTCTCATCTTACAATAATTTGCTTTTATTTTGATGTTCAAAAGGGGGACGCTACTCTAAGAGGGAAGCAAAGTCCCTAGGAGCTAAGATGAGCTCGGGATTTCACACTCTGCGAAAGGCAAAGCGAAAGACCCCCGTATTTAACTACCAGCCGAGAAAGGAGAAGAAGCTACTCACAGAGGGGGAAGAGCTCTTCTTGTACATATGCTCGATCTGGATTGGATCTACTAGAAGAGGAATGCCTCTATTTATGCCTTTCTTTATGCCTTTAGGCAGGTTAAAGAATGATTTTAGCTTATAGTGGAGCGTAGGACAGACCTTAGACCATTACTGACGGAAGGCAGTCATGGAGGGAAGGCAAAGAAAGCGGACCTTCAAGCCAAGCCAGGGTCAACAGACCGGGTCCAGCCAACAAGCTTGAGCTATGAAAGAGAAAAACTACTTATATATATATATATATATATATATGAATTATTGAGCCAGATATCTTACCCTTTCATACAGCAGCGAGCGAATGAGAATTGAAATGAAGAGAAAGGGAGGACAGATAGGCTAGGATTAGCTGTGGCTTCTAGACGAGGAGCTGAGGATAGAGGTATAAAGTCTTCCCTTTATGACTTCCCTTGAGCTTTTCCTTCATGCACTGGGAGAGGCAAAAGGACTTCTAAGCTTCTTGTTTGATAGCTCGATGTAACTGCGTTACTTTCTGGATGTTTAACCCTGAGGGATGTAGCTAACTAAGCTTGCTCTATCCCTACAGGAAACAACAAGCTGGATGCTAGCCAAGAGCGGAGGATAGGGGAATACCTTTCCTTGCCTGCAAGCTTTATGAGATTGTAGCTTTCTTCTATTTACAGCTCTAAAATGGATAGCTAGATAGGTAGAGTCCTTCCTTCCTCAAGTCAGGAGTCGCTTCCTTAGATAGGAATAGGGTGAGTTCTTCTTTGAGAAGTCCTGAGGGCCTATGAAAGCTTAAGACGCGAGTTAGAAGTCTTAGCCCTCCTTCTTTTCGTTCTACCCGGACGATTCTTCTACATAGCTGTATAGTAATATATTGATATCTTTTCATACTAGTAGTTCTCTTTCCCCTCGGTATCAGATTACGTCTTTTCATCTGTTTTTTCTCTTTCCTCTCTGGATTGGGTCTTCCCCTGCCTCAAAGAGTAGGGTTCCATTCTGCAAGATCAAAATCGAATAGAAAGAAGTCGTCTTCTACTAAAGAAACTAAAAGGGTTCGTTCATGCTTTTTACTATCTTTCTGTCGCTTTTGAGATCTCGTAGCGGCTCATTGTTATCGAGAATGCGAATTCCAATCTCGCAGCATTCAATAACATAAGTAATACAAAGTGTTGTGTTGTTGCCTTCCTTGCCTCTAACCCCACCCAGTGAAAGTAAGTGTTCCTGGCTGTGTGACCTTTCACAGTGTGTCTTTTCGGGTGAGGCTGTATAGGTGTTGGAGTAAGGGCCCTCTGTTCCTTCATGTTGTGCTCGGGGGCACTAACTAGCTAGGTCTACCACTTGGCTGTATACACTCAATATCAATAATGAAAATTATCACTTCTATACGGCGTAAATCAAGTTCGGGTACGACATCATATTCCTCTGGCTGTAGATTCGAGCAGGTATGGCGTTAAGTAAGTTCCGGGACGCCATAATATTCCTCATATGGCCGTAGGAAAGCACTTCTATAGGACATAAAGTTCCGGGACGCCATAATATTCCTCATATTCCTGTAGGTTAAAGCACTTCTCTAAGGCATTAAGGTCCGGGACTAATCGATCCTCATAATCTCCCTATAGCTTCTCATGTTTCTATAAGGCATTCAGGCAAGGTCCTAAACAAAGAAATAATAATCTATAAGCCAATATGTGTTTTCGCATATATAATTCATTCAGGCACTTAGTGTACCACAGCACTACATATTCTTCTTGGTTGCCCTGTCTTTCCCAACACTAGTTCGCTACGGTACCGGGCACTATGCCCCCTGAAGGCAATTCCTAATCCCCTACCTGCATATCGCGGGCAAGTTCCATCCATCCATATCGCAGGCATAAACGAAAATGAAATTCCTCGCGGGCGAGTTCTCTATCGCAGGCAATAACATAAATTAAAAGTCAATTCCTGAGCTCCCTACCTCCCACATATCGCAGTCAAATCCCACCCATATTTCATCAAATCCTCATCTCTCGCAGGCAAGAACAATAAGGCAATAAATTAGCTACAGCAGGCACAACCGAGAAGGCCAGTCGTTCGCTACCCCCCTCCCTACATATCGCAGGACGAGTAGGAATGGTTTGATCTCTCATAGGTCCTACCTAGGGTTGGCATGCATGGTGGGATAGGTTCGATAGCAGGTGGTTCAGCAAAGTCTCTAGATCCTCCCGTTCCCCCAATGAAATCCAAAGCCAGCGATCCGTCCGATCCGATCAAGCGATCCCGGCCGCCATCCATCCATGGGATAAAGCCGTCCGCCATGCGATCAAGCGATCCCGGCCATGCGATAAAGCCGTCCGCCATCCCATCCACCAGGGCTCATGGTACCGATCAAGCCATCCGATCCGATCAAGCGATCCCGGCCATGCAATAAAGCCGTCCGCCATTCTATCCAGTGATCCCGACCATCCATCCGATCCAGCCGTCCGATTTGAAGCTACCTACATATCGCAGGCAAGTCGTTAACTACAGCAGACAGGCACCGGGCGCTAACTATCCCATCCCATCCCAAGTACAGGCAAGCAAAGTGTGTTCTTTGTTCCCCTTCTCCTGCTTCGCATCAATCAAGGTGCGTGAGTTGGCGGCTTCTACCCAAACCCCGGTGGCAGGAGGTAATCAAGCTTCTAGTCCCCCCTGCCCACCCTTTCCTCAAATAAAAAAGCACCTACTAAAGGCAATTCGTTAGCTCCATATCGCTGGCAGGCACGAGCGAAGACAGGCAATTTCTTTTTTCCTTCACCACATAGAGAAAGGCGATTTCCTTAGCTAAAGCAGGCACACCCAATAAGGCAATTCATTATCTATCGCAGCACCGCAAACTCTTGATGAAGAATATGAATTTGTAAATTGAATCCTTCCATGCGGATTGGGTAACGCTGCTGTAACTACCCCGACGGGATCTAAAGTCAGAGCAGTTCATAGGCGTGGATAAGGGCGAGGGAGGTAACTTAGAGTCAGGCTGAGGCAGGGCAGTTCATAGGATGCTTAGCGATCAAAGCCACTTCGCTTTGTTTCGTTGGGCAGGGCGGGCAGTTGGGTGCTTATCGAGATCCCCGCTTAGGCAGGTAATAAAGCTTATAGGGTGGAAAGCCCCACAGAAGAGGAAGCCACCGAAAGGGAAGGAGAGACCAGGGAAGAAGCGAGAACCAGGGAAGAGGAAGAAGGAAGAACCAGCGCCACCAGAGAGGGAGAATAGGGAACAACCAGCGCCACAGAGGAAGAGTGAGCCAGCAGCCCCAGCACCCCTGCCACTTAAGCCAGCTAGGGAAGAGTTGTTTCTTCAGTGAGAATCCAATTGTCTGAACAGATAAGGGTTTATTTCTTATTAGTTAGATGGATTGGGTCGCCGCTTACTTGAAATAAGACTCTTCCTTTTCCGTGGAGGGGGAAGAAAAAAAGCATGAGAGAAGGTTGTGCTTAGCTTATTTTTATATATTCACATATATAATGCAATCTTGGCTTGTGCAGTGAATGAATGGAAAATGTGAGCGGATAGGTTCGCTTTAGATCCAATAGGATTTTTACAAGGAGGGGAGGGATTTTGCAAGCATGCTAGAAGTTGCTTAGCTTATTTTGTGCGTGGATATGCACGTATATAATGCAATCAGGAAATAGTGTCAGTGAGGCGCAACAAAACCTCGCAACTTATGCATTACCCGGTGCAACAAACAACTGGAAAGATCTGAACCCATGGCAGGATAGAAGGTTGGTTCAAGCATACCCGTTATGTTCCAACCTATTTCTCTACTCTATAACCTCCATCCTCTAACCTCAGCCTCCTTACTGCCAATGATATCTCTCTTTATTTGGTAAAGTCTGGTTGTATTATAGCTCGGGTAGGTAAGGTTCAAGTAGTAGTAACAAGTAAGTATACATATGTGATATTGAATTCGTGAGTGTGTTAACACGAGAAGGGAGGTTTTTCGGGGTATCGATCCAAAGCTCGAGTACGTGGTCAAGTTCGTTCTGCTGAGATCTTTTGCCTAAATAGGCTAAGGTCGGTCTTCTCCTTATATACTCAGATATCTTGCCTTTGTCCGATCGCTTTCTGTCAAGCTAGAGTTGGGGCCCTAGTTTGAGCATGCATTACTCGGCTCCTTTTCTGTGATAAGCTTTCATGGAGTTAAGAATCCACGGAGTCGAGGTTAGTCCTTGATGGACTTTCCAAAGGGCCTTTCCTTATAGCTCCAGGTTTCACTTACCTGAGTATAGCGATTTGAAGGGAAGAAATCTAGGGTATAACCCTTCACTCAGTCAGGTAACTAATGTTTTTCCCTTCTATAGGCAGCCGTGGCTAAAAGAATATGAAATGTGCTCCTTCGCTCGTCTGGCCACTCCGGCTCAGCAGAGGGTTACGCTTTTTGAAAAAGCATCCGGTTCCATCTCTATTTCGCGGGTTAACTCACCTTTTTCTAGAATGGATTGTAGTAATTCAGGATCTATACTACTTAAAATGGCTCTCTCATATTGGGGAATTCTGTCTAGTGGCATTCGATCACCAAACCCTTTTACAGCTGCATGAATAACTATAATTTGTTTCTCAATAGGAAGTGGTGAATATTGCGGTTGTTTCATAACTTCAGTGAGCCTAGCACCTCTATTTGATAGTGCCTGAGTAGCAGCATCAAGGTCTGACCCAAATTGAGCAAAGGCGGCCACTTCACGGTATTGTGCCAATTCTAGTTTTAAACTACCACATACTTGTTTCATAGCTTTCAACTGAGCGGCAGACCCGACGCGACTGACAGATAAGCCGACGTTAATTGCAGGTCTAATTCCGCGATAGAATAGCTCTGTTTCCAGACAGATCTGTCCATCTGTAATGGAGATCACATTGGTAGGGATATAGGCCGACACGTCTCCAGCTTGTGTTTCAATGACGGGTAACGCGGTCAAGCTACCCGCACCTGTCTGGTCCGATCGTTTAGCGGCTCTTTCTAATAGACGGGAATGTAAATAGAAAACATCCCCTGGGAAAGCCTCACGGCCTGGTGGTCGGCGTAGCAATAATGACATTTGTCGATATGCCACCGCCTGTTTACTAAGATCATCATAGATTATCAATGCGTGCATTCCATTATCGCGGAAATATTCTCCCATAGCACACCCGGAATATGGGGCCAGATATTGCAGAGGAGCAGGATCCGAAGCGGTGGCGGCTACGGCAATGGAATATTCCAAAGCATCTGCTTCCGAGATAATTTGAACCAATTGTGCCACGGTCGAGCGTTTCTGTCCAATCGCTACATAGACGCAATACAATTTATCACTATCAGCCTTTGACTTTGAGTTCATTCGCTTCTGGTTCAATATGATATCAATAGCTATAGCGGTTTTTCCAGTTTGTCGGTCCCCGATTATCAGTTCTCGTTGACCACGGCCTATAGGGACCAGGCTATCCACCGCTTTTAACCCTGTTTGCATAGGTTCGTGCACAGATTTACGTTCAATAATACCTGGGGCTTTCGCTTCGACACGTCTGAGTAAGTGCTCGCTTAAAGCCCCTTTACCATCAATAGGTACTCCCAACGCATCGACCACACGACCTAACATGGCCTTTCCCACAGGAACAGACACAATAGATCCAGTGCGCTTGACGAGAGATCCTTCTTTGATGGCGGTATCACTACCAAATACCACGATACCTACATTCTCATTCTCAAGATTCAACGCTATTCCTTTCACACCGCTGGCAAATTCGACCATTTCCCCAGCTTGAATCTCGTTCAATCCATAGACACGTGCAATACCATCTCCAACTGATACCACTCGACCGATCTCATCAACTTGTAGATTGGTGCAATAGTTGGTAATTCTCTTTTCTAATAGAGTAGTTAGTTCCGCAGCTCCAGGATCTAATTTCATACTTCAAGAACGAATGGATAGGGAGAAATCTACTTGACAATATGAGAAAGGAAAGAAAAGCAAAAATGAGAAAGAAAGAGAGAATGGGGCCTGGAAAAGCTTTCCTGTCACGAAGTATACTTATTTACTTACTTGAATTTATGAGGGTTGTGAGAAAATGAAGAGTTGGCCGGGCTACAATGCTGCTATTATATATGTAATTACGCTTTCTTTCTTATAAGACGTAATTACGCTTTCTTTATTCCCTTCAAAGTCTGAGTTAGAATTCGGGAAGATATTCAAGGTCAACCCAGTAAGGTCCTGATCAACCCCCCAAACACTATTTCCTTCTCTAAATCTCACAGATATGATCTCAATTTCTCTAACTGACCGATAACGAAGAGTTGGCCTTTAGGGGAAGGTCAATCCTTCGCCGAGGAAATAAGTGGCTGCTATATTATTATATATGTAATTATGCATTTCTGTCATTTAGTGGGGAGAGGGATAACCTTACCTTCAAGCTAGCTCAGAAAATCCTCCTCAATATCGTAGCGACCTGACCAATAGTTCCCTGTCATCATCCTTAATCACGCAGCTTCCTTCCCCCGAGAGCTACTTACTTCCTCCTCCGAGAGCTCATTCTTCCTTTACTGAGGTTAACAGCTCCTTCTTACTTATCTCCCCCTCCCCCCCCTATTGCTTCGTTACAAGGTTCTAATCTAATCTCAGGCATGTCTCCTTTCCAGGACCTTTCTCAGGCATGTCTGGGGTGGGGACAGGGATATGAATGATTGACAGGCCCTTTCTTGTGCTTCGTTACTTCTTCAAATACGCCTATTTCAAAATCCTTTCCTGTCTTCTCAAATAAGCCTATCTTTAAATACGCCAGGCAGGTAATTCCCTAATATATCCTTGCCTTGTCCGACGCTTTTAAGTAATGACTCGTTACACGTCGGTAAGCAGAGAGGAGAATACCTCCTTAAACTTAAAATAGTTCGTGTAAGTAAGGCTCTTCGTAGATAAGCTTCGCTCTAGTGGTGATCTTGTATCTCAGGCTTTAGCGGTTCGTCTCTCTGATGTTAATAAGGCCCCGAGCCCCACCCAGTACGAGGACCATCTGATGATAACATGTCGATAAACGTAAGATATCTCGCTCGTGGTGACTTTCGTATGGATTGCCAAAGTATAATTATTGGGGCAAATAAATAGAGGTATTCATTATCACATTGGGATAAATAATAGCGAGTAAGATTAAAAAGGTTGCAGAGCCTATTATTTCATCTCGAGAACTATAAACAGGGGTAACTAACGTGGGGTCCTTTCCAGTTTGATAGTCATAGCCCGTTCCAGGTAAGGTTTACCCAGCATCCCTGCCCGTTTCAGTTCATGATGCTAGTAAACCCGTGGATTAATAACCACCAATAGTGGAAGCACCAAGAGTAAAGGCATCTGAGCAAGGAGCAAGGGTGGGAAAGACAGATTCAGTAGTTCCAGGTGAAACACCACCCACCAATACAATAGTAGTCCTCGCTATCCGTACACCTGTCATTCTGTCTAGGTCGATCATGTCAAGTGTATAGGCGCGTGGAGATCACAGTAATTGACCATAAGGCAATGAATTAGGTTACCCCTTACGCTGGCTGCTGACGAGATCAGTGTGTTAATAATTCAAAGGCAAAGACGGCTAGAGATCAACTCACCGAGGCAGGTGAAAAGGCAGCAGAAAAAAAGGCATAGGTAAAGGAGGTGTAGGCATCAGACCCGTGTTCCTAGGAAATATGTTCCTTCGCTCAGTTCCAAATCCAATTGGAGGCAGTTTCGGGGCAAATCCCCTCTGTAACAACCCCGTAAGAGGCAGTTTCGGGGCAAATACCAAGGGAAAACACCCCGTAAGGAAGCTGTTGCGGGGCAAATACCAAGGGAAAACACCCCGTAAGGAAGCTGTTGCGGGGCAAATACCAAGGGGATTCTCGCCGAAGGATGTTGTTTCGGGGCAAATACCAAGGGAAAAACACCGAAGGAAGCTGTTTCGGTAAGAATTGGACTTTACTTGCTTAAAGGATTCATCCTAAAGGGTTAAGAAAATCGGGAGGTTCAGGTGTAATATGAAAACACGAGGGAGTCTCGTATTCTTTATTCCGCCATTGAAAAAATCCACTGTCTGAGTACTGTTCATCCTCAGTGCAGGGATCCAAATATACAACACCGTCCCGTGGTTCGTATTCCTCCTCAGACCATTCTGGATAAACACTTCCCCAGTCTTCGTTTTCTGAACTCGACGTATCCTCTTCGGCATAGACTCCAGTCTGTGGATGAACTAGAACTCGGCGTCCATTCTGTTTCATGGACACTGTGTTCTTGGCCCAGTCATGAACGACTCGTGCTTGTTGAAGCCACGGTCTACCCAACAAGGCATCATATCGTCCTTGTTCCTTTTCCAGTATCGGCAGTACCACAAAAGAAACTGTGAAAGAACAGCCTTTCCTCAAAATGGGGGGCACTATTAATAAGAACTTGGAGAGCATACCGGCCGGCCGGAAAGTAGGTTGAACGCCACGTTGATCCGCCCGCAAGGCCACAACGTTGGTTTTCCGATTCCCAAGACATTTCCGTCAGGATATTCACACCTGAGCCACCATCTATAATGGTATCTCTCAGCATAACACCGTCAATCGCAAGTTACTTATATAACTTTATAATCGTTCAAGTTCTATATATTAATCTTGGCTGCAGGGTCAATAATAAGCTTTTGCTGAATGATCAACTTTAGTCAGGCACGTCGCTGGCTGCACACGTACCGCTGACGACGGGTCGTGACAAACCTTGTCACAACAATGGTAGTGCTTCGAGAAGTTGCCCCAACGATATGGAAAGGGTTTCCTTGATCTTCTTTTGCAGAGAAAAGCATCTGTTGTCCGCCATTTTCCGCGTTGTCCTGACTCTCGTCTTTAGGTCAATAATAAGGTTGAAGTCGGAACTTCCTTTCACTCGCAGTTTAGAATCTTGCTGTATCTCAGGCTGCGCTTCACTGGCCTTAACGGTATCTGGCTCTCCTTCAGAAACCGTTGCTGAGCATGGAACTCTCGTTTTTAAGCGACAGGAGAGGTTCTACCTTTCTATCATGGAATGAAATAAAGGTTATTTAATGACATATTGATTGAAAGCATGGAATCAAAAAACTTTGCATATGTAAGAAAAACAGTAGTGCTTCCGGATCACAAGATGCTTTACCAACCATTCTATGAAATAGAAGAAACCACTCTCTCATTGGATATAACGGGGGACACCAGAACAACGTACCCCACAGGACCCCTCTAAGTGGTGACCGGCTTCGGATGCGGAAGTAGCCGAAGTAACCTTACTAGTTTTTCGTAGTGACAATCCGACGAGCGTGCTGCTTCACAATGAGCAGCAATTACGAACCCCTTTAATGAAATGGAATGAATAAATAAATCAATCTAATTCCTCCCTCCTTCAATAAAAAGTAGGCCTAGGTCTTCTATTGGTCACCCAATAAGGTAGGTCCTTCTTAACCTTATTCGCTAAAGAGATCACGCAATTGTTTCTGCTCCTTCTCCAATCGATCTATATCATGCAATATGCGCGCGCATAAAAGCGAAATGTTCCGTTCCCCCCACCTCCTCTGTTCGTCCCGGTCGGTAACGGGTGGGCGGGCGGCTTAATAAGTACTATCCCACCCGGGAAAACTCGAATTCCCTTTTCGGCTACTTATTATTGACCTAAAGACGCTCTTCTGGTAGTCTTTCTTAGCGGAATTTGAACCATAATATTAATAGGTCTAATGAATTGAAACGTATTTCTTTTCGGAATTTAGAACACTGGCGTCTAATTCATATTCAACGTATTTATTAATATAAAGTCTAATGATCAACGAATCATGAGCCTCTTCATATTCATGATATAAGGTTCGATTCGGAAATAACCTACATACAAACTATCGATTCATGTAGACTTGTTTTTCGAGATGATTTCCCTCTCCCTTTGGTCGAGCCTGCTTGCGCATCCTCGGTAAGAATAGGATTTGTTAGGAGAATCCATTAGCCGGACTGAGAATGGCTTCCTCGAACACGCTACGCCAACTGTTAGAAACGCTATGCCAACCAGTAGAAACGCTACGCCGACCAGTAAACACACTAGAGATGCCTTTACTGCGAGGTAATGGAGATGCTTTTACTGCGAGATTCACCCAGTCACCAACTATATCCTTTCTCTAGTGTAGTTGGCTTTACACACCGAATCCAGACCTGCCGGACTAGAGCCGGGTTACGAGAACACATCATGTACACCGGAACAAGACCTGCCGGCCACCATCCGGGGTAGGCAAGAACACACTTACTAGGCGAACACACCGAACCAAGACCTATGGACTACGCTCGGTAGTCGATTAGTGAACCTATTAGTAAACCGAATCCAGACCTACCGGACTTCGATCGGCTTCCTCTTTTTCATAGGTAAGTGGGGACCTCATGCTCATGGTTTATTCCCGTTAAGAGAGCATCCCGAGATATTCCTTATGGCTCCTATCGGGTTGTTCCTTATTCCTATCTTTTCGTTTAACAAGTGGGGACCTCATGCTTTCTCTTTAGTCCCGCTAAGAGTAAGAGATATGAATACCTCCGGGCTCTTATCTATTTCCTCTTACTTTTATTTCAACAAGTGGGGACAACACCGTAGGTGCAAGCTCATACATTTGTATGAGTTGGTGGTATGGGAAGACCCTGAATTGGTGCTATGGTGACGAGGCGGGTATTGAGCAGTTATTAAGGGGAGACGCTGGGGGATCTAACCCTGAGTACTGCTATTGGGGTGGGATAGTCATTAAGCATTCACCGAGGGGAGATGCCAGATAAGATAAACCTGAGTACTGCTATGAGGGTAAGGCAGTAAGAGAGCATTCATCGAGGAGAGACGCCTAGAGAGATAATTCCAAAATGTGTATCTCCCGTTGATCGATCGACTAAGGTTCCTGTTCGAGTCACTAACGTTGGGTTCGTGCTGGCTTGACCTATTTTATCCAAAGGGCAAGGCCAGCACGTAGGGGCAGTGAGAGTCAAAATAAGGATTGAGGAGGAGTGATAGAAAGCGGAAAAGAACGACTTGACTAATACAGACATTAGGAGTTCCATTTTTTTCATTATTTTGATCGTTGATTTGTGAGGTCCGCTGCTTTATTTGTTAGGGGAACGACCCAAAAAAGGAAGTATACATTGGGTGGTTCAAACCCCAAAAAGTAAGTATACATCGGTGGGTAAAACCCCAATTTGAATCAGAGCCATCCATTCAGAGCTATTCAGAGCCATCCATTCAGAGCTATTCAGAGCCATCCATTCAGAGCTATTCAAGGGGCGGCATGATGGTATAACTTCCTAAAGTGTATTTTCTAGGATAAATGGTTGTTACGGGATTCGATTCCCCGGTGCCGCATCGAAGGTAGATGCACGACTCAGGTTTTACGGAGGGAATTCCCGTAGCTTAGACCGACTCCTTTCTTTATGAGGTCAGTTGGAGAACTACTCCTTGTCTAACGGCTCTAAGTAAGTCATAAGTAAGTAATAAACTATATCTCCTGAGTAAGTAAGAGTAAGTCAGAGCCAGATCTACTAATGGATCCTCCCTTGTAATTAGGGAGGCTATCTTTCCTTGATAGTAAGGCAAGTACCTTGATGGGAAGGCAAGTCATTGACTCGTATCTAATGGATAACTATTCCTTTATCTATGAGGATTTATAGAGAAAAAAGGAGAATTGAGATAATCCCCATTCACCTAGGTACATCGAGAGGTGAAGACACACTACAGTCCCAAGACAGTCCCGCTAATACAGTCCCAGGGAAGGCAGTGGTATTTATTTACTTCGGTACATCAATGGACCCGTAATGCTAAGAGGGGTGAATCGTATAATAATCTCCCTCTTGCTTTAACGAATTGAATCGAAACTATTGCTGTAACATTGAACGGTGATTGGTAAAGCCTTCCCCTTGCTTTAACGAGTTTCATGCTCTTACTCCGCGCCCTTCGGGCTCAGCTTCGCTTTGAATATCCTTCTTGCTGTACCGAGGTAATACGATCTTGAAAGCCTTCCCCCTTGCTGTAACGAGTTGAATCAAACCCAGGACTGCCTTAGCATGGTAACTAGCGAAAGCCCCAATAACCCACACAGAGATGTTTATTTTAATTAGCCCGCCTTTAGCAGCTTGAGGAGAGGGTTTCTTAGCCTTGAGTAACTTGATAAAGCCTTAAACGAGAGGGATGTCTCTCTCTTTTTAACGAGAGGGATGTGAAAGCCCTAGCTCTTTATTTTACGATTCAATACGTATCCCAGGACTGCCTCTATTCCATCCACCCGTGACTGACTGTGTTCTTGGTGCACCCTTTGCGGTATGAGCGTGTGAAGCACCCAGCGATTAGCAAGCAATTGCCCAAGTGATCAGGCCTGGGCCAGCGTAACACCTACCGAGAACCAGCAGAGCAGCCGGGAATGAATGGAAAGGACCCTTAGCCGTTCATTTGCAGCATTCGAGTGACCGGAATGGGAAAACGAACGAAGTGAAGTGAGCGACAGCAACTTACCGATCAATGGGCCTATACCTAAGTGTACCCCATCTGTTTACTGCGCTGCACGTCCTGAGCATAGAGTGTAAGGACCTAATAGAGTGAAAGGGGCCCCCCTTGGATTTACCGAACGACTTTTCTTGATGGGCTGGCTAAACTAAAGTAGTGGTGGAATAGTTCTATGGAGTTAGGTTTTATTCTTATATCCATCCGAAATGAGACAAGTAAATACGAGGGCTCTTAATCTCCGTATCTATATCTATTACGTGCTTTCTTTCTCTATTTTATTCCC
>Ga0316213_1000063_pt1 | contig 15029 bp, 14 predicted proteins | sample NRE2metagenome_FD_207798 | JGI IMG/M metagenome (GOLD analysis project Ga0316213, IMG submission 207798) | Spruce roots microbial communities from Maridalen valley, Oslo, Norway - NRE2 | ecosystem: Host-associated > Plants > Roots > Unclassified | place: Norway: Oslo | collected 2017-09-14
AAAAAAAAATATTCTCTCTGTCACCCTCCGCTCCGCTGCCCCTCGTCCTCCTCCTACCAATTTGCCATCCACAAGGACAGTCCACTGACCAGAAAGATCGAAATTAGCCTTATATGATTACGCTCAAACCGCAATCATGGTCTCTCCAACATACGTGAATCTATATTTCGCCTTTTTTATACCTGCGTGAGAAAAATACCAAACAAGAAAATTGACTAGAGGCGATTATTCGGATGAGAGAGGGTTGGATCAGGGTTCACTCAGGAAACAATTCTAAGTATTTATTTTCAAATTTGACTTGGTAAGGTGTACTCTAAGAATTTTTTAAATTTGGATTGATTTTTTTTTTTTTTTTTTTTCCTTTTAATTTGGAAAATTAAATATGTTTTAAGTAGTTTCGATCAAGGTGGATAGATGCAGTTACTTCTCTTAATTTTAATCTATAGGATTTTGGGGGGTTGGAAGACTTTACAAAAATATACTTATTACTACCTTAATATGTAGCTTTAAGGGAATATAATGTGGGTGGGGTGGTTAACAATCGATCCCCAAACACTTGGGCTAGACCATGTGAATGAGGATCATTGGTTCAAGTTTGATAATAAATCATAAGCTCAAGAAGTTATGTTTATTTCCTTGTTTATTTCCTTTATTTCTTTGTATTACATGCCCCCTCATAGGATCAAGTTCGGTCATACTTAACACTTACCATCCCTTGCAATAGAAAGAAAGAAACGCTAAAAAATAAATTTAAAATCCAATCGATGCTTTAGCTCTGCCCTTTTTGTGTTTTCCCTAAGTAATGCTTAAAACCTTATAAAGGGGACCTGCAAATTAATGAGAGGACAAAATAAAAGGAAGATTAAGGGGTTTGGTAAAATGTAGACCCTAGAAAGGGGCAGCTCAAGAGAAACTAGACCATCCACAAAGGTGCTCATAGAAATGGACCAAGTGATTCCATAAGCCATGAAGTAATCCCAACACATTTCACTATCCCACTTAATCTCAAAGCGTTATTTTATTTCCTTCTTCCCTTTAGTCGTATCTTTCTATTTTGGTCGTCACATTGCGAGAGTAACGTGATGTTAGACACATTGCAACATCTTTTTATGTGCATCACATTGAGATGTTATTATCCACATTACGACAAAGTGCATATGGTTTTCAAAATGGGATGTAAATTTATGTTCATCACATTACAACATTACTATGTTTAGCTTATTGCATCATTACTATGTTTGTCATTGTGCGATGTTACTTTGTTCCACATGTTTTTAAATTACTATGTTCATATGTATATGTTCGCCACATTACTATGTTCATATGTATAATGTTGATATAAATCAATATTTCATTTATAATTATAATATATTGAGATAATATAAAAAAATGATAAAATAATATAAATTCAATCTCTATATAATATAATATAAATTCATATAAATTGATTATGTACAAAATATAATATTAGTTAATTGTGGGGAAATTTTTATTTCATTATAAAATTTAAAAAGAAATATAATATAAATGGAATATCTATATATTATAATTATATATTATGTTTCCAATATAATATGCATTGTGACTCTAACCCTAATAAATGTAATCAAATAATTAATATAACCCTAAATCTAACTTTAATAACTCTAACCCTAACTTTAATAATTAATTAGTTGTTAATCAAATAGAACCATTTCCTCCGGGATCGGAAAATGCATGTAAATTTGTGATTTTGATATACCAACTTACCCCAATGGGGGCCACATGAATTTTGGATTTATAGGGTAGTGACATTCATGTTTGATGTAAAAAATCCTTTGGAGCCTCATTGTACTGATCATCTTGCGAATGAGCGCAACCATCACATCTGTTCTTAGAGATAAACCGCCACCATTCTAGAAAGCTTGTTTGAGTCCACATTTTACAGTTTCAATGTATTTATTTATTGAATAGAAGACAAGATATATTGTATCTTCGTTATTGTTCATTGTATCTATATTTTAATAATATATATCTATATTCATTTTGTTCTCCTCATACAATCTGGATCACTACCATTAGTCTATTTTCCATTTGAAAGTCAAGGATATTTATTTAGGATTAAAGTATTTGGGGTTTGAAATGAAGACACATTGCTACAAAACGTTTGATTGGACTCGGGTGATAGAAAAATTGGAGAAAATACTAAATGCATGGAGCTTCAAAGGCATTTTATGAAAGTGAATCATATTATTGATCTATCTACATAATCGACTATCTACTTGATCAATTTATGTGGATCATGTTGGTTTCTAAAAGGAATCACTTTTTTAGAAATTTTTATTAATATATCTAGTCCTATACATTGAAAATTTTTGTATATTTTGGGAACATTTGTATTTTCCATCACATATATACTACAACAAAATGTAAATATTCTCTCTTCGAATGAATAAATTTACTTTTTCTTTCTAAAAAAAGAAGGTATCAATACATTATTAAAGTAGTTATACATTAGTAATAAAGTATTAAATTATTAATACATTAATACATTAATTGGAAATGACCATGGTTAACAATGATTGACCATGACCATGGTTAAGTTTGACAGACCTTCGTTGACTTTGGGAACGAAAGGTTGACTATAGTTGATCGTGATTGTCCTTCAACATGGTTGAATATGGTTGACCACAACGATGGTTGAATATGGTTGAATATGGTTGAACTCGGTTTATGATGGTTAACCATGTTGATGGCTAAAATTCATCCACTGTGTGGATCTGATTATGGTGGTCCATCTTGATTATGTTTAACCAAAGTGTACTATGGAACTACTACATTGCGATGTTGATCATGTTTTGTTCATCACATTGTGATGTCACATGGAATTGTAAGGTTATAGTAATGAAATTATGAAGAACATTTTTTTTCTCACATTATTGTTTTAAAATAGGTTTTTCATAGTCCAACAATGGGTTATGTTCGTCACATAGCAACGTCGATAAATTGTCATCTCATTGCATTGTTGGTCTATGTTTTTCACATTGCGATAGTGGATTGTGTACATAACATTGCGAAAATGGTATGTGTTCGTCCCATTAAAATGTTTGGAAATGTCAATGAGAATGCGACATAAGGATATGTGCATTACATTGCAACACAATGATATGTTCCTCACATTGCCACGATAGTGCTATTTTAATCACATTGCAAGGCTTTTTTATGTTGTTCACAATACGATGATATGGATATGTTTGTAACATTGCAATTTTTGTATATGTTCGTCACATTGAGATGTCTGTATATGTTCATCACATTGTAACGTTACTGTGTTTGGTAGATTGAAATGTTATTGTGTTTGACAGATTGGGACGTTTTGAAATGTTTGTCACATTGCAACATCGGGATATGTGTTTCACACTGCAATGTGAGGAAATGTTCGTCGCATTGCAACAATAAGGAAATATGTTACACATTGCAATGTTTGTTTATGTTTTTCATATTGCGATGACATGCCTATGTCCGTCACAATGTGACTTCATTTTATGTTCATCAAATTGAGACATTACTATATTTATTTTATTGCAACATTATTATGTTTGTCAAATTGCAACATTACTATGTTCGTTAGTGTGTGACATTACTCTGTTCGATACATTTCAACATTAATATGTTCATATGTATATGTTCATCACATTGAGACATTACTATGTTTGGTAGATTTCAACGTTACTATGTTCGACACATTATGATGTTTTAAAAAAAAATTCACATTGCAACGACAAGGTGATGTGCAACACATTACAACGTCTATTTTTGAATGTCACATTGCGACATTAATATCCACATTGCGACAACATGTCTATGTTTGTGACATTTTGGCATCAGTTTATGTTGATCACATTGTGACATTACTATGTTCAAACGACTGAGATGTTACTATATTCATCACATTCTAATTTCACTGTGTTCATCATTGTGCAATGTTACTATGCTCGACATGTTTAACATTACTATGTTCGTCACATTGTAAACCCGGATTTTGTTTTTCATATTTTAATGCCGAGGCATTTTCATCGTATGAAGAGGTTGGTTTGTGTTTGACATATCACGAGAGGGAAGTTTTGGGAAAGTCTTTTAAAAAAAATCTATGTGTTTCCTTTGCAAATAATATGGGAACTTTTAACTCGTGCATATTAAATAGAACGAAACCTAGAATCATATTAAAATATAATATTAAAGAAAGGGGTTAAAAGAAATTATAATTTAGAGTATTAAAATATTTACCTGAAATCCATTTATGACTAATTGTGATAGATTTTGTGGATATATTCATACAAATAACGTGTTCATACAAGGTAACTCCATGAGAGATTTATTCTCATCTTCAACCCTTTGAGTCTCACAATTGTGATAGATTATTTCATACCGTGGAGTTTACCTTTTATATATTGTTTTGTTTTTATATTTGATAATGAAATACATTTTCATCAAAATTAAACTTTTTATAATTAAATCTACCGTTAATATATGAAAGATATTTAAATTTTTGATAAATAGAAATTATCTTAATGTCAATAAAAATATAGAATGTTGTCTTTCTCTTGATATATTGCTATTAGACATTCGGTTTAAAATATAGAATATTGTTTTTTTCTTGATATAACATATTAATTTTTTATGGGTTACTTACAAATACTTTTATTTTATGTGTTATTTAATAAATTTTAAATATATTGTATAATTGGAATAAAAATGACACATAAAAATATATAGAATTAAAAGAATAATTTTTGTAACAATAAATCCAAAAACAATGTTGATATAAATCAACATTATATTTATAAGTATAATATATAATTATACAGAGATGATATAAAAAATAATATAAACTGAATCTCTAAATAATACAATATAAATTAATTAGGTTGATAATATAATACAAATTAATTTGGATGAAAAATTTATTTCATTATAAATATAGAAAGAAACAAATATAACATAAATGGAATATCTATATATTATAATTATATATTGTGTTTCTAATCTAATATATAACCTAACTCTAATTCTAATAAATGTAATTAAATAATTAATATAAACCTAACTATAAATCTAATATATTTAATTCTAATTCTAATAATTAAATAGTTGTTAGTCAAATATAGTCATCTCATTTGTTTGTCTAGCATAAAATAATTATGAAAGTATTATTGGTTGTTTAACAATATCAAATTAAATTATAATATAGTGGGCAAATAGACTTACATTTGAACTATCTCTAGAAAGGTTAGCTTTAATTTCACTTGTAGTACATTGAAATCCAATTTAAAAAACTAAAGACAAACATCTTATTCCATTGAAATCCAATTTTTTAAACAAGACAAACATCTTATTCTATTGAGATCCATTTTAAAAAAAAGACAAACATCTTATTAGGTTTATACCATTTGAACAATGAAAATTGAAATAGTTTAGAAAGTAGACTTAATATGTTATTTGAATAATTGCAATTAAGAAAGGTTTAAATTTTTAAAACATAAGTTTCAACCTTACATGTAAGGTAAAAGTAAAAATATTGATATACACAAACTTGTTTACATTCAGAGTTTTTCATTGAAATGATTTTAAAGAACAATTTAATCAAATATGATATTCAACTAGATTTCGATTTCGCTACAAAAATGATCAATTTGAAACGAATACAAGTCCAGATTTAGTAAACCAAATATTCAACTAAATCCTGTTACAAAGAGGATCAATTTAAAAATAATACAAGTGATTTTAACTAAAGTACAATAGAGTTGAAAAAATACTACAGTAATATCAATTTGAAAAGAATAGAAGTAAAGGTTTTAACTAATGTACAATATCGTTGAAATAATACTACATTGATACGGAGGTAGCCAACATAATGAGGAGCTTGATTTTGTGGAATTAAGTAAAAACAACATCACATGATCCAAAGATTACTATCCAGTAACAAAATAGTGCTAGAAAAAAACAAAACCTAAGAATGCTTATCTTTTTGAACTTGTGAACGTTTGATCTATGAAATGTACGCGGCATGTATTGTGTGAGAGGCCCCACGTACATTTAGGTGAGAGGATAAGTTGTTAATCCTTAATCCCCATGTGCCATCTCATATGTTAATCCTTAATGGATTTACATAGTTACTAACTAACATATTTAGGTATATTTGATATACTTCCAAATTTAATACCATAAAAAAGAAGTGTCCTTATGAAATTTGGTCCTAGTAGTCAACTATGCATGCATTCAGTAGAATAAGTAGGTTAGGCATTTTGACCCCATATAAATAGTTTGAATGTTTTCCCAAATGGAGGCTCGAAAGCAGGTCTTTGTGAAAGGGCCAAATCACCTCACGAACTCCATCCTGGTCTTAAACCTAAATTTCGATAGGTGATGCCTTGACGCGGAACCATATGTGGGACAACACCATGAGTAGGTGCATGACAAATAGTTGGATATCCACCAACGGAAGCTCCTCCAGGTCGAGAAAGGGTTGGCATAGGTTGAGAAAAACGGGCTTGCAACTGGATTCGTCGAACTTCCTTACGTTGGGCCAGAGCTACATAAAGAGGTTTGTTATGGAACATATACCCTGCATGTGCACTCAAAATCAAATATAGTTACATATCGAAAAACATGTGATATACCATGGCAAGTCATATCAAAAAATGAAAATATTACCGGATAAATACTCCATAGCTTTGTTAAGTCATAAAAAAAAATGAAAACATTACCTGATAAATATGCCAGAGCTTTGTTTGCTTCTTCTGGAGTCGTAAAGCAAACAAATCCAAAGCCTCTACTGAACCCTTTCTCATCCCGCATTATTTTTGCTGAAGTGATTGTACCATAATGACTAAATACTCTTCGCAGTTCATCGTCGTCAATTTCATCATTGATGTTCTTAACATAAAGATTTGATCCCTGAACAGAAATGGAAGGCAGAAAAGCTATAAGAGAATATTATCCAGAAAAGAAAAGACAAATCAAAACAAAAATACCCACCTGCGATTTTAATATCCGCTCTTTTCGTCTCTCTTCATATTGCCACCGCAACATTTGCTCCCGCTCCACCTTCTTTTGAGCCCTTCCAACATATATGAACTTATTACCTATTATATTAGAGAAAGATGGAATTAATAATGAACATGTAAGTGCTGGTGTAAAACAAAATAAATATACCCAAATTTCGGTTCAACTATTAGTCTAATACAAATATAATGACCCAATAGACTTACCTATCTGTAAACCATTCATTTGCTCCATTGCTGTTTTAGCATCATCTGGATCTTCAAAGTTGACAAATCCAAATCCTCTTGAATGGCCACTTTCATCCCTCATTATTGCTACATTGAAGATTTTTCCAAACTTTGAAAACTTTTCGGCCAAAAGTTCCTCAGTTACATCATCTTCCAAATTATTGACATACAAATTGGTGAAGGTGAATTTTTTATCGGCAGAAGATCCAATCCTATCATTCTTTTTAATGAACTTTCCCACATATCTACAAAAACAAAATGCACAAAATAGCAAAGCATGTGAAAAATATATATCATCTTCCAGATTATTAACATACAAATTGGTGAATTTTTTAATGGACAGACATCCAATCCTATCGTTTCTTTTAATGAACTTTCACACATATCTAAAAAAAAACATAATGCACAAGATAGCAAAGCATGTGGAAAAAATATATTTTGATATCATTTATCTCCAAACAAGAATTACTATTGCAACACAGATATCATATTGCAACACAGATATCATTTAGTTGCTTACCTTTGTAAAAAAATTGAACAAGAGTAACAGATTAAATAATTTCATATATTGTGTATAATGCATTTCCGTTTTCTAACAATAGTAGATGTCAGAGCTTGCATCCCTAACAATGCTGAAAATAGTTTTGCATAGTTTTTTTCAAACAGAAATAAACAAAAAGGGTCAAATAATTAGGAAAAGGGTTTTGCATCTTTGTCTCAAAAAAAACGCGGTCAGATTGATAAAACTATGGCAGAACAAGAGATATTTAATTGATCTCAATATACAGTATGCTATGGTATGGACATTCAGTCTGCCCAAAGAAGACCGACAAATTGACAATAGATGGATCACTGTTTTCAGATTTCTGTGGTGAGTAGTTTCAAGGTTTTTTTGGGATAATCCACAGTTGATGTCATTTTTGTCATAAACTTTTCGAATCCGAATCGGGATTCATCGTCAGGACTATAGATGTGCATGAATTGGTGAAAGTTCTATAATGTTGCATACCTTAATGTGGCTGGTGAATATTTTGCATTTATAAATGACAACAGAAGACGGCTAAGGATTAACATTCATTATAAATGACAACAGAAGACGGCTAAGGATTAACATTCAGTCTGGTAGAAGAAGACCAACAGATTGACAATTGATGGATGTGCATGAATTGGTTCATGTTTTGTAGTGTTGCATGCCTAATGCCGCCGGTAAGCATTTAGCATTTATGAGTGACAACAGAATATTAAATGCACGTGAAGATTTACATTTCTGTGTGCCAACAAAACACTTAATGCAATTGACTGATTTAGCATTATTGATTGCTGTGGATAAGGGTTTAGAATATATGTGCGTGAAAACAAGAACAATAGATTTATTGATTGCTGCAGATATGACTTTAGCATTTCTCCAACTCGAGAATAATCAATTAAACATCAGGGGTTGACATATTAAACAAATACAAGGGGTTGACATATTAAACAAATACAAGTTGCCAAACCCTGCAATAACTGCAATCGTGTTACCCGCTAGATATCTATGCAATTTCAACGAATTTGAAAAACATTAAATCTAATTCAATAACAACTTCAACTTCGTAGATAAAACCTAGGAAAAAACCTCTTGCAATAAAATCCTCTATAAGCACCACATCCATTCAGGGTTAATATCATGAAACCATACACTTACACTTCCTTTCCCTTTATCAGCATCCCATTTACATTCTCAATGGCTGCTTTTGCAGCTTCCTCCGTTTCAAAATGAACAAATCCATATCGTTTACTTTCCCCATCCTCAAACTCTACTTTACATGACAAGATGTTCCCGAATTTGGCAAAGATACCATGAAGACTTGCAGAGTCAATAGACTCGTGGAGATTCTGCACGCATCCAACAAAACCGATGTCCGGGAATGTATTAAACAATTGAATTTTAGATCAGGTTGGCCCAATTTAGGCAAAAGAACATGAATCAATCCCTAATTCCCTAAACCCTAAATTCCATAAAACAAGAAATTCAGGGAAGGCTCAAAACATACCTTTATAAATACGTTTCCGACTCCACTCCTGCGTACTATAGGGTCTCGCTGACACCACATGATCCGAATGGGTCTCCCTTTCAGTTGTTTGTAGTTCAAAGATTCAATGGCCCACGTAGCTAAACATATAGAAGAAGCGCATTAAATAATCAATCAATTCAGCAAAAATGACAAGAAAATAAAGGAAAAAAAAAATATTAACTCACCGTGTGTAGGGTCACGAAAATTGACATATCCATAGCCAAGGGAGCGCTGGGTCATGATATCGCGACAGACTTTAACTGAGGTCACCGCTCCCAGAGGAATGAAGAGCTCGGCCAGCTGGGCGTCTGTGACCTCATGGTCGATATCCCCCACATAGAGCGAAGCCGGCCGTGGAAATTGTGGCGCTGTTGTTGCTGCCATCGCTGATGATAACAAAATCTCTTTATCTAATAAAAACCCCACTCCGTACTCAAAATAATTCGAACCCCACTCCGTAATCAAAATAATTCGATTTTTAAGAATAGGAACAATGGCGGAAGCTAATGCTGCCCTCTTTTGTCTGTCTGTTTCCAAAAAAATATTCTCTCTGTCACCCTTCGCTCCGCTTCCCCTCGTCCTCCTCCTACCAATTTGCCATCCACAAGGACAGTCCACTGACCAGAAAGATCGAAATTAGCCTTATATGATTACGCAAAAACCGCAATCTTGGTCTCTCCAACATATGTGAATCTGTATTTTGCCTTTTTTATACCTGACGTCGTGAGAAAAATACCAAACAAGAAAATTGACTAGAGGCGATTATTCGGATGAGAGCGCCGACATGTTCCTTTCTCAAATCGATAGGTATTTGGTTCTCAAATCGATAGGTATTTGGAGCATCCCTTCGGTCCCGAGCTGAGATCTTGGTGACACGTGTTCATCATGTTGGAAGTTGAACTGAAGACAGAAAGGCTTGGATCAGGGTTCACCCAGGAAACAACTTTGCTTTATTAAAAAATATATATTCTAAGTATTTATTTTCAAATTTGACTTGTTAAGGTGTACTCTAAGAATTTTTTAAGTTTGGATTGATTTTTATTTTTTTTAATTTGGAAAATTAAATATGTTTTAAGTAGTTTCGATCAAAGTGGATAGATGCAGTTACTTCTCTTAATTTTAATTTATAGGATTTTTGGGGGTAGAATTTGGGTGGGGTGGCTAACAATCAATCCCCAAACACTTGGGCTAGACCATGTGAATGATGATCATTGGTTCAAGTTTGATAATGAATCATAAGCTCAGGAAGTTATGTTTATTTCCTTGTTTCACCTTGGTCATACTTAACACTTACCATCCCATGCAATAGAAAGAAAGAAATGCTAAAAAAGAAATTTAAAATCCAATGGATGCTTGAGCTCTACCCTTTTTGTGTTCACCCTAAGTAATGCTTAAAAACTTATAAAGGGGACCTGCAAATTAATGAGAGGACCAAATAAAAGGAAGATTAAGGGGTTTGGTAAAATGTAGACCCTAGAAAGGGGCAGCTCAAGAGAAGCTAGACCATCCACAAAGGTGCTCATAGAAATGGACCAAGTGATTCCATAAGCCATGAAGTAATCCCAACACATTTCACTATCCCACTTAATCTCAAAGGGTTAATTTATTTCCTTCTTCCCTTTAGTCGTATCTTTCTATTTTGGTCTTTTGTTTGTTTATTTTCTTGGCACAGCTAATTATTCTCCTCCAATACTTAAACTTGCTAACTTACTTAAATTCTTGAGCTAATGTGAAGTTTGAAGGGATTAGTTGATGTGATTTATATATATGGATTCCATCTTAAGTAACAACTTACTTTATATGATCTAAGGAATACTATACCTTATGAACATTGGTCTTGCTTGACTTGACAACTTTGATTTCATTTGGATGCACCTAACTTGGCTCTTGAAGGACATCTGGTGCTTTCACAGGATGTTGTGCAAGATATGGCACATGTAATGCAAAGGATTGAGTCAATTGATGACTTGACATACTTAAATACGGGTTGGACCTTGGACGATGGATAGATGGTCTTGCATTTAATATATGAGGTCATGATGGCACACTTATGGGGAGAAAGCCCATACTCTCGACACTACACTAACATCTTACTCAACCACTTGATGAACGAAATTGCAAATTAATATTTGTTGTAGAAAGTTGACCAACACTATATCCTAGGTTGTTTACATATCATATTAATAGTATAGTATTATATTTATAATGGGCCTAATTCTTTATTTAGTAAGTAATTCTTTAGTAAAGGGATTTATTGAGGATTTTACCCCTCTATGGATATAAATAGGTGCTCCCGCCCTCTAGTGAATGGGCCTACATTTTACGAATGAAAATAAAACTATTGATGTTGTTTATGGGATAAATCTTCCTACATTACTTGGATTTGTTGATGCATTCCTCCCTTTAGTGTCTAGGTGACCCCATTGCTTCTTGTTTGTTTATGCGATTATTGTTAATTTCCGATTTATGTTATAGTATTGGTCCCATGTGGAAATAGGACTATTCTAGTTGGTATTAGAGATTACTCAAGTTTTGATATTATTATGTTTCATTGTCATAAACATGGGTCGGGGTGGGGGGAAAGAGAAATTTGAGGAATAAATATTAGGCTTATGTGACTAAGGAAGAGTTAGAGAATCTTCCATGAAGTTTGTAGATGAAATTAGGCATTTTGTGCAAGAAAAGTGAGCCACAAAACTTCAACTTAATTTCACAATTCAATCTTTCAAGAAAGACAATGATCTCAGCCCTCAAGAATGAAGGGTAACGCTATGAATATTATGGTAGCTGTGGGAGGTATTTACCTCCACGTGTGAACCTGACGAAAATAGGAGACTCCTGAAAGCAAGAGAAAACCCTAATGAGTTGGCTAATAACCCTAGAAGTCTTGTCGGCTCAAGAATATAATTTATATTAGGTTATTAGCCTCCAAGAGAAGAAGTCGGCCATAAATAATAATAATATACTGAATAGACACATATCCAGATGGAGAAGTCGGCCCCAACAAATTTGGCAGAACCAGTATAAATACAGGGCACCAATTCTCATTTCACAGCATCTCATAACTGCAGTTCCCAGTTTGGTGCACACATGTGGAGGAGGACTGCAGGTGCAGCTGCAACAACAACTAGTTTTCAGTATGAGCTTGGACTATCTCTTGGCTAGGGTTTGGACTATCTGATCAGCTTTTTGTGATGCGCTATCCTTGGGGAAAGGTGTGCTACCCTTTGTTTGGCTATCTAGCCTAGGGTTTCCTTTCAGAGTAATTCTTAGTCAAGGTTAAGGTGCTCTGAGGGTGGCTTTGGCCTATGGTTGGGTGACGAGGGTATCATCAATGGTAAAACGAGCAAACCATCTTCTATATTCTAATAGGTTATGGGCCCACACCTCCTTCATTTAGCCTAAATGCTGGAAGGAAACATAGCCGCTAGGATATTGAGCTCGCTAAGGAACTGCCACTAGGGTTACTAGTAGAAGCAGCTTCCAGGACACTGCCACTAGGGTTAATAGCAGGAGCAGTTGTAGAAACCCTAATCCTCTTGTTGAGGCAACTTAAGTGAATGGATTGACCTAATATTCAAACAAATCAGTGTGCCCTAGCATAGCGCATCTCTTGGCACTCTCAAAAGGCCAAGATGTGAGGTCTGGATTTCTGGTCAAATGTAGGGTTTGACCAAGTCAAGCAGCCATGACGAACTCTATGAAGTCTGAGAACAAGATAGATGGAGCCTCTAACTTCAGAGCGTGGAAGACAAGGATTGACCTCATCCTTTCCAAGAATAAAGTGCCGGATATCGTGAAAGGAAAGATCGTGAAGCCAGAGTTTGAAGAAGGAGAAGAGAAGGAACCGCAGAACGTTGCAGCTATGGAGAAATTCAAAGATGTTGACATCAATGCCATGAGTATCATAGTGGATTCTATAAAAGACAACTTGATACCCTACATCTCCCGTCTTGACTCATCGAAGAAGATGTACGATGCCCTAACAAATATTTTCTCAGTCAGAAACATCGGACAAGTTATGAGTCTAAAGAATGAGCTCCGTGACATGAAGATGAATGAGGATGACAACATAACATCACACTTTGTAAGGATCTCCCAGCTAAGAGATCAACTACAAGCTATTGAAGAGATCATTTCGGAAAAGGAATTGGTGAACATAGTACTCAATGGTCTTCCCAAGACGTGGGATGCATTTGTCGCAAGCATGAACACACAGAAGGAGTATTCGACATTTGAATAACTTTGGACTTGCTGTGCTCAAGAAGAATCAGGGATCAATGCAAAAGAGAAACCCCAGAGGAAATATGATGATCAAGCCTTCACAAAAAGATTCAAGAACTTCAGGAACAAAAGGAAGTTTGGTTCAAGGAGGAAGCCAAATCAAGAGAAAGACATTTCAAAAATACAATGCTTCAACTGTCAAAAGTATGGTCACTACAAGAATCGGTGTCCCGAGCTAAAGAAAAGAAAGGAGAAACACGAAGCATGGATTGTCTAAGAAAAGGAACCTACAAAGAAGACTAAGCAGGATGGAAGAGACCTCTTCTTCTAAAAGTTAACAACACTCTTCTCATCTTATGTACATATCTTGTTTTCATCATCTCTGTACATATCTTGTAGATCTATCTCTTAGAAAGATAAAATGCTCCAAGAAGAAATATACCTATGCAAGAAAAAACAAGATGAAAATGAATATCATTAGATAATTCACATGAAAGGATGAAATACAAATCATGTGGAAGCTGTTAATCCAAATCAATCATGAAGAGACTTAGAAGAAGTAAAGACAGAAAGAAGTTAGCAATCGAAAGGAAATTAGAAAGAGACTTATGAAGTTTTGTAGAAGACAACAAGACGAAAGCATGGACTCTATTAGACAAGAGAACAAATTATATATTGTTGAAGACAATAAGGATGCAGATGGAAGCGTGGACTTTTTTATATGGAGGGAGATGATTATATGCACTCTTACATGAAGTAAGGGTTAGGGGGGAGCTAATCCTATGATCCATTGAAGATGATGAAACATATATATCCATGGTAGCAGCCATGAAAGACAGTATGTGTTCAGTTCAACCGCAGAGGAAGACTTCTTCGTAGAGAATCCTTAAAGTATTCCTGGTTGTCCATCCAGATCCATGATCCTATGATGAAAGGAAGAAGTGGAACCTCTAGGGAATGGAATCTATAAGAAACTCCATGAACCCAAGAGCTAAAGAAAAACATGAAGATTCCAAGAAAGAAAGAAAAGCCAGAACAAACAGTATTAAGAATCAAAAGATTACCAGCGTGATATGAACTCAATAAAAGCAATCAAGAAGAAGAACTGAAAGTCATGATGAAGAACAAGTGTATGGAAGACTTATGAATGATAGCATTGCAAAGATCTATAACTAGAGGTTCTCCCAGATGGAGGGAGAAGAGCATGATGATTACTTGTTCCAGTACACCAAACATATCACTACACGAGTCATTATATCATCCGCAACATCCATGAGTTGGAGTTCTACATCAGATGAATGCAAAGAATGTTCTCTAGAGAAATTGAATAAAGAGCGTATGAAGAGAAATCTCAAGACTTTGAGGCATACCAGAAAGAGACTCCTGTATGAAGATAAGAAGAAGATAACTTGGTGAAGAACCTCCAGTGCACAGCAGAAGCGTGGTGAAGATTTCCTATAACATCAAGATGACTACTCAG